>Ga0207703_10000053_pt1 | contig 143924 bp, 153 predicted proteins | sample KBSSwiS12_FD_184304 | JGI IMG/M metagenome (GOLD analysis project Ga0207703, IMG submission 184304) | Switchgrass rhizosphere microbial communities from Kellogg Biological Station, Michigan, USA - KBS Switchgrass S1-2 (SPAdes) (version 2) | ecosystem: Host-associated > Plants > Roots >...
GCAGGGCGGCAAAAAGAGCCTCGTCGTCAACAGCAGAAACCTCTGCGCCGGGACCAACAAGGCAGACGCCGTCTTCGAAGGGCAAAACGGAGTGCCCTATGACTTCAAGTCGGTCGTGAAGCCGAGCTGCGGTGGCAAGCGGAAGCACAAGCGGCATCGAGGCTAGGCGTCTCCCGCCGGGATCCCACGGGATCCCGGCGGACGTCGTCGCGCGCAACCAGCGCGAACGGCTGGTCGCGGCGATGGCGGAGGTCTGCGCCGAGCAGGGGTACGCGCAGGCTTCGGTGGCGGCGGTTTCAAAGCGGGCCGGCGTCTCCTCGCTCACCTTCTACAAGCAGTTCTCCGACAAGCAAGACTGCATGCTCGCCGCCCATCGGCAGCTTTTGGGGCGATTGCTGGAGCAGGTCGACCGAGCGCTCGACGATGAGAGCGCGCCTGAGGCGAAGGCGGGGACCGTCGTCCGCACCGCACTCGCCCTTTTCGCCGCTGACGCCCCTTCAGCCCGCCTGCTGACGATCGAGATCCTCGCCGCCGGCCGGGGAGGCGTGAAGCGTCACGACGCGATGGTCGAGGCATTCGCCGAGCGGTTGGGGACCGATTGGGTCCGCGCCGCAGGCATCCTCGCTCTGGTCGGCAAACGCGTAGTCCTCGGCGAAGCAGATCGTCTGCTCGAGCTCGAGGGTGAACTGGTCACGTCCCTTTCGCTACAGAGCTGAGACAAAAGATTTCATTCTGGCGTGCCACTTGCGCGACGTGTTGTCTTAGCGTCTGCGACCATGTACCGGATGAGGGAGAGCTGGACCGACGAGCGGCTGGACGACTTCCGCGATGACGTCAACCGCCGGTTCGACAAGGTCGACCATGAGCTCAGCCGCATCAACGACAGGCTCGACAGCATGCACAAGATGTTGGTTTACGCCGTCCTTACGCTGGGTTCCTCGACGGTTGCCGGCTGGGCGGCGGTGATCGCCCTCATGATCACCCGGACCTGACGCAGGCCCATCCTCGCTCTCGATCAGGCGTAGGTGAGTAGCCGCAGCTGCGAGAAGTCGAGCGTCTCGAGCGGCTCGCCTTCCGGGCCGTGGACGAAGACGTCGACCGAGGCCTTGGCTTTGCCCGCCTCGACGAGTCGTTCGATCGCCGGCGTCACGGTGAGGATCCGCGGCGCCGGCTCGAGGTGGTGGGGGAGGCGGTAGTCGAAGGGGTCGCGCTCGTCGGGCACCTCGCAGTGCCCCTCCTCGCCGTGACAGCTGCCGTGGCCGAAGATCCAGAGCGAGCCGGCGTAGGCGGGGTGGTCGATGCCGGCGTCGCGCGCGAGGCCGCGGCCGGCGCCGATGTAGACGCGGGCCTCGAAGCTTGGGCCGGAGTGGTCGACCTCGTAGAAGGCGAGGTCGGCGCGCGCGAAGCACTGCTCGGGCGCCGGCAGCTCCAGTGCTTTGCTGCGATAGCGGTCAACCACGACGGGTCCCCGGGACGGCCGCGGTGCCGGCGGCGTAGTCGTAGCCGAGCGCGTTGATGTCGAGCGTCTGGCGCACCGTCATCGGGAACGGCGGCAGGGCGGTGTCGAGGTAGGCGGCGGGCAGCCTCGCCCCCGGGTGATCGAGCTGCCAGAGGTACCAGAGGCGATCGATCATGCAGTGGTGGGCCCAGAAGATCGGGTCGTAGCCCGCGACCGAGATGTCCCCCATCGTGCCGCCGACTTCGCCGTGCACGCCGTTGTGGATGTTCTCCAGCTGGTTCTGGAAGGTGAAGTAGTCGCGGTTTTCCCGCACGGCTTCGACTTCCGAGAGCTCCGGCAGGCGACTGCTGCGGCCGAACGCCCGCCAGGTCCGTTTCTCTTTCGGGTTGCGGCGCCCGGCGGGCTGGATCGGCGAGGAGGCCAGTGGGTTTTTCGTTCCGGCGGCGGTGCGGGCGCGGCTGTAGGCGGCGGGCAGGCCTTCGGCGTGGCTCTGGGTCCAGTCCCACCAGGGCAGCGTCACCCCGCCGACCCGGTCCTGCAGCTCCTTCTCGAAGAAGTAGAGGTAGGCGCGGTGCCAGGGGAGGAAGAACGGGCTGCCGTGCTTGCAGTACATCGGCAGCGGCAGGCCGTGGATTCCGGCCCAGTACTGGTAGCCGCGATCGTCGCCGATTTTCTGCGCCAGGGCGATTGCTTTGCGCAGGTCGCCGAGCTGGCCTTCGCTGAGCCGGCGGACGCTGCGCCGGTGGCGCAGGTGGACCGGCGCGCGGGTCGCGCTGGGGGAGGCGACGGTCACGTGCGCCTCGCGAGCTCCGCGCGCCGGTCGCCGCGCCGCTGCCGTCCCGGGCGCCGCGGGGCGGCGAGCCGGCGTAGCCGGGCGCTGGTCAGCCCGGCGGCGACGAAGGCCACCGGGGCCAGGCTGAGCGCCGTCTCCTCGACCGGTATGCCCGCGATGTGGGCCAGCATCGGCGCCACCCTCTCATAGCCCCGCGATTGGCGCAAGTCTTTTCAAGTAAACGTCGCGGTTCGCGATTGGCCGGGCCCGCGGCCGCTCGATGGAACTTTTCGTAGGTTGAAATCCTCGTTTCGATATACGAACATACGTTCGCATGACGACCCTCGTATCCGAGTTGCCGGTCGCGGTCTTGGCGGACCGTCTCGGCCTGCCGGAACGAGAGGCGGGCAACCTGGTGGAGACGCTGTGCCGGCTGGGAATCGGCACGCTGGGAGAGCTGGCGACGCTCTCCCCGAGCCATGTCGCCGACCGCTTCGGGCCGCCCGGGATGCGCGCTCTGCGCATCGCCCGTGGCGAAGACGAGCTACTCCCGGTCAGCGTCCACGGCGCCTGGGACGAGCTGCTCGAGGAGATCGAGTTGCCCGAGGGGACCGCCGGCAGCCAGCTGGAGCGAGCGCTGGAGCTGCTGGTCGATCGACTGCTCGCCGCGCCACGGCGCAAGGGACGTACGTTGCTGGGGTTACGTCTCGGCGCCGGGTTGGGAGACGGCGGCAGCTGGAGCGTCGCGCAGGGTCTCGGACGGTCGGTGGCTTCCGCCCGAGCCCTGCGCGCTCTGCTCCTGCCCCGGCTGGAGGAGCTGCCGGCGCCGGCGGTCTCGTTGTGGCTGCGCGCGGTCCGGCTCGGCCCCCGCGCGGCGGAGCAGCTCGAGCTCGCCGTGCGCGGCGACGAGTCCCGCCGCCGCCGCCTCGCCGCCGCCCTGCGCGAGGTCCGCGCCGCCCAGGGCGCCGACTCGCTGCTCAAGGTCCTCCCGGTCGACGCCGCCTCGCGCCTCCCCGAGCGCCGCACGATGCTGACGCCGTATCCGGTTCCCGGATGACGCCGGGCATTCGCCGGCTCTACGCGCCGCGGCGGGTGGCGGTCGAAGCCGACCCCGAGGGCGTGCCGATGGCGGTTGCGCGGGTCGAGGTCGTGGCCGTCCGCGAGGAGTGGGTGGTCGAGGACCGCTGGTGGACACCGCGGCGGCTGTGGCGCCACTACTTCGAGCTGGCCCTCCTCGACGGCAGCGACGTCGTCGTCTTTCGCGACAGCGGCAGGCGCTGGTACCGGCAGCGTGCCTGATGGCCGTCCCGTACATAGAGCTGCACGCCCACTCCGCCTTCTCCTTCCTCGACGGCGCCTCGACGCCGATGGAGTTGGCCGCCGCCGCGGCCGATCGCGGCTACCCCGCCTTCGCCCTTACCGATCACGACGGGGTCTGGGGGTCGATGGAGTTCGCCCATGCGTGTCGGGGGTTCGGTATCCGCGGTATTACCGGGGCGGAGTTGACGGTTGCCTTTGGGCCGCGGGTCCTGTCGGATGGGGAGGGGGTGTTAGCGGACTCACCCGTCCGAACACCCCCTCCCTCTCCGCCACCCGCGGCGAGAAATGCTCATGTCACTCTTCTGGTGGAAAGCGCGGCCGGATACCGCAATTTGTGTCGCCTGCTTACCGTCGCGCATGCGCATACGCGGGATAGCAGTGGGCGCACGGCCGGGCAGCCGGTGGTGGAGCTGGAGCAACTCGAAGCGCATGCCGAGGGGTTGGTTTGCTTATCGGGGTGCGCGGCCGAGGGGGTGGTGGCGGGAACTTGGGCGCGCGGGGATCCAGCGGGAGCGGCGCCGCCGGCGCGCCGCCTGCTCGCCGCCTTCGGCCGCGATCGCTTCCGGGTCGAGCTGCAGCGGCCCTACTGGCGCCACGACCGGGCGCGCAATCGCCGGCTCGCCGAGCTCGCCGAGCGCCTCGGCGTCCCCTCCGTGGCGACCGGCAACGTCCATTGCCACTCCCGTAGCCGCACCCACCTGCAGGACGCGCTCGTCGCGGTGCGATCGGGGACGACGCTGGAGGCCTCCGAGCCACTGCGGCGCGGCAACCCCTCCTCGGCCCTGGCTTCGCCGCAGGCGATGGCGCGGCGCCTCGCCGAGCACCCCGAGGCCGTCGCCGAGACCCTGCGCCTCGCCGAGCGGCTCCGCTTCGACCTGACCGCGGACCTGGGCTACAGCTACCCCGGCTCCGAGAGCCCCGACGCCGACCGCGAGCTGGCGGAGATCTGCAGGGCCCTGCTGGCCGACCGCTATCCGGATCGAGACGAGCTGGCGAAAGCCGACGCTCGGCTCGAGGAGGAGCTGCAGACCATCCGCATCCGCGGCCTCTCCGGCTTCTTCCTCCTCCACCGCGACCTGCTCGAGCTGGCCCGCGAGGTGGCGCTGGAGGTGCGCGGCCACGGCTCGGCGCGCGCGATCATGCCGCCGGGACGCGGGAGGGGCTCCAGTGTCAGCTCGATCGTCTGCTACCTCACCGGCCTCTCCCACATCGACCCGGTCAAGCAGAACCTCTTCTCCGGCCGCTTCCTCAACGAGGAAGTCAACGATGAGACCGTCGCCCCCGACATCGACCTCGACTTCCCGCGCGACATCCGCGAGAAGCTGATCCCGCGGGTCCACGACCGCTACGGCGCCGACCGCTCCGCCCTGGTCGCCGCCTTCCCCACCTACCGCCCGCGCGGTGCGGTGCGCGATCTCGGCAAGGTGTTGGCGCTGCCGGCGGCGGAGATCGAGCGGGTGGCGAAGACGGTCGGCTTCCACGAGAGCAGCGGCGAGATCGAGCGCGACGTCGCCGCCGCGATCGGCGCCGAGCGCGCCGCCTCGCATGGCTGGCGGGTCCTGGTCGGATTGATCGGGGAGGCGATGGGCCTGCCCCGCCACGCTTCCCAGCACTCGGGCGGCATGGTGATCTCCACCCAGCCGCTGATCGACGTCTGCCCGGTCGTTCCGGCGGCGATGGAGGGGCGGCAGATCGTCCAGTGGGACAAGGACTCCTGCTCGGACGCGGGCTTCCTCAAGATCGACCTGCTCGGGCTGGGGATGCTCTCGGCGGTCGAGCGTTGCGTCGAAGAACTCGACCGGACGCGGGGGGAGCGGCTCGACCTCTCGCGCATCGACCTCGACGACGTCGAAACCTACGAATCGATCCGCGCCGCGGAGACGGTCGGCGTCTTCCAGATCGAGAGCCGCGCGCAGATGCAGATGCTGCCCCGGACGCGCCCGCGCAACCTCGACGACCTGACCGTCCAGGTGGCGCTGGTCCGCCCGGGCCCGATCCAGGGCGGCGCCGTCCACCCCTACATAGAGCGGCGCAAGCGCTTGCGCGAGGACCCGGATTACGAGATCCCCTACGAGCACGAGCTGCTCGAACCGGCGCTGGAGGAGACCTACGGGGCGATCGTCTACCAAGAGCAGGTGCTCGAGGTGGCGATCGCCCTGGCCGGCTTCACCCATGCGGAGGCGGACGGGCTGCGGCGGGCGATGAGCCGCAAGCGCTCCGAGGCGGCGATCGAGGAGCACCACGACCGCTTTCTCGTCGGCGCGGTGGGGGCGAATGAGGTCCCGCTGGAGACCGCCGAGCGGGTCTGGCGGCAGATCCAGGGCTTCTCCGGCTTCGGCTTCCCGAAAGCGCACTCGGCCGCCTTCGGCCTGCTCGCCTACCACTCGGCCTGGCTGCGGGTCCACCGCGCGCCGGAGTTCCTCTGCTCGCTGCTGAACGAGCAGCCGATGGGCTTCTACCCTCCCGACGCGCTCGCCCACGAGGCGCAGCGCCGCGGCGTCCGCCTGGCGCCGCCCGACGTCAACCGCAGCCGCGTCCTCTGCCACGTCGAGACAGCAGGAGAAGGAGTGCAGGGTGGGCTCATGGTCCGGATCGGCCTCGGCTACGTAAAGGGGGTGCGCGAGGAGGAGATGGCGGGCTTGGTCGCCGAGCGCCGGCGGAGCGGGTCCTACCGGGGGGTCGCCGACCTGGCTTCGCGCTCGGGGGCGAGCGGCGCCGCCCTGGAGCGCCTGGCTTGGGCCGGCGCTCTCGACGAGCTGATCGGGGGAAGCGACAGGCGGGAGGCGCTGTGGGAGGCGGGAGTCGTCCGGACCGGGGTTCGTCATGCCAAGGGGACGCAGATGGCGCTGCCGCTGGAGACCCCGGATGCGCCCTCGCTGAGGCCGTTGGGCGAGTGGGAGGAGATGATCGCCGACTACCGCTCGACCGGGATGACGCTGGGCGAGCACCCGATGGCGCTGATGCGCGCCGGCCTCGACCCCGAGCTGCTGCGCAGCACCGACCTGGAGAAGATCGACGACGGAGCGATCGTCGAGGTGGGGGGGATGGTGGTCGCCCGCCAGCGACCCGAGACCGCCGGCGGGGTCGTCTTCGTGCTGCTCGAGGACGAGCGCGGCACCGTCAACCTGATCGTGCCGCCACCCGTGTATGACCGCCACCGGGCCGAGGTCCGCACCTCGTCGCTCGTCCGCGCCAAGGGAAGGCTGGAGCGCCGCGAAGGCACGATCAACGTCCTCGCCTCCGAGGTGCGGGAGCTCGAGCGCACCCAGCTGCGCGAGGTCGTCCCTCCCGGCCACAGCTGGGGCCGCCGCGATCGCGAATCGCAAAAACGTCCAAGTCGGAGCACGCACTCGATTGATCGGGATTAACTTAGGGAAAAACGGGTAGGGGCGGGCCGCCCGCTCGTCCACCTGTTCCAGTCTCAAATCAAAGGAGAGTTGGATATGACCCAGTCGATTCAGTCCAGCCCGCGGCGGCTGCGGCGAACGGTGGTGCTGGCGATCGCGATGTTCGCCGTCCTCACCGCTTTTGCCACCGCCGCCCGCGCCGCCAACTACGTCGCGCTCGGCGACTCCTACGCCGCCGGCCCGATCATCCCCAACCAGATCGCACCGCTCGGCTGCCTCAAGTCGGACCACAACTACGCTCACCTGGCGGCACCGACCATCGGCCTGCCCTTGAAAGACGCCACCTGCAGCGGCGCCACGACCGCCGACATGACCGAATCGCAGTCGACCGAACTCGGCTCCGTGCCGCCGCAGTTCAACTCGCTGAGCGGCGAAACCACCCGTGTCTCGCTGACGATCGGCGGCAACGACATCGGCTTCGCCGAAGTCGCCCTCAGCTGCGTGACGATCAACCCGTTCAGCACGCCCTGCAAGGACAAATACGACTCCGGTGGCAAAGACCAGATCGCCGAACGGATCGCTGCGACGGCGCCGAAGGTCGCGGCGGTGCTGCAGGGAATCCACACCCGTTCGCCGGCGGCGAAAGTCTTCGTCGTCAACTACGCGGCGATCTTCCCGGAGACGGGCTTTGGCTGCTGGCCGCAGATGCCGATCGGCTTCGGCGACGTTCCCTACCTGCGTTCGAAGGAGCAGGAACTGAACGCGATGCTCGCCACGCAGGCCGCGGCCAACGGGGCGACGCTGGTCGATTGGTACAAAGCCAGCATCGGCCACGACGCCTGCAAGGGCTCCTCGACGCGCTGGGTAGAGCCGGTCGTGCCGAGCAACCCGGCGGCGCCGATCCATCCCAACCTGGCAGGGATGACGGGAGCCGCCGCCGTCCTCGGCCCGGCGGCCAAATGAGCGAGGCCTAGGCGAGCTGACGCTCGCGCGAGCCGGCGGGCGCGTCCTGCCGGCTCGCCGGGCACGGCTCGGGCATCGGGAAGAGCTTTAGGAAGTGCCGGGCGTCTCGTTTGCTTCCTTCGATGCTTGCGGCGCCCGAGTCGAGTGCGTCCTCGAGCTGGAGCTGGCCGGTGAGTAGAGCTGCCAAGGTTTCGGCATCGGTCTCGACTATCGCGGCCGGCGCCTCCGCGGAGCCACGCCCGACGTCGAGCTCGCCGGCTGCGATGTCGACGTGGAAGGTCTCCTCGCCGAGCCGCAGCTCGTAGCTCGCCTCCCGATCGGTCGCGGCCTCTGCGTCGAAGAGCGAGCGCAACGCCAGGACGATCGAGCTGGCGCCGATCTCGCGGTGCTCGGGCGGGACGGGCGAGCGAGCGCCCCAGGCGCCGAGCTGGGTCACGACCGGCTCCAGCTCCCTGCCCCAGGCGGTCAGCTCGTAGACCTGACTGGCCGCCGGCGGCGGCAGTTTGCGACGATGGACGACACCGGCCTGCTCCAGCTCACGCAACCGCTCCGAAAGGATGTTGGGGCTGGCGTGGGGGAGCCCCCCGCGGAGGTCGGTGAAGCGCTTCGGGCCGAGCAGCAGCTCACGCACGACGAGCAGGGCCCAGCGCTCGCCGACCAGGTCGAGGGCGTAGGCGAATCGGCACGCCTCCCCGTATGAGCGCTTCGTTGCCATGCGGCCAGTTTAACCACTTGATACAAATTTGCAACCAAGTAGTTCTGTTTCAAAACTATTTGCTAGGGTAGCCGCGAAAGCGAGCCCGCGACACGAAGGAGGCGGCGAGATGAGCGTCGACGCAGCAGCAACCGGACCGAGCACGAACGCCGCCGAGGACAGGAGCCGCTGGCTGGCGCTCTACGTGCTCTGCGCGGGGATGCTGATGATCGTTCTCGACATCACGATCGTCAACGTCGCCCTGCCTTCGATCCAGGACGACCTCGGCTTCTCGCAGAGCAACCTCGCCTGGGTCGTCAACGCCTATTTGGTCCCCTTCGGCGGCCTGCTGCTGCTCGCCGGACGGCTTGGCGACCTGCTCGGCCAGCGCCGCATCTTCCTCGTCGGGCTCGTCGTCTTCACCACCGCGTCGCTGCTCTGCGGCATCTCCCAGACCCAGGGGATGTTGATCGGCGCTCGCTTCATCCAGGGCATCGGCGGCGCGCTGACCTCGGCGGTGATCCTGGGGATGATCGTGACGATGTTCCCGGAGCCGCGCGAGCAGGCGAAAGCGATCGGCGTCTACGGCTTCGTCGCTTCCGCGGGTGGCACGATCGGTCTGTTGATCGGCGGCGTGCTGACCGAGGCGATCGCCTGGCACTGGATCTTCTTCATCAACCTGCCGATCGGGATCGGCACCTTCATCATGACCCGCCGCTTGGTCGCCGACCGCGAGGGCCTCGGCTTCGGCGCGGGCGCTGACATCTTCGGTGGAGTGCTGATCACCGCCGGCCTGATGCTCGGCGTCTACACGATCCTCGAGGTCTCCGAAAACGGCTGGCTCTCCGCCCAGACGCTGATTCTCGGCGGGATCTCGTTGGCGCTGGAGATCGCCTTCGTCCTGCGTCAGGCGCGCATCGCCAACCCGCTGATGCCCTTGCGCCTGTTCCGCTCGCGCAACGTCTCCGGCGCCAACGCGCTGCAGATGCTGCTCGTCGCCGGGATGTTCTCGACCTTCTTTCTCGGCGCGCTCTACCTGCAGGAGATCCTCGGCTACAACCCGCTCGAAGTCGGCCTCGCCTTCCTGCCGACCACGGTGGTGATGGGCACGCTCTCGCTCGGCTACTCGGAAAAACTGATCATGCGCTTTGGGCCCCGCAACATGCTGATCCCGGGCATGGTCCTGGTCGGCATCGCGCTGCTGCTCTTCGCCCGCACCCCGGTCGACGGCAGCTACCTGCCCGACCTCTTGCCGCCGCTGCTCCTCTTCGGCGTCGGCGTCGGGCTCTCGTTCCCGTCGCTGATGACGCTGGCGATGTCCGGGGCGACCCCCGAAGATGCCGGCCTCGCCTCGGGCGTCGTCAACACCAGTGCCCAGGTCGGCGGCGCGATCGGCCTTGCGGTCCTCGCCACGCTCGCCGCCGGGCGCACCGACAACCTGCTCGCCGACGGCGCCTCGCACGCCGCGGCGCTCAACTCGGGCTTCCACCTCGCCTACGTGGTCGCCGCCGGCCTTGTTGCCGGCGCCCTCGCGATCGCCATCTTCGTCCTGCGCGCCGAACCGATGCCCGACATGGCGGCAATGCACGCCGAGCAGTCGGATGGCGAGGGAGAGCACGGCGCAGCCACGGAGCCCGCCTACTCAGAGGCCGGCTAGGGACTTGGAATCAGACGAGGTCTACGTTTTGCCCCTGTGAGGGGCTCAACGTAGCCCTCGTCCAATCAAAGGAGAGATATGGGACAGCCAGTCGTGCATTTCGAGGTCATCGGCAAGGACGGGGAGAAGCTGCAGAGCTACTATTCGGAGCTGTTCGGGTGGGACGTCGACGCCGACAACGAGATGAAGTACGGGATCGTCAAAGGCGAGGACAACCCTTCGAGCATGGGGAGCATCGGCGGCGGCATTGCCACCGGCCCCGATGGCTACGAGGGCCACGTCACCTTCTACATCGCCGTCCCCGACGTCGAGGCGGCGCTGCAGAAGGCCGAGAGCCTCGGCGGCACCCGGATCATGGGCCCGGAGACGATCATGGGCGAAATGGTGCTCGGTCAGCTCAAGGACCCGGAGGGCAACCTGATCGGCCTCGTCCAGGGCTCTTCCTAGGAGGGGCTAGCCTGCGGCTTCGGCGCGGCGCAGGCCGCCGCGTGCCCAGAGGCCGAAGGCGAACGGCAGGGCGATGGCTACGGCGAAGGCGAGCGCGATCACGGTCGGATCGCCGGAGATGAAGCCGCGCCCTGCCTCGAGCAGGGCGGTCACCGGGTTGACCGAGGCGACCGCGTGAATCCAGCCGCTGAGCAGGCTCAGCGGGACGTAGACGGGGGCGAGGAAGAGGACGAGGAAGGTCGGGAACTGCATCAGTGGCCCGCCCTGGATCGAGCGCACCCGCATCGCCACGCCGGCGGCCCACAGCGTCGCCGCCAAGTTGACCAGGATCGCGAGGCTGTAGAGCCCGACGATTTCGCCAACGCTGCCGCCGATCTCCATTCCGGCGACCAGCGCCACCGTGGTCAGGATCGTCCAGGTGATCAGCGCCCGCACCAGCGCCGCCATCGCGTAGCCGCCGACGATCCCGCGCCGGTCGGTTGCCGCGAGGAGGTAGCGGCGGGAGAAGCCGGTCTCGAAGTCGCGGGCGATCCCGAAGCCGGTGAAGACGCCGCCGAAAGCAGCCGACTGGAGCAGGACGAAGACGAATTGGAAGGCGGTGTAGCCGCCTTCGAAGTCGAAGCCGGGGGCGCCGGAGACCGCCGAGAGGCCGCCGGCGAAGGCGGTGAAGAAGAAGAGCGGGAAGACGATCCCCGGCACCAGGAAGGCCGGGTTGGTGAGGAAGTTGTGGATGCTGCGCCAGGCGACGGCGAGGGCGATCTTAGAGCCCATCCGAACCCCCCCGCGCACGCCTGGCGGCGGCGGACGCTGCGCGGTGCGGCGTCCTCAGTCGGCCAAATAGCGCTGCTATTCGGCCTCCCTGCGTCCTTGCCCCGCTTGGTCCGGCGCTCGCCAGCCGCACACGCGGGTTTTCGGATGGGCTCTTGCGACTCACGTCCTCACCAGCCTCGTCTTCAGCGCCGCCGAGGCGGCGAACATGCCGACCGCGAGGATCGCCGCCGCGATTCCGAAGCCGAGCGCCAAGTCGCCCACGTTCCAACCTTCGATCAGCAAGGAGCGAAACGCCTGCAACAGGTAGGAGATCGGGTTGACGCTGGCGACGGCGTGGAACCAGTCGGTCTGCAGCAGGTTGAGCGGCAGCGCCATCGTCGAGAGGAAGAGGAAGACGAAGAAGACCGGGAAGAGCCCCTGGACCGCCTCGCCCGAGCCGGTGCGCAGCGCGGCGAAGAGGCCGATCGAGCCGAAGGCGACGGTGATCGAGACCGAGAGGACGACGATCACCAGGGCGCCGCCGAAGCCGGCGGCGAGTTCGGCACCGGCGATCAACCCGACCGAGAGATAGACCGCGGCCTGGACGAGCCCGAGGACGACGGCGCCGGCGAGCAGGCCGCTGAGCAACGCCGCCCCCCGCAGCGGCGTCAGCGCCAGGCGGTTGAGGAAGCCGGTCTCGATGTCGCGGGCGAGGTCGGTGCCGGCGTTCATCACCGAGAACAGCGCCCCCTGCATGAAGGGCACGGCGAGGGCGAAGGTGATGTAGGAGTCGGTCGGGAAGCCGGGCAGGGCGGTCGCGCTTTTCAGCCCGCCCGAGTTGACCGCGAGCAGGAAGAGGGGAAAGATCAGCGCCGGCACGATCTGCGCCGGCTGGCGCAGGGTGCGCAGCACCGAGCGACGGGCGAGCTGCCCGACCTGGATGCGCAGGTCGCCGCTCACGTCCGTACCGCCTCCATTTCCTCGCTGTCCTGCTCGCTCGCCTCGTCCCCGGCACCCTCCAGCGAGCGGCCGGTCTTGGCGAGGAAGACGTCGTCGAGCGAGGGAGCGTGCAGCTGCAACTGCTCGATCGCGATCCCCTCGGCGTCGAGGGCGCGGACGACGTCGGCGAGCTGCGACTCGCCGCCCGCGAGTAGGACGGAGGCGCCACCGCGGTGCGTGGCGCCGCACCGCTCGCCGAACGGCTGCAGCGCCCGCGCGACCCGCTCCTGGTCGCCTGGGTCGCGGGGGACCGCCTCGACCGTCGGCCGGCCGATTTCCGCCTTGAGCTCGGCGGGCGTGCCCTCGGCGACGATGTGCCCGTGGTCGATGATCCCGACCCGGTTGGCGAGTGCGTCGGCCTCCTCGAGGTACTGCGTGGTGAGGAAGACGGTGACGCCGTCCTCGGAGGCGAGCCCCGCCACCTCGTCCCAGAGCGCGGTGCGGCTCTGGATGTCGAGGCCGGTGGTCGGCTCGTCGAGGAAGAGGATCCGCGGTCGGTGGACCAGCGCCAGGGCCAGGTCGAGCCGCCTTTTCATCCCGCCCGAGTAGCCGCCGACTTTGCGGTCGGCCGCCTCGGAGAGGCCGACCCGGGCGAGCAGTTCGCGCCCCCGCTCGACCCGCTCGGCCTTGGCCAGGCCGTGCAGCGCGGTCTGCAGGCGCATGTGCTCGCTGCCGGTCAGCAGCGGGTCGAGCGCCGCCTCCTGCAGGGCGGCGCCGATCGCGCCGCGGACCTTTGGGCCTTCGCGGGCGATGTCGAAGCCGGCGACGCGTGCCGTTCCCGCGGTCGGCGGCAGCAGCGTCGTCAGCATCAGGACGGTGGTCGACTTGCCGGCCCCGTTCGGGCCGAGGAAGCCGTAGATCTCACCCGGCGCGACGCGCAGGTCGATCCCGTCGACGGCCCGCGGCCCGTTCTTGAACTCGCGGACCAGCCCTTCGACTTCGATCCCGGCCTGCTCTCCGACGTCTGCGCTCATCTCACACCAGCCTTTGCGTGTTGCGGGCAAAGCTCAATAGTTGAGGTTTACCATGATTGGGATTAGTATGCATTCCGATGGGTGAGGCGAAAGCGAAGCGTGGGCGGGACGGGACGGGCGTAAAGGGCCCGGCTGCCGAGGCGTGGAGCCTGCTCACCGGCCTCGTATACCCGCCTCCGTTTCTCCCTATCGTGCGCGAGCTCGGCCTCCGGCCGGCCTCCTTCGGGGCGCTCCGCGCGCTCGGGGAGCCGCGGACGATGGGCGAGATCGCCGACGTGCTGCACTGCGACCGCTCCAACGTCACCGGGATCGTCGACGGCCTCGAAGAGCGCGGCCTCGCCCGCCGCACCCCGTCGGAGGCCGACCGCAGGGTGAAGCTGATCGCCCTCACCGCCGACGGCCGGCGCCTGCGCGTCCGCCTGATGCGCGCGGTGGAGAAGCCACCGCCCTGGCTCGACGGCATGTCCGCCGCGGATCAGCGAGCCCTGCGCGACCTGCTCGCTCGCTCCGCCGGCGACGCCTGAGACGCACTCGTCTTGACGCCCGCCTCGCGCGGCGTAGTGTGAGCGGCGGGATGGCCCCCGAGACCCGATACGCGCGCAGCGGTGAGGTCGGCATCGCCTACCAGGCCTACGGCGAGGGGGAGCTGGACCTCGTCCTGGCCTTCCCCTTCCTCTCCCACCTCGACCTGATCTGGGAGAACCCGCTGCTCTCCCACTTCCTGCACCGCCTCGGCTCCTTCGCCCGCGTGATCGTCTTCGACCGCCGCGGCGTCGGCCTCTCCGACCCCGTGCCGCGCCCGGCGACGCTCGAGGAGCGGATGGACGACGTCCGTGCCGTGATGGATGCCGCCGGCTGCGAGCGGGCGGCTCTGCTCGGCATGTCCGAGGGCGCGACCATGTGCATGCTCTTCGCCGCCACCTATCCCGAGCGCACCTCGGCCCTCGTGCTCTGGGGGGCGATGGCGCGCTCGACCGCCGCCGCCGACTACCCCTGGGCACCTCCGCGCGAGGCGGTGCAGGAAGCCCAGGACGAGCTGATCGGGCCGATGTGGGGACAGGGGACGACGATCGAGATCTTCTCGCCGAGCATGGCCGGCGAGCCTCGCGCGCGCGAGTTCCAGGCCCGCGTCGAGCGCCAGGCGGCCAGCCCGATGCGGGTCCAGCAGTTGCTCGAGATGTTCCTCGACACCGACGTGCGCGGCGCGCTGCCGTTGATCCAGGCGCCGACCCTGGTCTTGCACCGGCGCCAGGATCAGGCGGTCAACTACCGCGCCGGTCGCTGGCTCGCCGAGCAGATCGACGGCAGCTCCTACACCGAGCTGGAGGGGAGGGACCACTTCCCCTGGGTCGGCGACAGCGAGGCGGCGCTGGCGGCGATCGAGGAGTTCCTCACCGGCGTTCGCCCGGCACCGGTCTCCGAGCGGGTGCTGGCCACGGTTCTGTTCACCGACATCGTCGACTCGACCAGGCTTGCCGCCGAGCTCGGCGACCAGCGCTGGCGCGACCTGCTCGGGCGGCATCAACAGCGGGTCCGCGACCTGCTCGGCCGCTACGAAGGCCGCGAGGTGAAGACGACGGGGGACGGCTTCCTCGCGATCTTCGACGGTCCCAGCCGCGCTGCCCAATGCGCGCGGGCGATCGCCGACGAAATGCCCGAGTTGGGGATCGAGGTGCGGGCCGGATTGCACACCGGCGAGGTCGAGCTGATCGGCGACGACGTCGGCGGGATCGCCGTCCACGTCGCCGCTCGGATCGCGGCTCTGGCTGGGGCCCGCGCGGTCTTCGCCTCGCGCACCGTGCGCGACCTCGCCGTCGGCTCCGGCGTCGAGTTCGAGCCCGCCGGCCGCCACGTTCTCAAGGGCGTTCCCGACGAGTGGGACCTCTACAGCGTCGCCTGACGCGGCGCCCCGACCGCCCAGATCGCGATCGGCGGCGGGATGAGGAGGAAGGCAAGCGAGGAGAGCTCGGCGATCGCGTCGGCGGTGTCGAAGTTGTCGAGGTGGGTGGCGTGGAAGCCGAGGTGGAGGGCGGCGGCGAGCAGCCAGGCCGAGCAGACCGCACGGACGAGGGTCGGCTGCAGCGTCCAGGCCGCCCAGGCGAAGAGGACGGTGAGGGCGAGGTAGAGGCCGCCGACGTCGGTGACCAGGTGCTCGTTATATGGGGGGATGCGATCGACCCAGTGGGCGAGGAAGGGGAAGTCGTTGTAGAAGGCGTGCGGCGCGAGCGCCGCGGGGATGCCGACGGAGGCGGCGGAGAGAGCGAGGAACACCAGCGCGGCTCGGGCGAGTGCGGGAGCGCGCATCCGACTTTCACCCCACCCTGGTGTGGTCAATGTCGGATACGCATCGGTCGATTAGCCACGGGCCAGCCACTCCTCGAAGGTCGGGCCGCTTGCCGCGGCGTCCGGGTTGCAGAGAGCGCCTTCGCGCAGCGGGCGACCGATCGGGCCGACCATCGGGAACCGCAACGGAAGCGCCCTGTGGCCCGCTCGGCGCCAGGTCTTGGCCAGCTCGGACAGCGTCAGCACCTCGGGGCCGGCGATGTCTGGGAGCCGGCCGGCCGGCTCGGCGTGGGCCGCCCCGACCAAACGTTCCGCCACCAGCGGCGGGTCGATCGGCTGGAAGCGGGCGCTGCCAGACCGGACGATCCCGAAGCGCGCGTCCCGCTTGAACAGGTGGTCGATCAGCGTGTGGAACTGGGTTGCGCGCAGCAGGCTCCAGGGAATCGCACCGGCGGCGATCGCCTCCTCCTGTTCGACCTTGACCTTGTAGTAGGCCATCGGCACCCGCTCGCAGCCGACGATCGAGACGCCGACGTAGTGCCGGGCGCCGGTCTCCGCCCCGGTGCGCAGCAGCCGCTTCGTGCCCTCGACCAGAACCGGCGCAGCGTTGCGCGGGCTCGAGCTCGACGCGTCGACGACGACCTCGACGCCGGCGAGCGCCTCGGCCAGGCCATCGCCGGTGGTCAGGTCGATACGACGATGCGACGCTCCGTCCGGCAGCTTCCGCGGCGCCGTGCGGCTCAGCGCCAGCACCTCGTCTCCCCGCGCCGCCAGCTCAGCCACCAAGGGCTTGCCAAGGACTCCGGTCCCGCCAACTACCGCAACCTTCATGGCCGACCAGGATATTGGCGGCGGCGATCAGGCGACGGGCTGGGGCTGGCGGAAGAGCTCGGCCGAGGGGATGCCGATCACCTCACCGGCGAAGCGCTTCTCACGTCCGTAGACGACCCAGGTGGTGTCGATTTCGCCGATGTCGAGATCGAGCCGCAATTCGTCCGCGTGCTCCTCGACGTGCTCCATGTGGGTCAGCCCGGAGTCGTAGCGACCGGCGAGCAGCTCTTCGGCGACGATCGGCTTGGAGGCGACGTCGATCACCTCCTCCCACTGGGAGAGGTCGACGTAGCCCTTGGTCGCCGGCACGATCCCGAGCGAGCGCGGCTTCTCGACCTCCTTGCGGCTGAGCAGGACCAGGTGCTTGGTGGGGTAGATGAAGGTGTCGACGACCCAGACCTCGGTCCAGTGCTTCTCGGTGATCTCGTGCACCTTGGGGTGGGCGCTGCACTGGACGAGGAAGGCGCCGGGCGTCTCGCGCAGCATCTCCAGGCCGACGAAGAAGTCGACGATCAGCTCGATCCCGTAATCCTCGATCCCCTGGAACTCCGCGTAGCGTTCGACAGCCCGCTCGTGGCAGGTGCCGGTCGGCCCGAGGGTGATGAACGTGATCCCATCTCGCTGCTCGTCGCCTGCCTCCATAGCCGGCAAGGCTAGTCAAATGAACAGGATTAGTCAATCAAAACACAGACAGTAAGCTTCCGCAGGCGCTGCGACCCGCCGCCCTTCGGGCTTGACAGATCGTCCCTCCACGTGGGAGCCTGCCCGCGTCTGCAATGGAGATGATTTGAATGGACTGGATAGAGCAACTATTTGGAGTCAGCCCCGACGGCGGCAGCGGAGCGCTGGAGCTCGTCTACTACGCCGTCTTCGCCTTCGCGATCGTGGTCCTCGTTCGCTGGCGCGTCGTGCGCCGCCGCAACCGCTCCTCCGAGTCGACGCCTCCGGACGGACGATGACCGATGGGGGCGATGCGCCGGCGTCCGGGGGCCACGCCGAGGAGCGCCGCCGCCAGTTCGAGGCGGAGCACGGCCTTGTGGGGGGCGGCGAGTTGAAGCTGAATCGACAGCCGGCGATGAGCGGCAAGACGTTCTTGCGCCAGCGAGAATTCCGCGATCAGCGGGGGCTCGACGCCGAGCCAAGTGAGCTTTCGCTCGACGCCCGCGCCGAGTCGCTGTATCTGAGTGGGACGTTGCAGAAGGAGGCATTTGTCGCGGAGGCGGCGGCACCCGCCCCCACTGTCGCCTGGCGTCCGCTCGGCCCGGCCGGGATCCCGCACGGTCAGACCTATGGCAGCGGCCCCGGCAGCACCACCACGGTCGCCGGGCGGGTCACCGCGATCGCGGTCGACCCGAGCGATTCCGCGCACCTGCTGGTTGGCTCGGCTGCGGGCGGCGTGTGGGAGTCGCGCGACACCGGCGCGACCTGGGCGCCGCGAACCGACGACCAGCCGACGCTCTCGATCGGCGCGCTCGCCTTCGACCCCGGCGATCCGTCGACGGTGTACGCGGGCACCGGCGAGGGCAACTCGGAATATTCCCAGCTCGGTCAGGGCATCCTGCGTTCGAGCGACGGCGGCTCTACCTGGACGGCGATCGCCTCCCGGGTCTTTGCCGGCGTCGGCTTCTACCGCCTCGCGGTCGACCCCGGCGACGGCAAACGACTGCTCGTCGCGACCACCGGTGGCGCCGCGGTTTCGGCTGACGCCGGGGCGACGTGGGCGTTGTTGCACCGCGGCCTGACTTGGGACCTCTCCCTGGCCCCGCCGGCGTTTGGCGAGCCGCACGGCGAGCCCGAGATACTCCTCGCCGCACCCGATGGCCTCTTCGCCGTCAGGGGAGCGGCCGCGCCCGCCGCGGTCGCGTTGCCCGGCTTGAGCGGCCCCCTCGACCCGAACACGGAGCGGATGGCGGTGGCGCACGTTCCCAACGATCCCGGCCAGGCCTTCGTCTTCGCGGCGACGGGTGGGAAAGCCCACCTCTGGCATCGCTCCGGGATCGACCAAGCCTTCGTACAGGTGCCACTGCCGCCGATCCCGGTGGATGACGAAGGCAAGGACGCGCTCGCGGTCGACCAGGCGGCTTACGACTGGTACGCGGCGGTGCCGGCGATCTCCGACGACGTGCTCTACCTGGGGGCGATCGAGCTGGTCAAGGGGGAACGCCATCACGCGACCTGGAGTTGGAGCGACATCTCCAGCCGCCAGGGTCAGGGCGACTCGATCCATCCCGACCAGCACACGATGGCCTTCGACCCGCAGGACCCGACGATCATCTATGCCGGCAGCGACGGCGGCATCTTCCGCAGCCCCGATGGCGGAGTCTCCTGGCAGTCGCTGAACGCCGGCTTGGCGATCAGCGAGGTCGAGTACCTGACCCAGCGCCCGGACGAGCCGACCTGGATCCTCGCCGGGCTGCAGGACAACGGCACCGTTCGTCGTGAGGCCGAGGGGGAATGGGCGCAGGTCGGCCTCGGCGACGGTGGCGACTGTGGCACCGACTGGGCGCACCCGGACACCTGCTTCCACTCCTACTACTACATGTATCTGGAGCGCTCGCGGAAACGCGCCGACCCCGACAGCTGGGAAGACGTCAGCCCGCCCGCCCCGGAAAGCCTCGAGAAGCTCTTCTACCCACCGGTCGAGGTGAGCGGGGACGTCGTGGCCAAGGCGGGGGAGGTCGTCTACCTCTCCTCCGACAGCGGCGACAGCTGGGACGGCGTTCCTCTCCCTCCGGCCGGCGGCAAATCCTCGATTGCCTCTGCGATCGCGATCGCCGCAGCCGACCGGGTGCTGGTGGGGACGATACGGGGCGACGTCTTCAGGATCGCCGCCGCCGGCGGCTGGGGGCCCGCCGCGATCCTCACCAGGCCGCACGACGGCTGGATCAGCGACCTGCTCGTCGACGCCGACGTCCCGCAGCGCTGCTGGGTCACCTTCTCGGCCCCGGGCGGGGTGTTCCGCTCCGACGACGACGGCGCCACCTGGGCCGACGTCACCGCCAACCTGCCCAAGATGCCGGTGAACGCGATCGTCAGCGACCCCGCCGATCGCGACCGCGTCTGGGTGGCCTGCGACATCGGGGTCTTCGAGTCGACGGATGCCGGTGGGAGCTGGACGGCCTTCGGGATCGGGCTGCCGAACGCGCTGGCGGAGGACCTCGCCTTCTACCCGCCGGACCGGCTCTTGCGCGTCGGCACCCGCAGCCGCGGGGTTTGGGAGGCCTCCGTCGACTGAGCGGCCGCTGCGCGCCGCCTCCCCGAGCTCCTAGGCGAAGCGCTTGACGAATTCCAGCGAGCGGTCGGCGACCTCGCGCCAGCCGCTGTCGATGGTCAGCGAGTGGCCGCGGTTGGGCATCTCGGCGAGCTCGGTCACCCCCGGGTTGCGCTGCTGCTTCTTGTACGCGGCGTTGCTCATCGCCGGCGGCACCGCGTGGTCCTTTTCGCCGGTGAAGATCAGCAGCGGGCCGCGCTCGGGGTTGCCGGTGTCGACCTTGGTCTCGGCGCCGGGATTGAGGTTCGCCAGCGCCGCCTGGAAGATCGGCAGCCCGGGTGCGGCGACGTGGAACTCGTCGTAGAGCGCCTTCGCCTCCGCCTCGTCGACCGCGTTGGCCCACCCGTAGCGGAACTGGTCGAGGGTGAGGGCGACGCCGCGCCCGCGGTTGAGCGGGTTGCGGGTTACCGGCAGCGTCGCGCGCAGCGCCGCGATCGGCAGCGGCAGCACCCCTTTGAACGGAGCCGGGTCGACGGCGACCGTCGCGGCTGAGATGCCGCGCCCGGCGACGTTCTGCGCGATCAGCCCGCCGAAGGAGTGGCCGACCACCGCGGGCTTCTTGTTCAGCGCGGCGATCACCTCGGCCATGTGGTCGGCGACCTGGCCGACCGACTTGCCGGCGAAGGCTTGGGGATTCGCCCGCGCCGCCTCGACCGTCGCCGGATCGTCGGGCCAGTCGGCGGCGACCGGCGCGTAGCCCGCCTCCTCGAAGAGGGTCGTCCAGCGCTCCCAGCTGCTCGCCAATAGCCAGAGCCCGTGGATGAACACCACCGGGGTGCGGCCCCCTGCGTTTGCCGCCTCGATCTGACCTGCCTCGCGCTCGGTGATCGTCGCCATCGTCTCGCCTTTCTGGGGACCTGCCTGGAGAACAGAGATCGGTTGAAGAGTTTGACCTAAACGACCGGCGGGGGCTTGCCCTCGGCGCTGGCGGCGAGCGTCTCGTCCCAGTCGCAGACCGTGCAAGCGTGGCGAAAGGCCGAACGGGCGAACTCGAGCGCGTAGGCATGGGGGTCGGGCGCGGCGCACACGTCGTCCCAGTCGAGCAGGTACTCGCCGAGCACGTCATCCCAACGGGCGTCCTCCGGCGCGAGCGTCGCCCCCTTGAACCCGTCCGGCGCAGGGTGCGCGTAAGCGTAGAAGGCCGCTTTGCCGTAGCGCCCGTCGCCCGGCCACCAGCCCACCTCCACCTGCTGTGCATCTCCTGCGTTGCGCATGATGAAGTCGCCCGAGGGTGGCTCGGCGGGGAGGCCGGAGAAGAGGCCGACGGCGAGGTCGAAGGATCCCCACCAGGCGTTGACCGGCGTCGAGCGGCCGCGGTAGGGAGCGCGGAAGGCGGCAAGGACCGCCGCCGCCTGCGTGGCGGCGGCGAAGTAGGCGGCTACCTGCCCGGGCTCGTAGGTGGCGTGCTCGCTGTCTTGGTCGAGCGCGACGCTCCAGCCGACCTCCTGCGGGGTCGGGTCGATCGCGACCGGGCCGACGAGCTCGGCGACGGCGGCGAGCAGGTCCCGCGTCACCTCGCCCACCGCCCGGTGCGGCGTGAGCGGCATGCGCCGCGCGCGCCCGTCGCTGTGCTCGGCCCGCGCCTCGTGGCTGTGCAGGTCGAGCGCCACGACCAGCGCGCCGGAGCCGTCCGGCGCCGGCAACGGCGCCGTCTCCCACCCCCGCGCGGTCAGGCGCAGCGCCGCGTGCTGCAACTGCGGCTCGGGCGGGGCCAGCTCGGCCGCGAGCTTGCCGAGCACCTGGGTGTGGGCGTGGAGCGTGTCGCAGGTCGCCGTCCAGTCCTCATATGAGACGGCGGGCCATGGCGGCAAGTGCATGGGACGACGATAGCGCCGCGTCGAGGGCGCCATCTCTTCGTAGCCCAATCGTTACCGCTCCTTCGCAGGACGGTAACGCCACCGCGCGCGTTGCCGACGAGGCTGGCGCCACTTTGTTCCCGCCGCCTGGAGGTCGCCTTGTCGTTTCCGCGCCGTAGTGCCGTCACCTGGTCGCTTGCCGGAGTGCTCGCCTGCCTGATCCTCGCCATCGCAGGCCTCGCCATCGCCGGCGCCGACGAACCGGCCGGCCCCGGCAACGACCACCTCGTCGTCTCGCGCATCCCCACGGCGAGCACCTCGCAGGCCGTGACGCTCGTGCGCTTCAACGGCACCGGCGTCTCCGACGGCGCCAACTGGGCGCTGCCGACGACGACGAGCGGCTCCAACCATCCCTTCACGCTGCAGGGGGACTCCAATGCGGTGGGCGCCCTCGCCCGCTCGGCCGACGGCCGCTACGTCACCCTCGCCGGCTACACGACCGCGGTCGGCGGCAACCCCGAAGCGGCCGATGCCCGCGACGTGGCTCGGGTCAACGCGGTCGGCACCGCGGACACCAGCACGACTCTCGGCAAAACCTTCCTCAAGGAAAAGATCCGCGGCGTCGTCACCGACGACGGCAGCAGGTTCTGGGTGACCGGCAACGGCAACGGCAGCGGCAACACGCCGCTCGGCGGCATGATCTTCGCGCCGCTCGGCTCCTCCTCGCCGTCGGCGATCTTCTCCCGGGAAGTACCGGTCAGCTCCTCGAACAAAGCGCTGAACAACACCCGCACGGTGCAGATAGCGGGTGGCAACCTCTACACCGGCAGCGAAAAGGGGACCGCGGGCATCTACACCCTCACCGGCTTGCCGACCACGCCCCAGTCGCCCGCCAACCCGATCGGCTTCAGCGGTGAAATCGACCCGATCTCCCAGCTGCCGCTCGAACACGTCGCTGGCAGCAAAACCGTCGACCTGATGTACGTGGTCAGGGAGGGAGAAGAAATCGTCAAGTACTCGCTCAGCGGTTCGAGCTGGGTCAACCGCGGCACGCTGCTCAGCGGCAGCTTCGCCGGCATCACCGGCAAGGTCGATTCGGAAGGCCACTTCCGCATCTACGCGATCCAGGGCTACGGCGCCGGTAACTCGATCGTGACCTTGACCGACACCGCTGCCTTCAACGCCGCGCCCTCGGCGACGTCGCCGACCACGGTCTCGACCGCTCCGGCCGGGACCGCCTACCGCGGCATCGCCTTCGCGCCGGAAGACGCGTCGCTGAAAGTGCCCGGCGCGCCGACCGGCGTCAGCGCCACGGCCGGCGACAAAAAAGCTTCGCTGACTTGGACCAAACCGAGCGACGAAGGCGGCTCGGCGATCAGCGCCTACAAGATCACGCCGCTCATCGCCGGGGTGCCGCAGGCGCCGATCGCCACCCCGACCGCGGCGACGAGCTACACGGTCGAAGGGCTGGCCAACGGCACGACCTACACCTTCACGGTCGCGGCGGTCAACTCCAACGGCCCCGGCCCGGCCTCCTCGCCGTCGGCCCCGGTGACGCCGCAGGCCCCCGGCTTGCCGAACCCGACGATCACGCTCTCCACCGAAAACCTCTCTGGGTCGATCGGCGACCCGACCAATCCCCTCGTGACCGCCACCGTCACCCAGGCCGGCGGCGACCCGGCGAAATTCAGGGTCGAAGCGATCGGCAGCTCCAACGAATCCGTGGTGCCTCTCGGCGAAGTCTTCGAAGGCGGTTTCCATTTCGGCTCCACCTCGGCCGAAGCGGTCTACGAGATCAAGCCGGCCGGTGTCGGCTACTCCGACATCACCTTTCAGGCCACTGGCGCGGAAGGGAAGACCTCGCAGGCCGTTCTCCACTATGCCGCCTCGGCGGAAAGCCCCACCCCGGATACCACGCGCTACTTCAACGACGCCGCCGACGCCTCGACGACGATTGCCCTCGGCGACGGCTACGTCTTGGTCGGCGACGACGAGAACAACACGTTGCGCCTCTACCGTGACGACACCTCCGGCCCGCCGCTCGAGACCTGGGACTTCAGCTCCCAGATGGGCAACCCGGAAGAGATCGACATCGAGGCCGCGGCGCGCTCGGGCAACACGATCTACTGGACCGGCTCGATGGGGAACTCGAAGAAAGGCAACCTCAAGCCCGATCGCAGCATCCTCTTCACCACGCACGTCAGTGGCTCCGGCAGCGCCACCGAACTGACCTTCGGCGGTTACTACCGCGGTCTGCGCGGCGACCTGATCGCCTGGGACGAAGCTCATGGCGACCGCTTCGGCTTTGCCGACGGCGCGGCCGCCGGCAACATTCCGAAGCAGATCGACGGCTTCAACGTCGAGGGGCTCGAGTTCGCCCCGGGAAGCTCCAGCACCGCCTACGTCGGCTTCCGCGCGCCGCTCTCGCCGGCCACTCCCGGTGGCGACGCGATCGTCGTGCCCGTCACCAATCTCGATCAACTCGCGACCAGCGGCCAGAACACCTCGGTACACGCGACCTTCGGCGAACCGATCCTGATGGACCTCGACGGGCTCAGCGTTCGTGAGATCCGCAAGAACGCCGACGACGAATACCTGATCCTCGCCGGCTCCTGGGCGGCGGGCGGCGAACAGGCGATCTACAGCTGGGACGGCGTGCCCGCCGACCCGCCGACCCGCTCCGCCACCGTGCTTCCGGAACCGGATTCCGCAGGCGAAGAGGCCGGTTCCTGGGAGTCCTTCGCCGAAGTCCCCGACCCTCTGCTTTCGGGATCCGACCTGCAGCTGATCATGGATGACGGCTCCGCCGACCTCTACGGCGATGGGCAGGAAGCCAAGGAACTGATCCCCGAGTTCCAGAAGTCGCGCACCGACCACGTCACCCTCTACCTGCCAGGAGGGCCGTTCAACTCCTCCCTGCCGACGATCGGCAGCGGCGATGGCGTCGGCGACCAGCTGACCTGCTCGCCGGGCGCTTGGGAAGGCGAAACGCCCCTTACCTATACCTACCAGTGGATGCGCAACAACTGGACGATCGTCGACAGCGAAACCGATACCTACGAAGTGCTGCCGAATGACCTGGGCAAGTCGTTGCGCTGCGTGGTGACCGCTCACAACGCCCTTGGCTTCGCCACCGCGACCTCGGAGCCAACCGTGGTCCAGGGCGACCCGCGCTGCACCGGTGGCGACATCACCGGTGCCGGCTCCTCGCTGCAGGCGCTCGCCCAGGCCGAGGTCTGGGAGCCCGCCTTCGAGGGCTCGGTCTGCGACAAAGGCGCCCATCCCACGGTTGCCTACGAAGACCTCGGCAGCGCCGCCGCGATGAGGGAATGGAACTTCGACGGAAGTCGAGGGTCGATCGACACCGACCTGGCGTTCATCGGCACCGATGCCGCGCCGACGAAAGCCCAGATCGACAACATCGAGAGCGTTGCGGGTGGCGCCCAGCTGGCGGTCTTCCCGGTCGCGCAGACCTCGATCGCAATTCTCGCCAACCCGCCCGCCGGCTGCGAAATCGAAGCGATCACCAACAGCAACCTGGCCGGCGTCTTCGAAGGCAGGATCAGGGAATGGTCCAAGCTCGAAGGCGCCGAAGGCAACTGCAACTCGCCGATCGCCCGCGTGGTGCGCAAGGACGGCTCGGGCACCACGCTGCAGTTCAAGAATTACCTCGGCGCCCTCTACAAAAAGGGCCTCTCCTGCACGGTTGGCACGACGGAAGGCAAGCAGAGCTGGGCGGACCTCGAGCCGATCGGCTCGACCGACGCGCCTGACACCGAGTGGCCCGAAAGCTGCTCGGGCAAAGCGCTCAGCCCGGTCGTGCGACCGGGCGCCGCCGGCGACGAGGCGGAGGTCGAGGCGGTCAACGGCACCCCCGGCGGCATCGGCTACGCATCGCTGCCGCAGGCAAAGGCGAACCTCGCCGGTGGGGCCACGATCCTCGCGCTGCAGAACAACGGCCAGAAGACGGGCGGCGAAGCCAACTTCGCCCAGCCCGCGTCGGGCAGCGAAGCCAACTGCGGCGCAATCCCCTACCACGGGCTCAAGATCAACCCCACCCTCCAGAACAACGATTGGTCTCAGGTGTTCGGCGCGGCGCCGGCGGTCGGCGGCAAAACCTACCCTCTGTGCTCGCTGACCTACGTCCTCGCCTTCCATGGGTACCGGAGGGCTGGATTCACCCACGAGCAGGAGGTCACGGTCCGCGATTACCTCTTGACCCTCGACAGGATTGGCCTGAGCAGCCACTACTACAGCCCGGTGCCGGGCGCCGGGGGGCATCCCGGCAACGGGTACCTGGGCGCGATCGGTTGGTAGCCGAGGCGGCTTGACTCGGTACGGATATCGATAGCCTCTGAGCTTCTTGAGTAGTTTGAGAAGAAGCGCGGGTGGCCTTGGCGGCGCTGGTCGTGTCGTGTTGGCCCTGGCCTTGGCGGCGACCGCCGCCCTTGCCTTTACGGCCAGTGCTTCCGCCGCACCGTCCTACCCCGAAGCCGTCGTGCTCGTCTCCGGGTTCGACACGCAGACTCCGTTCACGACGCCGGATCCCTCCTGCAACGGCAAGGAGGGCGAAGCTTGGGACCCGTCGACCGGCGTCGCGGCGGCGCTGAAGACGGCGGGGAAAAAGGTGTTCACCGCCCCGGTTCACCAAGCCGGCAGCAACGGGCTCACCCCCTGCGACCCCGACGGGCCGGCGCCCCCGCAGTCCGATTACATCGACTCCAACGGCGAGGTCGACGCGAACGGCGCCGCGCTGGCCGGGTTGCTGGCCTTCCTTCGCGACAACTACGGGGTGCAGCGGGTCGAGCTGGTCGGCCACTCCGACGGTGGCCTCTGGTCGCGCTCGGCGATCACCCAGGACGGTGCCTACGCGGGCGTCTCGATCCTTTCGCTGACCACCCTGGGCACGCCGCACACCGGCTCGTTCATCGCCGACCTCGCGATCGACACCGAAGGCGCCAAGTGCGAAAGCGAACACGAGCTGTTGCGCCTGCTCTGCCTCGCCCTGCGGACCTCGGTCGAAGCGATCGTCGACGACCTCGGCCAGAGCACGACCGAAGAGCTGACCAACGACTACCTGGCCACCTGGAACCCGTTGCAGACGATCGGCAAGTGTCCCGTCACCGGCATCGCCGGCACCTTCGTCGGTGGCGGTGGCAGCGGGGAAGCCCCTTTCCCCTACTACGTCCCCGACGACGGCCTGGTCGGCGAAGCGAGCGCGCTTGCCCGCAGCGCGAAGGACATCGACGAACACACGATCCCGGCCCCGTCGATCCCGAACTTCCGCGTCGGCGGCACCTACCGCGTCGTCCACGGCGCCTCGATGAAGTACCTGAGCAAGGAATCGCTGCTCAACACCGAAGCGATCTCCGACAAGGTGGTCGAAGTCGTCGGCGAAACGCAGCCCTCGGGACCGCTCTGCAACGTGGCGGGCGGCGCCACGGCATCGGTGGTTCCCGCCACCCCGTCGCTGCGCCTGCCGCTGACGCGCCTGGTCCTGCCGACGAGCCGCGGTTATCTGCCGGTCCCGAACAAGGAGGACGCGGCGATCGTGCGGCGCGGTGTCCACCTGACCTGCGGCGCGCACGGGCAGCTTCCCCTGGCGCCGCTGCTCGGCGACGAACGCCTGCGCATCGGTCAGGTGCTGAGCTGCGGGCAGCGCCTCCAAACGCGCGGCGGCGCGAAACCTCGCGGCGGCGCGCTGCTGATCCGCCGCGATCCGCGCCGCGACGTGATCCTGAAGCTGCGCGGAGACGGGCTTCAGCTGCGGGTGCGGGGACCACGCCCGCAGGCCGTCTGGGTGCTGCTCGAGGCCGGCGGGAAGTGGGCGCCGCTGCCCCTCGACCGCTTCGGCCGAGGGGTCCTGCCGAGCCGCGCGCCGCGCTCAACGCTGCGCATCCGGGTCAGGCCGCAACCCGGCGCGCGGATCTGGACGGCGACCGCCGTCCTACGCCACTAGTCGCCAATTTGACTGTTTCGTCACACAGAAAATTCAGTCACGGCACTTCCGCGTCTTGTCTCGTTACAAGTCTCCGGAGACGCTCGGCCCATGCCCCGGATCAGCAGTTTCTATGGGATCACGATCTGGATGTACTACGACGAGATCCAACATCGCGGTCGGCCGCATTTCCATGCTCGCTACGGAGAGGCTGAGGTCTCTATCGATATCGCGCTACTCGTCGTGATCGCCGGAAAGCTTCCACCGCGCGCCGCGAGGCTGGTGGCCGACTGGGCAGGTGTGCATCAAGCCGAGCTGCGGGCAAACTGGGAGCGAGCGCGCAATGGCCAGCCGCTGGTGCAGATCGATCCGTTGCCATGAACGGTCTACTATCTGACCATGCGCAGCACTCCACTACTGGTCGACGCTACGCCGGTGGGCGACTACACGGTTAATGTTCGTTTTGAGGACGATCTGACCGCCGATGTCGATCTCTCTTACCTCTGTGACTACGGCGGTGTTTTCAAGCCCCTTGCGGATCCCGATTATTTCCGGCGGCTTCGCGCCGACCCTGAGGCCGGCACGATTGTTTGGCCCAATCAGGCCGACATAGCCCCGGAGACTCTGTACGCGCACGCCCAGCGCCACGCCATGCCGTCGGCCTAGCCCCCGGCCTCCTCGCCACTCGATTTCAGCGCGTACCACTGGGCGCCGAAGGCGCTGACGTCGTTGCCTTTGGCCTCGCCCGGTTTGCTGTCCTCGACGAAGGTGTAGAGGGGATGGCCGGCGTAGGTCACCTGCATGGTGCCGTCGGTGCGTTCGGTCGTGCCGAGCTTCGAGGCTTCGGCGCCGCTCATCGCTTGCGGGGCGCCGCTGGTCGTCAGCGGTGGCCAGCCTTTCGCGCAGGCGCCGTAGCAAGCCGACTGGGTGCCCTTGTCTTTGTGGAAGTCGTAGAGGGTGAAGCCCTTGGAGTCGACGAGGATCGCGGTGCCGAGTTCGGGGCTCTTGGCCACCGCGACGACACCGGCGCCGCCGGCTGCGGCTTCGCCGCCCGTTTCGCTCTTGGCGCTTTTCGTCGTGCCGGTTTCTCCGCCGCCCGATCCGTAGGCACCGCCTTCGCCCGAGCTGGAACTGGAGCTGCTGCTGCCACCGCAGCCGGTTATGGCAAGCAGTGCGCCGATCGCGAGGATGGCGACGGCTGGAAGGGTTCTGGTCACGGGACTGCCTCCTGAGTTCGCGGGCGCGGCGACGTGCCGCGAGGTTTGCCCGGAGTACGGAGGGAGGCCCAGCCAGGTTCAGGCGGGCGCCGGTTGCCGCCCCGCGCGCGAGGGCAGCAGCAGAGCCGAGCCACAGACCATCGCGAAGGCGGCGCTCTGCAGGGCGATGCCGAGCGGGTTGGCGGAGAGCGGATCGCCGAAGACCAGTACGCCACCGGCGATCTGACTGGCGTTTGCGACCAGGCCGATCAAGCCGATCGCCTCGATCGCCTGGCCTCTCTGCAACGCCGCCACCGTCGTGTACTGGGCCAGGGCCCCACAGGCGACGATCAGCGCCACCCAGGGGGCGATCAGCGCGATCGAGATCTCGCCGACGCCGAACAGTCCCTTGATCGCGATCCCCGCGAAGGCGATCAACGTCCCGGCGAGCGCGGCGAGGAGCACCCCGTGGCGCTGAGCCAGGCGTTGGGAGCGATGGCCGAGCGCCAGCCCGCCGGCGAGCATTGCCAGCCCGCCCTCGAAGCCGAGGATCGCGCCGACCGAGAATTCGGAGTGACTGCCGTGCAACTGCGGCACGGTGATGGCGAGCAGCGCCAGCCCGCCGCCGCCGAGGAGCAGCGCCAGCCACTGTCGTCGCTCGACCGGGTCGCCGAAGAGCCGCTGCGACATCACCGCCAGCAGCACCGCGCCGCCGGCAAGGACCGCCTGCACGAGGGAGATCGGCGCCATCGAGAGCGCCGCGACGTGGATCATCCAGGCGACGGCGGCGAGTCCCCAGCCGGCCGCGAACCAACGCGAGCCGGCCAGGGCGCGGACGCTCTGCAGCGGCTGCCGCAGGCGAATCGGCGTCGCGTGGCGGCAGCCCCGGTGCTTGAGCAACGAGGCGAGGTTCGTCATCAGCGCCGCGACGAGCGCGAGTGCGATGCCGACCTCCATAAGTCTCCCCGCCTACCGCCGGCCGACGACGTCGCGCGCCCGCGCCACCGCGGAGGCCGAGGTGTGGCACGCCTTGGCGATCGCGTTGTCGGCGCGATCGGGAGCGCGGCGCACCTCGAACTCGAGCAGCCCGGCCCGGCGCACTTTCATGCGCGTGTCGTTGGTGGAGTCGGCGGGTGCCGCATCGAGCGCCGCCTCACCGGCCCGCTCCCGCCTGCAGGTGAGGCAGAAGTTGCCGTCGGCGGCTGTGGTCCAGGTTTCCGGCAGCGGCACCGCGGCGCCGCCGAGCTGGCTGACCGAGACGCCGCAGCGGTCGCAGGTCCACTTGGGAGCGGTGGGGGCGGCGGTGGTCATCGGGCGGCCTTGGCCTTGGGGCGGCGACGCCGTCGCGAACGCCCGGACGGTCGTTGCTTTTGCCGCTGGCCGGGTTGCGATGCGGGCTTGGGAAGATGCCCGTGCCCCTGGTCGAACTCTTGGACGAGGCCGAGGGCGACGGCCATCTGCCTCACTTCGGCTGCCTGGTCGGCGAGGACGAAGCTGATCCCCGTGCCGCGCGCGCCGGCGCGGCCGGTGCGGCCGACCCGGTGAGTGTAGGAGTCGCGGTCGCCGGGGGCGTCGAAGTTGACAACCTGTGTGATCCCGTCGACGTCGATCCCGCGGGCGGCGACGTCGGTCGCGATCAGCGCGTCGACGTCACCCCTCTCGAAGCGGGCGAGGGCGCGTTCGCGCTGGCCCTGGCTTTTGTCGCCGTGCATCGCGGCGGCCTCCACCTGGTGTTTGCGCAGGCGCTTGACCAGCCGGTCGGCGCCGCGCTTGGTGCGGACGAAGACGAGCGTGCGCCCTCCCTCCTCACCGCGCAGGTGCTCGACCAGCCGGTCGAGCTTGGCGCTTTGGGAGTCGACGGCGAGGAAGCGGTGCTCGATGTCGGCCTTGTCGGCCTCGCTGGCCGCCTTGGTGTGACGGCGCGGGTCGCGCGTGTAGGCGGCGGCGATCTTGCCGGTGGCGCCCTCGAGCGTCGCCGAGAAGAAGAGCGTTTGGCGTTGCTTCGACGTCTGGGCGACGATCCGGTCGACGGCGGGCTTGAAGCCCATGTCGAGCATGCGATCGGCCTCGTCGAGGACGAGGACGCGGACCTGGCCGAGCGAGAGCGTGCCGCGCTGGATCAGGTCCTCGAGCCGGCCGGGCGTGGCGACGACGATGTCGGCGCGCTTCGCCGCGGCGCTCTGCGGGCCGAAACCGACGCCGCCGTAGACGGCGGCGATGCGAAGTTGGCGGGCCTTGGCGACCGAGGACAGCTCGTCGACGATCTGGCTTGCCAGCTCGCGGGTCGGGGCGAGGACGAGCGCCGAGAGCTGCTTCGCCCCGGGCTCGACGCTGTCGACCAGCGGGACGCCGAAGGCGAGGGTCTTGCCGGACCCGGTTGGGGATTGGACCAGCAGGTCGTGACCGGCGAGCGCGTCGCGGATGACCATCTGCTGGACGGGGAAGGGTTGGTCGATGCCGCGCTGCGAAAGCGCGCGCACGACGTTCTTGGATACGCCGAGATCGGCGAACGACATGATTTGGTGAGCTCCTTTTTGAGCGAATAGGGGAGATCCAGCGACCCCTAAACGCAAAGACAGCGCACGGAGGAAACGGAACCTCTCGGGTGGCAGTGGGCCAAACCCGACATCCACACCGTAGCAGCCAAAATGCCAATCGCACCCGGGCGTGTCGATTGTGGGCTTGCTCATTCGTCGTAGGGGTAGAGAGGCAAACAGCGACCAAAAGGAGGCAGCATGGGGAAGATCGTCGTAACCGAGTTCGTGTCCCTCGACGGAGTTATCGAGGCTCCGGGTGGAGGCGAGGACTACCGCCACGCCGGCTGGACCTTCGAGATCGATCGAGGCAAAGAGGGCGACGCGTTCAAGCTCGACGAGCTGCGCGAGGCCGAGGCACAGTTGCTCGGCCGGGTTACCTACGAGGGCTTCGCCGCCGCATGGCCGACGATCGAAGACGAGGCAGGCTTCGCCGAGAAGATGAACGGGATGCCGAAGTACGTCGTCTCCTCGACCCTGCAGGAGGCGAGTTGGGAGAACTCGACCATCCTCAGCGGCGACGTCGCCGAGGAGGTCGCGAAGCTGAAGCGCGAGGTCGATGGCGTGATCCTCGTCGCCGGCAGCGCTCGGCTGGTCCAGGCGTTGATCGAGCACGACCTGGTCGACGAGCTGCGCCTGATGGTCTTCCCGGTGATGCTCGGCGAGGGCAAGCGCCTCTTCGGCGACGTCGGCGAGAAGAAGCCGCTGCGCCTGGTGGGCTCGCGGGAACTGGGCGACGGAATCGCCCTGCTCACCTACGAGCCCACCGGCTGAGCGCTATTTATGCGTGCTCTGTCCCACCTGGGTCGTCAGGGTCGCTTTCGGCGCGCCGGAGGCGACCGTGGCGGCCTTGACGTTGAAGCGCAGCGTCCCTTTGCGCAGCCCGGAGATTTTGACGATCGTGAAGGTCGAGCTCGCCGTCTTCGTCACCTTCAGTTTCCCCGGTTTGCGGGAGGCGACCGCGAGCAGACCCCCTTTGCCGACCAGGGCCAGGCCGTTGAGCTTGAATTTGTCCAGCGGGCTCGCCCAGGTCAGGGTGATCTGCAGCGTCTTGGTCGCCGCGCCGACGGTGAGCTTGTGAACCTTGCTCTGGCCCTGTTTGAGCAGGTCGGTGAACTGCTGCGGCGGGGTCTGGCAGGTCAGCGCCGCGCCGATGCTGTTCATCGCCGCCTGCAGCCCGCTCGTGTCTGCCACCGGGAAGTATTTGCCGCCGGTGTCTTTGGCGATTTTTTTCAGCCGGGCCTGATCGGGGCCGGCTGAGATCCCCGAGCCGAAGCCGATCACGTAGGTCGGCACCTTGTGGGTCAGGTGCCCTTCGTTGTAGGTGCCGACGTCGTGTCCGCCGTCGGTGAGGAAGATCCGCGCGTCGGCGCCCGGGTTGTCGGCGTCGGACTTGGCGAAGGCGGCGTTGTAATCGGTGGCGCCGTTGTCGGCTTTGATCGCCGCGTCGAGCGCGCTGCGCATTGCGCTCGCGTTCGCTCCGACAGCCTCGGGGGGGAAGACCGTGTTGGCGGCCGGGGTGGAGATGATGCCGGGGATTTCCAGCCCCGAGCCGAACTCAACCGCGCCGAGCTGCGTGCTGGGCGAGAGATCGTCGATCAGCAGGCTCATCCCCTGCACGCGGAGCTTGTCCGGGTCGGTGATTTCCATCGAGCCCGAGTCGTCGATGATCGCCTCGATGTTGCTTGCGCTCTTGCAGCTCGACGCGCTGATGGTCGCGGCTGAGGCGCCCGGTGCGGCGATCAGTCCCACCACGAGGAGCGCGATGGCCCCCGGTCCCAACAGCAGCTTTGCGACTCGTCTCATCTCGTTCTCCCCAATTGAAGGTTTCGAGCGGTCAGCCTAGCGCGGCCGGCAGCGGCTTTCACACCAATCACGGACGTTTGTCGCAAGTTCCGAAGGCGCCAGATTTGGCTCAGACGGCGAGGATCAGCGAGTAGATCACGCCGGCGACGATGCAGTAGATGCCGAACGGGGTCAGGCGGTTCGTCTCGAAGAAGCGCAGCAGGAACTTGACCGCGATGTAGGTGGTCAGCGCCGCCGCCAGAGCGCCGACGAGGGCCGGCCCGCGCACGCCGTCGCCGGCGTGTCCCATCAGTTCGGGGAGCTTGAGCACGCCGGCGGCGCCGATGATCGGCGTCGCGAGCAGGAAGGCGTAGCGCGCCGCGTCCTCGTTGGAGAGGCCGAAGAGGAGGCCGCCGCCCATCGTGATCCCCGAGCGCGAGATGCCGGGGACCAGCGCCGCCACCTGCGCGGTGCCGATCCCGAATGCCTGCTTCCAGGTGAGCTTGGCGATGCGGCTGTCGGAGTCGCCTTTGTAGTCGTCCGGCTGTGGCGGACGGCGGCGGAAGCGCTCGAAGACGAGCAGCAGGACGCCGTTGAGGATCAGGAAGGCCGCCGCGGTGGAGGCGGAGGCAAAGAGGGTGCGCAGCGGATGCTCGAGCACCAGGCCGACGATTCCGGCCGGGATCGTCCCGGCGACGAGCAGCCAGCCGAGCCGGGCGTCGGTGTCCCGATCGCCGATCCGGCGGTCGCGCAGCGAGCGGCCGAGCCCGCGGAAGATCCGCTTCCAGTCGTCGAGGAAGAGGAAGAAGAGGACGATCGCCGTGGCGCAGTGGGTGGCGACGAGGAAGGCGAGGAAGAAGTCGTCGTTTTGGTGGATGTCCCAGCCGAAGATGCTGGGCGCGATCACGCCGTGGCCGAGGCTGGAGATCGGGAAGGGCTCGGCGATGCCCTGGAGCAAGCCGAGCACCAGTGCCTGGAAGTAGGAGATCGGGTGCATCGGCGCGGGCGATCATCCTATGTCAGGGCTTAAAGCGAAAATGAGAAAACGTCGGATGCAGGGCTAAAGCGCGCTCACTCCTAGCCGATAGTGGGTAGGCGATGGCGCGGGCAACCAACGGCAAGGAGGCACTGCGGCGCTCGGGCTCGGAGGCGCGGGCGCTCGGTGGGTTGACGGTCGCGGCCGCAGGCCTGGTGGCGCTCTCGCTGGCGCTGCCGCATCCCGAAGTCGCCAATCTCGGAGCGCTGGTCCTGGTTGCCGTGGCGATGCTCGCCGGCGGCCTGCTCTGCTTCGCCTTCTCCCGGCGCCTGCCGAGTTGGGCGATCCACGCGATCCTCGCCGGCATCGTCGCCCTTACGGGGCTGCTGATCTACGAGAGCGGCGTGGCGGCCGGGCAGTACGGGGCGATCTTCGTCTGGGCGATGCTGATCGCCTCCTACTTCTTCCCGCGCTGGGTCGCGATCGCTCACCTGGCCTGGCTGCTCGCCGTCTACGCGATCGTCCTTGCCGAGGTCGAAAGCACGGCCGGCTTCTCGGTTTTCACCCGCTGGACCTTCACCGCCGTGTCCCTCGTGGTCGTCACCGCGCTGACCAGCGAGATAGTCGCCCGGCGGACCCGGGCCGACCAGCGCGCCCGCAGCTTCTTCGACCTCTCCCACGACATGCTCTGCACCGCCAACATGGACGGTTACTTCGTCGAGCTGAACTCGGCCTGGGAGCACAGCCTCGGCTACGGCGACGAGGAAATGCGCTCGAAGCCGTTCGTCGATCTCGTCCACCCCGACGACCGCAAGCGCACCGAAGCCGAGACAGCCGCCCTCTTCGACAGCGGTGTGGAGACGGTGGGCTTCGAGAACCGCTACCTGGCCAAGGACGGCAGCTGGCACTGGCTGCGCTGGAGCTCGACGCTGTCCGCCGACGAGTCGCTGGTCTACGCCCGCGCGACCGACGTGACCGAGCTGAAGCGGATCGAGTCCGAACGCGAGGACCTGCTCGTCGAAGTCAAAGTCCTCGCCGCCAGCGACGCGCTCACCGGCCTGCCGAACCGCCGCACGCTCGACGAGCAGTTGCCGCGTGAGATGGCCCGGGCCCGCCGGTCCTCCGCGTCGCTGTGCCTCGCGATTCTCGACATCGATTTCTTCAAGGCCTACAACGACGCGCACGGCCACCTCGCCGGCGACGGCATGCTGCGCGACTGCGCCGAGGCTTGGGACTCCGAGTTGCGGGGAGAAGACATCATCGTGCGCTACGGCGGCGAGGAGTTCCTCGTCCTGCTCCCCGGCGCTTCGCTCGAACAAGCGGCCGAGACGGTCGAACGGCTGCGGGCGGTGACGCCCGACGGGCAGACCTGCTCAGCCGGCCTCGCCTGCTGGGACTTCAACGAGAGCGCCGAGGACCTGCTCGAGCGGGCGGACGTGGCGCTCTACGCGGCGAAGGACTCGGGGCGCGATCGTCTGGTGTTCTAGCCGCTTCTCAGTAACGCGGGGTTTCGCGTATTTCTCGCCGGTCGTCGACCAAGACGTCTCCTTCGCGACGGCGGCGCGTCATGGTTCCCCATTGCCAGAGGCCGATGATCAGCCCGACCACGCCGGCGATCATCAGGATCAGCCCGACCGTGTCGAGGCTGACGCCCTTGAGATGGAGGTTGGTTGCGTAGCGCAGAATCGCGCCCACGGCGATCAGGAAGAGTGCTCCGGCAGTAGTCATGGAGCCAAAAGTACCCCCGGTTTGAATCGCTAAACCGTCGCCGGCTATGGCGCGGCGAGGACCACTGCAAGCGGCCCGTCGCCGGCCGACAGGCCGGCGGTGTCGAAGCTGGGAGTCTCGCAGCGCTCGATGCGATCGATCAGCGCGAGGAACTCCTCCTCGCTCTCGAGGAAGTCGATGCGGGGAGTGCGGAAGTGCATCGGCACCACCCAGCGGGGCTTCAGCTCGGCGACGATCGCGGCGGCCTGCGTAGCGCCGATCGTCGGTCCGCCGCCGACCGGCAGGAAGAGAAGGTCGACGTCGCCGAGCGCCGCCGCCTGCTCGGGCCGCAGCGCGCTCTGGCCGAAATCGCCGAAGTGGGCGACCCGGATCCCTTCCAGCTCGAAGGCGAAGATCGTGTTGGGGCCGCGTTCGGTGCCCGCCGCGTCGTCGTGCTCGGAGGCGATGCCGACGACCTCGCCGATCGGCGACTCGTGCCTGCCGGCGGTGGAGCGCAGCAGGCTGGGATCGCCGCCGATCGCCTCGACGCCGTTGTGGTCGCGGTGCTCGTGGGTGACCAGCAGCAGGTCGACGCCGTCCGCCTCGATCGGCGGGTACTCGAACTTCATCCCGCGCTCGGCCAGCGAAGGCATGTCGGCAAAGGGGTCGATGAACACCGTCGCTTCGGCGGCGCTCAGCGAGAAGGCGGACTGTCCGAACCACTCAACTTGCATGCTGCTCCTCCAGGTTGGGGATTTGGCCGGGGCCGCCTGCTGCCGCTTCCTCGGCATGGTGATAGCGCCCGCCGCGCAGCAGCGAGGCCGCGGCGGCGACGAGGCAGGCGACGATGGCGAAGGTGAAGGCGATGTCGAGCCCGTCGCGGAAGGGCCCGGAGATCAGGTGCGGGAAGAAGCCGGAGCCGGTGAGCACGGCGTGGGCGTGGGCGGGCAGCGCGGCCAGCGCTTCGGAGCCGACCAGGTGCTGGACCGGGTTGTAGCCGAGGAAGGCGGCGAAGAGGACGGAGATCGGCGGCGCCTGTGAGGCGTGGTGGGCGGCGGCGGCCGAGACACCGTGGGCCTGCAAGCCTCTGCTCAACGTCCCCGGCAAGCTGGAGGCGAGGCCGACGATCAGCAGGGTGAAGAAGATCCCGATCGAGAGCACCTGGGCTGAGTTCTGGAAGGTCTGGTTCATGCCGCCGCCGGCACCACGATCGCCCGGCGGCAGGCTGTTCATCACCGCGGCGCGGTTGGGAGCGGCGAACATCCCCATCGAGACGCCGTTGAAGAACAGGATCGCCGCGAAGACCCAGTAGGTGAAGTCGGTCGGCAGCGCCATCAGCATCGCGAAGCTGAGCGCCGCGCCGACCATCCCGCCGGTGGCGAAGGGACGGGCGCCGTAGCGGTCGGAGAGCAGGCCGGAGATCGGGCCCGCGATCAGGATCCCCAGGGTCAGGGGCAGCATGTAGATGCCCGCCCAGAGCGGCGTTTCGGTGAAGTCGTAGCCATGTAGGGGCAGCCAGATCCCCTGCAGCCAGATGATCAGCATGAAGAGCAGCCCGCCGCGGGCGACCGCGGCAAGGAAGGTCGAGAGGGTGCCGAAGGTGAGGGCGCGGATCCGGAACAGGGTCAGCCGGAACATCGGCTCGGCGACGCGCAGCTCGATCGCCGCGAAGGCCGCCAGCGAGATGATCGAGCCGGCCAGCAGGGCGAGCACCTTCGGGCTCTCCCACCCGGTCGGCGAGCCGCCGTAGGGGCGGATGCCGTAGGTGACCGCGACCATCGCCAGCACCAGGCCGAGGGCGAAGGTCGCGTTGCCCCACCAGTCGATCGCGGCTCGGCTCGGCTCGCTGCGCTCCTCCAGTTTCAGATACGCCCAGACGGTCCCGAAGAGGCCGACGGGGACCGAGATCAGGAAGACGAGGCGCCAGTCGATCGGCGCCAGCAGCCCGCCCAGCACGAGGCCGACGAACATGCCGCTGACGCCGACGATGTTGTTGATCCCCAGCGCCATGCCGCGCTGGTCGGCGGGAAAGGCGTCGGTGATGATCGCCGCCGCGTTGGCGAGCAGGCAGGCGCCGCCGATCCCCTGGACGATGCGGAAGACGACCAAATAGGTGGCGCCCGCCTGCCCGGTCATCCAGTCGATGGTCAGCAGCAGCGAGGCGACGGTGTAGATGACGAAGCCGAGGTTGTAGATGCGGACCCGGCCGAACATGTCGCCGAGCCGGCCGAGGCTGACGATCAGCACGCTGGAGACGACCAGGTAGCCGAGGATCATCCAGAGCAGATAGGCGCTGTTGGCGGGCACCAGCGGGTCGAGGTGGATGCCGCGGAAGATGTCGGGCATCGCGATCAGCGTGATCGAGGCGTCGAGCGTCGCCAGCAGCACGGCGAGGGTCGTGTTGGAGAGCGCGATCCACTTGTAGCGATCCGCCCCGGCTTCGAGCGATGGCATCGGTGGCCAGGCTAGCGACCCCGATATGTCGGCCGGCCGAGACACATTCGGGCTAAAGAATTCTCAATGAATTTTCATTCCGCGCACCACCCGCGCGCATGGTTCTGTCTGAGTAGGATTATGCAGACGATGAGAGAGAGCTGGACAGACGAGCGACTTGACGACGGCTTTGGCCGAGTGTCAGCGGACATTCAGTCGCTGCGCGACGAGACACGGGCTATGCGCGTGGAGCTGCGCCAAGAAATCGGTTCCGTGCGCCAAGAGCTGCGTCAGGAGCTGCACCAGGAAATCGGCTCGGTACGAGGGGAGATCGCCTTGCTGCGCGACGGCCTCGATGGTCTGCGGAACATCCTGATTTATGTAGGAGGAGCGATGGTTGTCGGCATGCTGGGAGTGCTCGTCGCCGCGTTCGCCATCCTCGCCAACCTGGCCTGACATCAGGGTGCGAGCAGCGTCCCCGTCCACTTGTCGCCGTCGCGCTCGAAGAGGCGGCGCTCGTGGAGCCTGTCTTCTCCTTCGTTCCAAAGCTCAACGACGTCGGGTCTGATGCGGACGGCGCCCCAATCGGCAGGGCAGGGGATCGACTGCTCGCTCGTCTCTGTCTTCAGCTCGTCGAGCCTCGCACGCAGCGCACCGAGATCCTCGATGGCCTCGCCCTGGCGCGAGACGATCGCCTGCAGCTGATGGCCCCGTGGCCGCTCGGCGAAGAGCTCCTCGGCCAGCTCGCGCTCGGCGATCTCCGCCCGACCCTCGACCCGCACCTGGCGCCCGAGCGCCGGCCAGTGGAAGACGAGCGCCACCTGCGGATTGGCGCGCAGCTCCGCCGCCTTGCGGGTCCACAGCGCGGTGGTGAAGATCAGGCCCTCGGGCTCCAGGCGCTTGAGCGAGACCACCCGCGCGGAGGGGCGGCCGTCGCCGGCCACGGTCGCGAGGGTCATCGCCGCCGGAACGCTGGCGCTGGCTGCCTCGTCGAGGCAGCGCTCAAGGGCCTCCATCGGGCCGCTCACCCGCTCTCGCCTCCCCGAGCCGGAGTCGCCGGTCTCCGTCGCCGAGTCGCGAGCGCGCCGCAGATCGCGAACAGCCCGGCGCTGACGGTGAGGCACGTCCCGATCGGGTTGGCGAGCGCCGCGATCCGCGGCCACGGCTGCGCGACATGGCCCTCGAGCACGAGGGCCAGCGAGACGTTCTGGAGGAAGTCGCCGGCCGCGGCCAGAGGGCCGAACCAGACGAGCACCGCGGCGGCCCCTTCCAGTCGGGGCATGCCGGCCTCGCGTGCCCTGCGCGCGACCGCGGCGCAGGCGCCGGCGAAGAAGAGCCCGTAGCCGATCAGGAAGGGCAGGTCGAGGCCGAGTTGCCACCACATCGCCGTTTCTCCGGCGTTCCCCCATTCGGTGAGGATCTCCTGGCTGCGCGAGACGGTGCCGGCCGTCTCGAAGGCGATCAGCGAGGCGCCGTGGTCGCCCATCGTCCGCATCGCCGGCAGCATCGCGGCGCCAGAGAGCAGGGTCAGGGCGGCGAGCAGCCAGAGTCGCCGCTTGGTCCCGGCGGCGCGGAACAGCTTCGGTATCGCGTCTTGCTGCACATTGGGATTAGTATCATCATTTGAGTTACAATTCCAATCTGAATGACCGCCAAGCCGAAGAGGGAAACCCGCGCCGAGAAGCAGGCCCGCACCAGAGCGGAGCTGCTGGCCACCGCGGCCAAGGTCTTCGCCCGGCGTGGCTACAACGGCGCCTCGGTCGAGGAGATAGCCGAGCAGGCCGGCTACTCGCACGGCGCGGTCTACTCCAACTTCGACGGCAAGGCCGACCTCTTTCTCGCCGTCTTCGAGGACTACATGGCCGAGCGCGCCCAGGAGCTCGCCGCCACCCAGGCCGATCTCGATGAGGACGCTCCCCTGGAGGCGCGCGCTCGGGCGCTGGCCGACCAGTGGATGGAGCGCTTCGCCCGCGACCGCGAGTCTTTCGTCCTCCACATGGAGTTCATCGCCCATGCCGGCCGCGACCCCGAGCTGGCCGGCCGCTTCGGCTCGCGCTCGGCGTCCCTGCGCGAGGCGGTCTCCCGCTACATCGCCGGCTACCAGGAGGAGTCGGGGGCGACGCTCTCGATGTCGCCCGACGACCTCGCCCTCGTCCTGCGGGCCCTGGGGATCGGCCTCGCGGTCGAAGCGCTGGTCAGCCCCGACGCCGTGCGCGCCGATCTCTACGGCGATTTCGTCGAGCAGCTGGTCGGTTTCCAGCGCGACCGCTCAGGCGAGCGCCACAAGTAGCGCCAGCTCCAGCCACTTGAAGTGGCAATCGACCTCGCCGAAGCGGGCGTCGCGCAGCCACCCCAGCTGCTCGCCGAGGTCGGCGAGGCGATCGCTCGGGTCGTCATCGACGCGACCGATCTCGCGGCGGAAACGCTCGTGGGTCTGAGCCGAAGCCGAGCTGACCAGGTCGAGGTTGGCGAAGGTCCCTCCCGGCGTGAGGAGCGCCCGGACTTCGCCGAACAGCTCGCGCTTGCGCTCGTCCTCGAGGTGGTGGATCGCTAGCCCGGAGACGACCGCGTCGAACGGGCCCTCCACCGAGAGCGGCAGGCCGAGCTCGTGCGCTCGAAGTTCGACCAGCGGATCGGCGGCGAACCGCTCCGCGGCGCGGGCGAGCATCGGCTCGGAGGCGTCGAGCCCCACCGCTCTCGCTTCGGGGTGGCGGCTGCGCACCAGCGCGACCATGCGCCCGTCGCCGCTGCCGAGGTCGAGGAAGCGCTCGACCCGCGGGGGTAGCGCTTCGAGCAGCATCTGCTCCGCCACCGGCCGGTGCGGTATCTCGCGCGAGAGGTACTCGGCGACGCGTCCCGGATCGGACCACTCGCTGGGTGTTTTGCCCACGTCAGAAGCCCGGTGGGTGGCGGGCGACGAAGCCTTCCGGGTAGGGCAGTGCCGGGTGCCAGCGCGGGCCGGTTCCACGCGCGTCGCCGACCGTGTCCCAACGCAGCCCCGCGATCACCGCGTAGGCATGGCCGGCGTTGGCGTAGACCGTCAGCCAGCGTCCCGGCCCCGGCGCGCCCCAGGACTCCAGTTGCCCCGAGGTGAGCGGGGTCGTGAGGAAGCCGCCGCCGGCGAGCGCGTAGCTGACCGCGCCGGAGCAGTCGTACCCGCGCGAGTACCAGGAGCCGTGGCCGCCGCCCCAGACGTAGGGGCGGCCGATGATCGTGTTGGCCGCGCTGATCGCCGCCTTGATCCGCTGCGGCGCGCTCGGCGGGGCGAGGGCGACCCCGCTCAGCAGGACCGCGCTGCCGGCGGCGGCCCGGTCCTCCAACTTCGCCATCGTGCGGGGCGTGATCGTTTCCCGTTCGGCCGCGGGGCGAGGGACGTAGGAGCCGTTGGTCCCGGCCGAGGCGGGCGGCATTTCCGAGGGGTCGAGGTGCTTCGGAGCCGATTTTGGTTCGGGCGCCGGTTCGGGAGTCGGCGCCGCCTGTTCCGCCGCAGTTGGGTTCTTCGGGAGCACGTCGTAAGGGGGCTGCGGGCGCGGCGGCTTCTCTTCGGCGATCCGGCTGTGCGCGGCCGGGTGGACCTGGGCGAGGGGAGCCGCCGACTCGCCGCTGCCGCCGCAGCCGAATACCGCAAGGGCAGCGCTACCGGCCGCAAGCGCCGCCACCAAGAGGAGGATCGCGCCGCGCTTCAAGCCTCGCCTTGCTCCCCGTCGAAGTAGTCGACTCCGTCGTCACGCTTGAAGAAGGCGCGCAGGCCACCGCCGCGCGGCAGGCGCTCGCCGAAGCCGATCTTGTCCGAGTCCGGATAGACGATGACGTCGGGCCGGCCGCTGCTCGAGATCGCCAGGAAGGTCGCCGTCTCCTCGCTGCGGTTGAGGATCTGGTGCGCCCCCTCCTCGCCGAGCCCGAAGTGGATCGCCTCGCCCTCCTCCAGCTCGCGGACTCCCTCCGGCGTGCGCAGGCTGGGCTTGCCGGAGAGCACGATCACGATCTCCTCGTCGGCGTAATGGAAGTGGTACGGGTAGGCGGCCTCGCCCGGCGGCAGCTCCCAGAGGCTGGCGCCGATCAGCTCGCTGCCGAGCTCGTAGCCGATCCGCGCCCGCTTCGATCGGAACCCCTCCGGCCGCTCCCCCTCCTCGAAGCTGGGCCTGTAGATATTGGCCATCGGGGAAGGGTAGGGGACCGGGCACTTCCCCAGGCGTCGCGGTCCCTCACGCCGTTTGCCGCTGCTCGGCGGGGGTAGTTCGGCAGCATGAAGCTGCTCTTCGCGCCGATAGGGATCATCGCCGGGCTGCTGGCGGGGATGGTCGCCCAGAAAGGCTTCGATCGCCTCTGGGCAGTCTTCGACGAAGAGGAGCCACCCGAGCCCGATCAGCGCGACGCCTCCTACCCGAAGCTGATCGCGGCCCTCGTCGTCGAGGGCGCGGTCTTCCGGCTGACCAAAGGCGTGGTGGACCACAGTGTGCGCGGCGGGTTCGCGCGGATGACCGGGAGGTGGCCGGGCGAGAAGTCGGCCGAGGGAAGCACTTCTTAAAACGACGAAAGGAACTCGACATGAGCATTCTCGACAAGCTCACCGGCAGAGCCAAGAAGGCGGCCGGCGACCTCACCGACGACGCCTCGCTGCGCCGCGAAGGACGGCGTGAGGAGGAGAAGGGCGAGAAGAAGGAGGAGCTGGACAACGCCCAAGAGAAGGCGGATCGCAAGGCCGAGGAGGTAGCGGACCTCGAGCGGAAAACCTGAGCGACCCTCGGATCACCCAGGGCGCGGTCGTCCCATCGCGATCGCCCAGCGCTGGGTGAAGTACAGCTCTCCGTCGCGGCGCTGCGGGCGCATCGCGGTCGCCGGCCCGCCCGACAGCTCCGCCTCGAGCTCGGTACGCAGCTGGGACGCGACATCGTCGGGCGGTCGGGTTTGGGCCAGCCAGCGCTCCAACGGCAGCGGCTGGTCGCGTTCGACGAAGTGGGCGATCTCCAGCCCGGCCCCCTCCATGGCCGCGCGCAGCTCCTCGGCGCTGAGGGCGCGGGTATGGGAGGGGTCGCGCAGCCGCTCGCGATGGTTGTAGTCCTCGGCACGCTCGGGCTCGGCGACGACCATGTCGAAGATCGCGACGCGGCCGCCGGGCCGGCAGACGCGGGCCATCTCGGCCAGCGCTGCGGCCGGATCGTCGAAGTGGTGGACGGCGAAGCGGCTGACGACGAGGTCGAAGGAGGCGGACAGGAACGGCATCGCGTCCGCCTCGCCGAGCTGGAAGACCACGTTGCGCACGCCGGCCGCGTCGACCTCGCGCTTGCCCATGGCGAGCATCTCCGCGGTCAGGTCGAGCACGGTCGCGCAGAGGGACTGCTCGGCGTAGGCGCGGGCGACGTGGCCCGTCCCGCCGGCGACGTCGAGGACCAGCTCCGAGGGATCGGGCGGGACGTTGGCGAGGATCCAGGAGAGCACCCGCGGATCGCCGAACGAGTACTGGCGATCCTCGAAGCTGGGCGCCTGGCGGGCGAACTCTTCTTTGATCAGGTCGTCGTGATTGGGCACGCAGCGAATATATGCCCAGCCGAGCGCTACTTCGCCTGCCGATCCCCCGTCGACATCGGGAGCAGGTTCTGGTGCTCGAGCCGGTCGGCGTCGCGCACCGCCCAGCCGACCCGCTCGACGAGCTGGCCGGAGAAGTGATTCGACTCGAGGTCGGTGCTCGCGATCCGCTCTCGGTAGACAACCGTGCCTGCGTCCTCGCCTGGGGGATCGGCAACTATCAGTATCTGGGCCATGCCGTGCCTCCTTCGTCTGGGTGAGGGAGTCAGCATCGCGGCTGCGCGTAAGCGGCAGGTCAAAATTAGGTAAAAGGCGCGCGGGACTACCGGTCGAGCACCGAAACCGCAAAAACCCGTCCTGAAGAAGGGTTTTTGCGGTTTCGGCGGTAGACCGCCCCGCGCGCATAGGATCGAGCGATGAGGCCGGTGACCGTGTCAACCGTCGTGGGGAGGCCCATTGCCGAGGTCTATGACTTCCTCGACGTGCTGGCGAACCACGAGAGCTTCACCGATCACGTGCTGATCAAGTGGAAGTTCTCCGGGCCGGCTCGCGGCGTCGGCGCCAAAGCGGAGGCCAAGGCGAACACGCCCGGCTCCCAGGACTGGACCGATTTCGAGGTCGTCGAGGCCGAGCCGCCGGTCAGGATCGTCGAGGAGGGGATCGGCAACGGCGGTAAGCGCCACACCCGCGGCACCTACCGGCTCGAGGAGCTGCCCGACGGCAAGACGAAGGTCTCCTTCGAGCTGGAGTGGTTGAAGACGGCACGGGCAGAACGCCTGATCCCGCCGATGACTCGCGCCTTCATGCACCGCGTCAACGCCAAATCGATGCGGCGCCTCGCCAAGCAGCTCTCGGCCGGCTGAAAGAGGGCTCGGCTCAGAGGCCGGTCGGGTGGCGCGCCGCGAAGCCGCGCGGTTCGACCCGTTCGGTGTGCCAGCGCGGACCGCTCACGCCTGGCAGGTCGTCGCGGGTGTCGAAGCGCAGCCCGGCGATGACCATGTAGACATGCTCCTCGTTGGCGTAGACGGTGATCCAGCGACCGGTCCCGCCGAGGCCCCAGTGGGCCAGCTGCCCCGAGACCATCGTCGTTTCGAGCAGCCCGGCGCCGTGCAGGGCGAAGCCGACCGCGCCCGAGCAGTCATAGCCGTGGGTCGTCCAGCTCAGATGGCCGCCGCCCCATACGTAGGGTCTGCCGGCGATGTGGTTGGCGGCGGCGATCGCCTCCTTCACCGCGCTCGGCGCGTTCGGCGGCGGGATCGCCTGGCCGTCGACGAGGGTCGCCCCGCAGGTGGCGCTGGTCCTCGCCACCCCGGTCGAGGCCGGGATGCAGCTATAGCCCCAGGGGACGGCCTGCCCGGACGCGCTCGGCGCAGCGATGGCGGCTGCTGCGATGGTGGCCGGCAGGGCGAGCGTCATAGCTTTCCGTTTCAGGCTCAAGGCTCGAAAGGCTACGCACAGCGGCCGGTCTATGCAGCTGAGTTAAGCCAACGAGACGGTAGGACCGGTACGCATTTCGCCAGCCCAAGGACTCGGTTCAGCTGGGTCGCATGCGCTTCAGTGGCCGCCAGGAGTGCTTTGACACGGGCTTCAGCCGTCTTGTTGCCGATCTCAAAAGTGCGTTGGAGGTTGAGAAGATAACCAGCAATTTCCCGGCGATTTTGGATCTCGACGGCAAATGCAGCAGCCAAGCTCGAGGGTGGAGTGACGCCGGAGAGATCCACGATCCCCCACTTGGTGACACGTGCAAGGTAGGCGAGGAGCTCGCTGTGAGACCGCTCGGCCGGGAACGCTCTTTTCATGGTTCGCTTGTTGTCGGAGCAGATGTCATTGGCAAGCTGATGAAAAGCGACGATTTGCCTTCCTTCCGGAAGAGAGGGTTGCCCGCCGCTTGGCTGCAGCGCCTTGTACGCGCCTATGGCAACGCCCCCGATCGCGATGATCGATGCGACGGTGCCAAGCATGGACGGCGTCCGACGAAAGAAACGCTTTAGTTTCATCAACCGCTGCGAAGAAGATCGCTTCGCCGCCGCTCACGTGCGGAAGTCTCGGCTTCAGACGCTTCGCTCGAGCGGCGGTGAAAGTTCACGACAGCGAGAAATGCGCCGAAACTCAGCAGCACTAGAGCCGCGACCATTACCCAGAAGCCCCAATGCTTTCCCTGGCCAGGTACCCACGTATTGGCGCCATAGAAGCCGACGATCAGGGTGGGGACGAGGAATACCACCGCTGCGATCTCTAGGCGGTGCTGCATACGTTCGCTATGGCGTCGCTGTTCCTCGGTCTGCTCGAGGTGAAGGAGCCCGAAGGACTGGCGCAGCGTCTCGCTCAGCTTGGCCAGGCCCGAAAGAGCTTTGTCCACTCGATCATCTACTTCGATCACCGCCTTGTGGTTAGTGGCTGGCAACCACGCCTTACCGATGTCGGCTCGAAGACCAGGTTTGTTGAGCGGATTCAGCCAATTGCGAAGCACCGCCATCAAGCCCCAAAGCTCCGGCAGTTGATCGCGATTGTCGAGATCGTCTTCGAGGTAAAGGCTCAGCTCCCAATCCTCCAACCAGGAATAGAGGGCGCGGTGTGCGGGCGCATACGTCAGCGCCAGCTCGTGCATGACCGATACGCCGAGATCGCCTGGGCCCCCACGTTTCCCTTGCACCCACCTTTCCTCCATTGCCCGGTGGAGCGCTTCCGTATCTCCCGGCGGACCATCCTTGATCTTGCTCGAACCTTGAAAGGTTCGGCGAGGATGCCAGCAGGTGACGAGCCAATCGCTGCCGGCAAGCAGCTCAACCGGTTGAAATTCGAGAACGCCGACCCCCTGCGGCGTACCCCGTTCAAGCCGATCGTTGGGCCGCTGCGCGACCACGCTGAACGAGGAGGCGAGACGAACCTCTCCGTTCGCGAAGGAATTGCCCTCTGGCTCGTCGTCCGGGGTCAGTAGGTCATCGAGCATCTGCTGGGTTAGGCCGGGGCAGTGTCGGGACAGGACATCGAAGGCCGGCGTTGCCTGGTTCGAACCACAGGCAAGCTCAAACCACGGAAACCCGTCTACCTCAGTGACCTCATCCACGCTTACCTGCTGAGGGCGGGCCGCCCGCGGCCAAACGCTTACTCGGCGAATCCAATCTGAGGCATTCTCCGACATTGTGCACTCACACCTGTGAAAGCGATAACAGCTCGGTGTGTCGATCGGACTCGCTGGCGGGTATGGCCCTGATCTTCTCACTGACCTTGTATTTGGCGGAGAAGAAAAACCCCCCGCACTCGTCTTTGACGCAGCAAGCGACGCACTCCTGGTGGTACTCGTTCTTCCAGTCGCTGATCGAGCGCACCGCGAAGGGCCACATGCTCCGCGGGATCAGGCATAGCTGGTGGTTGTAGATCATCGTGTGGATACGGCCACGGTCCAGCAGGGTCACGGCCTCGACCAGCTCGTCGGCGTACTCGGTCGGGTCGATCCAGAGGGCTGGAATGTTGGCCCGTGCCAAGCCGATCATCTCCAGTCCCATCAAGGCGACCTGATCGACGAAGGGGAGGTTGCGCGCTATGAATTCGGCGATTTCCGGGAGGGCCGGAGCAGTCTGCTTGTGCAACACAACTCGCAGCTCGATCCGCTGTCGCAACTGCCCCAGGCTGAGGATCCCCCGCACGGTCTCGTTGAATGCTCCCTCCGCTTGGACCACATAGTCGTGGCGGGCCGGCTCTGCGCCATACAGCGGAATGCCGACCATCATGTTGGGGTTATCGATCCGCGCCCAGGATGCGGCGAACTCGGGATCGCTGAAGCGGCGGCCGTTTGAGAGGACGTGGACCTCAGCCTCGGGATGAAGGTTGCGGCACAGCTCGAGCAGGTCGATCAGACGCTCGCCGTAGAGCGAGGGCTCGCCGCCCGTGAAACCGATCTCCTCCGTTCCCCGAGGAAGTAGGCGGATCAGCTCGAACGCCTCGTCGAGAAGCTGGTCGTCGTTGCTGGCCTTGGGTGGCTGCGAGCACATCAGGCAGTAGTGGTTGCAGCGCTCGGTCAGCAGGATGCTGTTCTGCCGGCTGGTGTGACGCCAGATGACGCGGATGTGTTCGCCATCGGCGCCAACCGACAACACGTCATCTCCAGAGAGGTAGTCCAACTCGGGCGGAAGCTGAATCAGGTTCGGTGGGTCGGTTGCCGGACGTACGTCGGCGCGGGTCAGGTAAAGATCAAAGCCCTCCGGAGGCTCTCGGTCGTCCTCGACGAGGAAAGCCTTGGAAGTGCGCTGGGCAGTCAGCGTCCCCGCATCGACGATTCGCCAAACCGAGCGTCGCAATGACCCGTTCAGTTCGGCGCGCTCGGCTTTTGCGCGGAGCGCGATCAATGTCCGGCCCAGGTTTGGAAAAGCGCTCGGGTGGCTGGATCGCTCTCGTAGCGATCCAGCAGGAGCTTGAAGATGCTCATGTTGCGCCGGCAGAAGCCCGACGTTGGTTTGCGCCCGAGATAGTCGCCGGTGGTCGCATGGTGATAGACGGGATCGGCGCCGCAGTAGGGCTCGAAAGCACAGTCCGAGCACATCGGCGCGCTGCCGGTGAATGACTCGTCGAGCGGCGCCAGCAACGCGTCGGAAAGCATGATGTCCTCGTAGGAGTCCTCATGGAGATTGCCGAGGCGGAACGTCGTGTCGCCCATCTCCGCGAGCATCCGTCCCTCGTCCGATGCGTAGACATCACCATCGTAGTTGTAGACGACAGCACCGATTCCGATCCCGGACGGGGAGGTGAGGTCGACATAGCCGGGGTCGTCGTTGGTGAACATCTTCTTGAGGATGATCGCCGCGTACTGCTCGACCATCGGGACCCCCTGCGAGTTCAGCTCGATGATGTAGTCGAGCCCCTCTTCGTAGAACGGGAGCCACCGATCGACGTCGTAGGCGTCGAAGCTCTTGGTCTTTATCGCGAAGCCATATGGAGAGAGTGGGCGGAGGAACATGCTCGTCAGGCCCTGCTCTACGTAACAGTCGATGATCTCCTTGACTCGATCCAGGCTCGATCGAGTGGTGGTCATTAGCGCCGACACGCGGTCCGCCCCGAGCGACTCGCGCACCCGCTGGATCCCCTCGGTCGCCAGCTCCCAACTGTTCCGGCCGGGGCGGGGACGGTTCTTGTTGTGGAGGTCCGCCGGCCCGTCGAGCGAGGTGGAGATGAAGATGCCATGCGTGCGGCAGAAGTCGAGCACGCGATCGTCGAGCAAGGCGAGGTTGGTGGCGATGACGAAGGAGAGGTTCTTGCCAGCGGTCTCGTTGAGAGCCTCGGCCTCGATCACTACCTCTTCGATCAAGTCGAAGTTCAGCAGCGGCTCGCCGCCCTGGAACTCGATCTTGATGTTTGCTGAGGGGGAGCGGAAGGTGGACGCGAGGGCGATGCACGCGGTAGCCGAGCTCATGTCGTAAGCGTCCTTGTCCGAACTCTGGCGTGAGACCTGACAGTAAGGGCAGGAGTGCTCGCATCTCAACGATGCGACGAAGATGTGCAGGGCGGTGAATTCCTGCAGCCGCCGGTAGCGCGTCCGCGCCTTGAGCGCGAGCAACTCGAGCGGCAAGTCGTCGGACTCTTCGCGAATGACATGCTTGGCGCGTAGGCGCCTGACGAGCGGCGAGTCCGCGGGGAGGGCCTTCTCAGCGACCTGCTCGAAATCCTCAGCCGATACCAATACGTGCTCGCCGACGAGATTCGTGAGTAAGACTCGCCCGTTCAGGCGCTCGAATCGGAAGGGGAGAAGCTCCCAGTCCGCCGTTGAGGCTTGAAAGTCAACCGCCTCGCGAAATCTAGACATCGCCGTCGATCAGGCCCGTCTTTGAGAAGGCGGCCGCCAAGACCAGATTCCTCACCTCCACCGTTTCCGCCCGAATCCGCTCGCGGAGCACCTGATCGAGGACCTCATTGCGGAAGTCGGCCAGTATGGCGTCCGCGTCACTGTCGTCGCCGGCGATGTGCAGCGTGACCTCGATCGCCTCTGTGCCCTCGGACACATCGCACGAGAGGCGATCGGAGAGACGGTACGCGGCCCGTTGCACGGAGTCCAGCGAGTGCCCGGAGCGATCGAAGGAGACGCTGTGCTCAGCCATCGCTCCGCCTCCGGCAATCAGCCCAGGAGTTCAGGAGCTCGAGTAGTGCGACGAGTGCGATGAGTGAGAAGAGTGCGAGTAGTGCCCGCCACCGCTGGATGAGTAGTGAGAGTGATGCGAACGGTGGGAGTAGTGAGAGTGATGCGAGTGATGCCGGGCGTATCCGGGCACTGCCTCGCCGTTTGGCAACGCCAGCAGCGGCGTTTGCGCACTTGGGGCGTCGCCGACGGTCTGTACGACGGCTGCCTGAGCCCGGCCAACGCTGAGCCCTGCGTCTGCAACCTTTGCCTGCGTTCCCTGCGGAAACATGGCGGCGAGCGCCACGCCCAAGGGCACCAGGATCGGTTTCTTCTTCACAGGCGCGACCCTATCGGTACCGATTTGTGGCTGTCAAGGTATTCAGAGCATTGGATTCGACAAACCGCGGTCGTCTTTTCTACCGCTATGCGACACAAAGACGACCGCACTTGCAGGCTTGGCGTATCGGAGGATCAGTTGGCTTCGGCCGAGAGGTGCTCGTGGACGAAGCGGACTACCGTGGCGCCCTCGCCGACCGCGGTCGCGCAGCGCTTGATCGAGCCCGCGCGGACGTCGCCGGCGGCATAGACCCCTGGAACGCTGGTCTCGAGCAATCCCTTCGCGCCCGCTTCGGGGCCGGTGAGGACGAACCCCTTGGGGTCGCGGGCGACCGTGTCGCCGAGCCACTCGGTGCAGGGGGAGGCGCCGAGGAAGAGGAAGAGGAAGGAGAGCGGCAGCTCCGCCCCGTCGGTGAGGGTGACGGCGTCGAGCTGCCCTTCCTCACCGTGCAGCACGGCGATTTCGCTGCGGTCGCGCACGGCCACGCCGTAGCGGTCGAGCTCCTCGATCAGGTAGCTGGACATCGTCTCGCTGAGGTCGGCGCGACGGTGCAGGAGGGTGACCAGGGCGCCGCCGCGGGCCAGCCAGACGGCGGCCTGGGCGGCCGAGTTGCCGCCGCCGACGACCCCGACCCGCTGGGCGCCGCAGAGGTGCGCCTCCGGCGGCCCGGCGGCGTAGAAGACGCTGACCCCCTCGTAGCTGTCGAGCCCGGCGACCGGCAGGCGGCGGTATTCGGCCCCGGTGGAGAGCAGCACCGCCCGCGCGACGATTTCGTTGCCTTCGTCGAGCCTGACCACGTGGTGACCGTTGCCGGTCTCCAGGGAGCGCGCGCGATAGGGCGTTGCCGTGCGGGCGCGGAACTTGCGGGCCTGCGTGACCGCCCGGCTGGTCAGCTCGGTGCCGCTGATGCCGGCCGGGAAGCCGAGGTAGTTCTCGATCCGCCGCGAGGTGCCCGCCTGGCCGCCGAGGACCGTGCTCTCGATCACCAGCGTGTCGAGGCCCTCGGAGGCGCCGTAGACCGCGGCGCCGAGACCTGCCGGCCCGCCGCCGACGACGAGCAGGTCGACCTCCTCCCGCGGGGAGAGCTCCAGCCCGATCCCCAGTGCCCGCGAGAGCTCGCCGTTGCTCGGCCGCCGCAGCTCGTGGCCGCCCGGGAGGCGGACCAGCGGCAGGGCATCGGTGCCCGCCTCCTCGACCAGCGCCGCCGTCTCCACGCTCTCGGCCGGATCGATCCAGGAGTTGGGGAGCCGCAGGCTCCTGGCGAAGTCGAGCAGGCGGCGGGTGTCCGCCGAGTCGCGTGGGCCGACGATCTCGATCCCGATTCCCTCGCGCTGCTGCAGCATTTCGCGGCGCTCGACGAACGCCGAGAGCAGCAGTTCGGAGAGCGAGCCGTCGTCGAAGAGCAGCTGCCGCAGGTCTTCGCGGTCGACCGCGATGTAGCGCATCGGCTCGGTCACGATGGCGGTTAGGAAGACCGTCTGCCCGGAGAGCAGGTTCATCTCGCCGAGGAAGCCGGACGCGCCGTGGCGGACGATCTCCGCGCCGGCGGCATCGGTCACCGCGACCTCGCCCTCGATTATCGCGACGAACGGGTAGCTCTCGTCGCCGATTTCGAACAGCTTCTCGCCGACCGCGGCGGTCCGCTCCTGGCCGCGCTCGGCCAGCGTCGCCAGCTGCGACTTCGAGAGGACACGACTTGCCGGACCAGGCACCCCGTCAAGGCTACCCACCCGCACGCGCGCGCTGCGCCTTACGAGGAGACGACGCAGTCGTCGCTGTCGGTCATCACCCGCGGCTGCGTGTTCGGGAAGGCGTTGAGCAGGGCGTCGGCGATCAGCCTGCTGCGTGCCCTGTACCCGGGCGTGGTGAAGTGGATGCCGTCGGGGATGAACCAGGCGTCCTTGACGTCGCCGACCCAGTTGTAGATGCGCATCTGCGGGTAGCGGTCGCACGCTTCGAGCAGCGCTTCGTCCCAGGACACCATGTTCTTCTCTGCGTAGGGGCCGCTGGCGACGAGCGACTTCACGTTCACCCACAGCACCGGTTCGTCACCGATCGTGGACATCATGCTGTCGATCCGGTCGGCGTAGGTGAACTTCGAGCCGACCGCGACGTCGGCGGCCTCGTTCGTCCCCAGCGCCAGCACCCAGCAACCCTTGAACCCTTCGTTTTTCCACGCTTCGGCCACTTCCTGGGCGTTCGGTTCTCCCTCGAAGTTCTCGTAGATCGAGAGCGCCCCGGCGATCGCGAAGTGCTGCGTGCCGGCGCCGACCCGTGCGTACTGGGCGCTGATCTGCTGCTTGCGATCTGGCAGGTAGCTGTCGGAGACGAGCCCCTCCGAGGTCGAGTCGCCGATGTGGATGACGGCTTTGCAAGAGGTCGCCAGCGGGGCCCGCCGCACGTTCTTCACGGTGACGGTCTTGGCGACGGGTTCGGCACCGATCGCGTTCGAGTCGCTCGAGACGCCGACCCCGGCGAGGCCGGCGATGGCGAGCGCGACGACGAGCGCGCCGGCGACAAGGCCGGCCCAGCCCCATCGGTCCACCCGCTCGCGGCGCAATCCTCCTGCCTTCCACTGCGCCCACAGCCTGCCGAGCGCTCCGTGGCGGATCGGGTTCTCGACGTAGCGCCAGGACAGCTCCGCGACGGCGAGGATCGCGGCGACCTGGAGGATCGCCCGCAACAGGTCGGGCCCATGCGCGGCCTGGGGCGAGGTGAGGACGACGATCGGCAGGGTCCAGAGGTAGATGCCGTAGGAGCGTTCGCCGATCCAGCGCATCGGCCCGCAGCCGATTACGGGCCCGAGCCGCGAGGCGGGGTGGGCGAGGGAGGCGACGGCGAGGACCGAACCCAACCCGAGCACGGCGAACCCGCCGCGGTAGAGGAACGGCGAGAACTCGGTGGTGCGCCAGAACATCAGCCCGATCACGACGAGGCCGGCGACGCCGGCCGCCTCGATCGTCAAGCGCGCCCGCGGGGCGATGCGCGCGTGCAGGCGGCGGCTCGGCCAGACCATCGCCAGCGCCGCGCCGATCAGCAACTCGAGCGCCCGCGTGTCGGTCCCGTAGTAGACCCGCGACGGGTCGAGCGAGGGGTGGTAGAGGACCGCCATCAGGATCCCCGAGCAGAGCGCCGCGATCAGGGTGACCGCGGCGAGGCGGGGGCGGACCCCGGTCGTGTTCTTCAGCTCGGGGACGAAGCGCAGCCCCGCCATCAGCAGGAACGGCCAGAGGATGTAGAACTGCTCCTCGACCGAGAGCGTCCAGAGATGGTTCAGCGGTGAGGGTGGGGCGAAGCGTTCGAAGTAGGAGATGTGGTGGAAGATCAACCACCAGTTGTTGACGTAGGCGACGGCGCTGAGCGCGGCGGCACGGAAGTCGGGGGGCTGGTGCGGGCCGATGACCGTCACCCACGCCGTCACCACGATCAGCATCAGGAAGAGCGCCGGCAGCAGGCGGCGGGCGCGGGCCAGCCAGAACGACTTCAACTTCATCCCGCCCTTGTTCACCTGGTTGAGCAGGATGTCCGTGATCAGGTAGCCGCTGAGGGTGAAGAACACACCCACTCCGAGCAGCCCACCTTCCGCCCAGCCGAATTTGAGGTGGTACAGCATCACCCCGATCACGGCGATCGCGCGCAGCCCGTCGAGGCCGGGCATGTAGCGCCGCCCTTGCTTGACCGGTTCGGGCATGAAACAGACCATTGCAAGTAACGACGAGGTCGAGCAAATAAACTCGTCGCATGGGCAAGGTCCTGTACACCTCAGAAGCTCATGTGACCGGCGGCAGGATCGCCGGCCACGGCCGCACTTCCGACGGCGCCCTGGAGGTGGATCTGCGCACCCCGACCGAGATGGGCGGGGAGGGCGGTGGGACCAACCCCGAGCAGCTCTTCGCGGTCGGCTACGCCGCCTGCTTCGAGAGCGCGCTCGGCGCGGTCGCCCGCCGCAAGAAGCTCGATCCCGGCGACGTCGAGATCGACTCCAAGGTGATGCTGGTGACCGGCGAGGAACGCAGCTTCACGGTCGCGGTCGAGTTGGCCGTGACGCTGCCCTCGCTCGAGGGCGAGAGCGCGGTCGAGCTGGTCCGCGCCGCGCACGAGGTCTGTCCCTACTCGAACGCGACCAGGGGCAACATCGACGTGACGCTGAGCGCCAACGGCGCCCCGGTCGAGTAGACGCGGGCCGCGGCGTTAGTGCGAGTATCCGCGCGGCTCGCACCACACGATGGAGGCCCACAAATCATATGAGCGCTTCGAGCAGGGGCATCAGGTAGCGACCGGCGAGGAAAGCGACCTCGGCCCGCACTACGGGCGCAACGTGGCGATGGTCGTCGCCCTGATGGCGGCCTTCCTGGCGATCGCCGTTTTCCTCTCCAACGAGGCGGTGAAGGAGGTCATCACCGGCGAGACCCACCGCGCCGACGCCTCGGCGCGGCTGGAGAGCAACCGGGTCAAGATCGACATCGCCAGGGGCAACTCGGTGCTGCTGCGGACCCTCGCCGCCGGCAGTCTCCAGCAGCGCCAAGCGGCTATCGCGGCCGATCGGCGCGAGGCCCGCGTGGCCGGGGAGCTGGCCCCGGTCGACCGCTACCTCAGCGCTCAGATCCAGAGCCACGTGCACCACGCCGACGACGCCGACAGCCAGCACGTTCTCTACGAGCTGGCCGAGGTCGGCCTCCAGGTCGGCATCGTCCTCGCCTCGGTCTCGATCATCGCCCGCCGGCGCTGGCTGCTCGGTGTGGGCGGTGCCGCCGCAACCGCCGGCGTCGTCCTGCTCTTCGCCGGTCTGCTCGTCTAGACCGAGCCTGCCGCCGGCGCTCGGTACGGGCCCGGCTTCGGCCGTTGCGAGCCGCCGGGAAGCGCGAGCCGCAGGATCGTCCGCTGCACCATCCCCAGCTGCCGCAGGAACGGGCCGCTGTTGTATGGCAGCCCGTAGCGCTCGCAGATGTCCTTGACCTGCGGCGCGATCTCGGCGTAGCGGGTGCTCGGCAGGTCGGGGAACAGGTGGTGCTCGACCTGGTAGCCGAGGTTGCCGCTGGCGACGTGGAAGAGCGGGCTTCCCTCGATGTTGGCGGCGCCGGTCAGCTGGCGCACGTACCAGCCGCCGGGGCTCTCGTCCTCGACTTCCTTGGCGCCAAAGGTGTAGGTCTGATCGGGGAAGTGGCCGCAGAAGATGATCGAGTAGGACCAGACGTTGCGTACGAGGTTCGCGGTGGCGTCCGCCGCCGCCGTCGACCGGAACGCCTGGCGCCCGCCGGCGAGGGCGCCCTGCAAAGCGCCCACCACGCCACCACGCCGTCGCCGTTCGCGCCTCCGACGGCCCTTGCCGCCGCGCGCCTCCAGTGCAAGGTCGAGCGCGGCAGTCGCCAGCCCGCTCAACAACGGCCAGGCGACGTAGTCCTTGACGATCTGGCTCTTCGCCTTTTCGCGAATCCCGGCCAGCTCCCGCTTGATCTGGGCTTTGGACTTCTGGCCGGTGCGGATCGCCTCGAAGTCGAGGTCGTGCACGGCGACGCCCCACTCGAAGAACGCCATCAGCAGCAGGTTGTAGAGCGGCTGGAAGAGGTAGACGGGGTGCCACTTCTGCAGCGGGTCGATCCGCATGATCTCGTAGCCGAGATCCTTGTCCTTGCCGCGGATGTTGGTGAAGGTGTGGTGCACGTAGTTGTGCGAGTGCTTCCACGCCTCCGCGGTCGAGGCCGTGTCCCAGTCCCAGGTCGAGGAATGGATGCGGGGGTCGTTCATCCAGTCCCACTGCCCATGCAGGACGTTGTGGCCGATCTCCATGTTCTCGAGGATCTTCGCCGCCGAGAGCGCCGCCGTCCCGGCCAGCTTGGCCGGCCGGTAGCGGGAGGCGAGCAGCAGCACCCGCGAGATCACGGCCAGCCGGCGGTGCATCGCGATCATGCTCTCGATGTAGCGGCGATCCCGCTCGCCGAGGTCGGCGCGGACCCGGTCGCGGATCGCGTCGAACTCGCGGCCCAGCGCGTCTATCTGCTCGGGGGAGAGCCTGGCCAGCGGGCTCTCGACCTCCATGGTGGTCGTCGTCATCGTTCCCTTTCGTCAGCTTTCAAAGTGCGATCTCGATCGGCCCCTCGGGGGCGTTCACGCAAGTTCGGACCATCTCTCCCTCGCTGCCGTGGACCTCGCCGGTGCGCAGGTCCCGCACCCTGCCGGAGCGGAGCTCGCCGACGCAGGTGTGGCAGATGCCCATCCGGCAGCCGAAGGGCAGGATCGCCCCCGCCTCCTCACCCGCCGCGAGGATCGGAGTCGCGCCATCGCAGCAAGCCTCTACCCGGCTCTTGGCGAAGCGAATCGGCCCGCCCTCGCCGCCGCCCGGTTCGCCGCCGATCGACGGCTGGAAGCGCTCCAGCTCGAGCATTGCCGGGTCGCCCTCCGCTCCCCAGTGCCGGATGAGCGCGTCGAGCATCTCGGCCGGCCCGGAGACGAAGGCGTGGCGCTCTCGCCAGTCGGGACAGAGCTGGTCGAGGTCGGCGGGGGAGACCCGTCCCTGCTCGGCGGTGAGGCGTAGCCGCAGCTCGAAGCCCTCGTGGGCGTCGCCAAGTGCGCGCAGGCGGTCGCCGAAGATCACCCCGTCGGCGGTCCGCGCCGAGTGGATGTGGACGACATCGCCGACCGCGCCGCCGCGATCGAGGCTGCTCAGCATGCTCATGATCGGCGTGACGCCGCTGCCGGCGCTGATGAAGAGCAGCTTCTCGGGGGCGGGGTCGGGGAGCACGAAGGTCCCTTCGACGCCGCCCAGGCGGACGATTTCGCCGGGCCTCGCGTCCCGAACCAAATAGGGCGAGACCTTGCCGGCCTCGACCAGCTTCGGGGTGATGGCGATGCAGCCGTCGGCCCGTCCGGGGTCGGAGGTGAGCGAGTAGGCGCGCCAGTGGTGGACTCCGTCGACGACGACCCCGATCCGCAGGTACTGCCCCGGGCGGTGCCCTGTCCACTCGAAGCCGGGGCGGATCGTCACCGTCGCCGCTTCGGCGGTCTCCATCTCGATCCGCTCGATCCGACCGCGCAGTTCGCGAGTCGACCAGAGCGGGTTGATCAGTTCCAGATAGTCGTCGGGGAGCAGTGGGGTGAACAGCGAGCGAACGGCGCGGAGGGCCCGCTTCCTCAGCTCGGGAACCTGCGGGATAGCGCCTCGCTCTGCCATCTTGGCGAACTATGACATGGATCGATGTAACGATTGTGTGCCTGCGCACACTTCGTCGCCATGGCGAGAGGCGCAGGGTAAGGTGCGCGTATGGGAGATCCAAAGCTGCCGCTGACCGGAGGGTGCATGTGCGGTGGGGTGCGCTTCGAGGTCTCCGAGCCTCTGCTCGGCGCTCTCTACTGCCACTGCAAGCGCTGCCAGCGCCGCACGGGGACGGGCTTCTCGGTCACCGCTTTTGCCGCTCCGGGCTCCTACCGCACCGTTTCCGGCGAGGGCCTGATCCGCACTTGGGACCCCGGCAACGGCGGCTGGCTCAAGTCCTTCTGCGGGGAGTGCGGCAGCCAGATATCGACCACCAATCCCGAGGACGCTGCTTTTGTCGCCGTCCGCATGGGCGCCCTCGACGAGGATCCCGGCATCCGCCCGAGCGTCCATCAGTTCGTCCCGTTCGCCGCACCCTGGGCGCCGGTGCCGGACGACGGCCTGCCGCGCTTTCCCGAACGGTTCGGAGCCACGCCTCCCGAACCAGCCTAGAAGTCCTCGGGCGCGGCCATCCGGTAGAAGAACTGGCCGGTTCCAGCTTTGCTGATCTCGAAGATGAGGCCGATCGCCGCCTCCATCTGCGCGGCATTCTCGAGCGGTCCGGCGCAGACGGGCTCGTAGCCGGCGTCGCGGTTGAGGCGCTCGACGACCTCCCGTGCCTCCTCGTCCCCACACCAGAGGTTGCTCGGTTGGCCTTTGGTCTTGCCGAGCTGGTCCTGGAGGGAGGCGAAGTTGATGTTGAAGGACTTCGCCGTCGGGCCATTGGTCCTCGACTTGACGTACTCGGCGTTCGAGGCGAAGCCCTCGGGCGGCTCCCGCCCGATCACGTTGGTGGCGTCGATCACGGTCTTTCCGTCGATCCCCTTGACCTGGTCGAGTGCCTCGCCGACGGCACCGCCGGGCACGGCGATCAGCACGGCGTCTGCGTCCGAGACGTCGCCGCCGCCGCGACCGATCCGCGTCACCTCGTGTCCGGCTCGCTCCCAGAGGTCTGCGAGCCCACCGCCGACTTTGCCTTTGCCGATCGTCGCGATCTTCATCGCCTTCAAGCTACCCGCCTGCCGCAGGTGCAATCCGCGTGCCCGCCGGCCTGATAAACCAGGTCCCGATGGCCAAGCTGATCTACTCGATGATCGCCTCGCTCGACGGTTACGTGGCCGACGAGGACGGCAACTTCGACTGGGCGATGCCGGACGAGGAGGCCCACGCATTCGCCAACGAGCTCGAGCGGTCGGTGGGCACCTGCCTCTATGGCCGCCGTATGTACGAGACGATGGTCGCCTGGGAGACGATGGACCTCACCGGCGAGCCCCCCGTCATGCGGGACTTCGCGGAGATCTGGCGGGCGACCGACAAGGTCGTCTACTCCCGGACGTTGGCGACGACGTCCAGCGCGAGGACGAGGATCGAGCGCGACTTCGACGCGGAGGCGATCCGTCGGATGAAGGTCGCGGCGGAGCGCGACATCTCCGTCGGCGGTCCCGACCTGGCAGGCCAGGCGCTCGCGGCCGGCCTGGTCGACGAGTGCCATCTCCTCATCGCGCCCGTTCTGGTGGGAGGCGGCAAGCGGTCCCTTCCGGATGGCGTCCACCTGAAGCTCGAGCTCTTGGAGCAGCGCCGGTTTGGCAACGGCATGGTTCTCCTCAGCCTCGCCGCTCGTTGAGCCGCGGCGCGCCCGCATCTGCGCGCCGCGCGCCGGCCCCACCGCGACGCTCTCGCTCCTATTACCTGGTCGCGAGTGTGGCGCTTGACCGTGAGCTCGAACGGCTGCGGGCGCTGCCGGTCTTCGCCGACGGCCCGCTCGCCCGGCGCAGGCCCGAGCTGAAGGTGCGGCGAGCGGGCAAGCGCCCCAATCGTCTCGGCTTCGCCGTCCCCACCGAGTTCCGCCTCTCGGTCACCGCCCACCCCGGAATCCGCCCCGGCGACATCCTGGAGACGCTCCTCCACGAGCTGGTCCACCTGCACGTGGGCCGCGCCGCCGAGCCACGTGCCTGGCACGGCCAGACCTTCAAGGAGGTCCTCGCCACGGCGATGCGGCAGGCCTACGGAATCGCCATCCGCCCCCCGTCGAGCACCCGCCACGGCACCTACGCCGAGGCAATCGAGCGGGCACGGTCACACGGGAACGGGACCGGGCACGAGGACGGCGGGGTCATGCCCCGGGCGGACGACGGCTCCGGCGTCGCGGAGCGCTCGTAGGCGGCCGGCCGACGCTGCCTGCGCGGCGAAGTCGTCGGCGAACATCGGGAAGCGGTGGTCGTCGAGGCCGGACGCGTAGTGGGTGACGTCGGCGCCGAGGACGAGCCGCTCGCCGACCTGGACGGACTGGTGGCCGGGCGTGTGACCGGGGGTCGAGAGCAGCTGGATCGAGCCGTCGCCAAGCAGGTCGTGGTGGCCGTCGACTAACACGACCCGGTCGGCGACCGTGCCGTAGTCGAGCGGCAGGAAGAAGTTCTTGGCCACGGCGGCGGCGTCCTGGCCCGCCTCCCACTCGCGGCGTTGCACGAAGACCGGGACCGAGGGCGGCAACAGGGCCAGTCCTCCGGCGTGATCGAAGTGCAGGTGCGTGAGCACGACCTTGGTGATCGTGTTCGGGTCGACTTGCGCGGCGACGCTCTCCTCCAGCTCGAGCTTGAACAGGGCGAGCGCGTCGGGCCGGCCGTAGTGGCGCGCTGCGTCCTCGACCGCCGCCGGATGCAGGCCGGTGTCGACGAGGACCCGCTCCTCGGCGGTCTCGATGAGGTAGGCGGGGACGGGAAAGCGGACCTGCCTGTCCATCTCATCATCGCGGCGCCAGATGCCTGCAGCTGAGCTGAACCACCCGGCGTTGAGCATCTCGACCTTCATCTCAGGCAACGCTAGACGTCCTAAACCGGATCGGCGTGGCGGCCGATAGGACCGGGGTGAATTCCCCGACGAGGAGGTGGCGATGATCTACGTTCTCTACGCGCTGGTTGCTCTGGCTGGCGCGGGCATCCATCTCTTCAGGCACCCGGCCGAGCGGCGGCCCGCGCAAGCGGTGGAGGTCGTCCTGCTCTGGTGGATCGTGGTGACGATCGGCGTCGCCGGCATCGTCGGCGGCCTCTTCCACCTTTTCGACGGGGCGAGCATCGCCAGGGAAATCGGCTTCACCCGCGGCGACGGTGGATTTCAGGCCGAGGTTGGCTTCGGCGATCTCGCACTCGGGGTCGCCGCCGTGCTCTGCATCTGGTTCCGGGACCGTTACTGGCTGGCGATCGTCGTCGTCGCGACGATCTCCCTGTGGGGTGACGCCTTCGGTCACATCCACCAGGAGATCGTCAACGACAACCACGACCCCGACAACACCGGTCCGGTTCTCTACGCCGACATCGTCTTCCCGCTGGTCGCCATAGCGCTCTACATCGCCCGCGAGCGATTGCGCCGGGAGTAGCGAGTCGCCTCGGGTTGGCTCTACCGCAGGCTCAGGCCTCCAGCTCCAGCACCACCTCGAACTTCTCCACGGCGACGCGCTCGCCCATGTCGTTCTCCCCGCTTGGAGGCGACATCGAGTTCAGCGTCTCGTCTCCCTGGCGGTAGTCGTCCTCGCTCTCGAAGAAGGCAATCGCCATCGTCTTCTTGCCCTCGGCGTCGTTGAGGATCATGAGCTTCTTGGCCGGGACCCCTGGCGGCGGGCCGCCCTCGGTCTCGTTTCGAGCGCTGATCTCGGCGGCAGCCTTTGCTCCGTCGCCGCCCTTGAACATCGCTACTCGTGCATACATATCGTCCTCCTTCGCTTGGTCCTCTCCGCTGTGAGGATTGCATGCTCAAATAGGAGCACGACGATGTGGGTCCAACGAACGATCCGGCTCCAAGCGCGCCCGCGTGGCTTTCACCTGGTCACCGCTGAGGTGGTCGATGCCATTCCCGAGCTGGGGGAGATCTCAGTCGGGATCCTGCACCTGCTGATCCAGCACACCTCGGCCTCCCTGGCGTTGAGCGAGAACGCCTCGGCCGACGTGCGGCACGACTTCGAGGCCTGGTTCGATCGCGCCGTCCCCGAGCGCGCTCCGTACTGGACGCACACCCTGGAGGGCGACGACGACATGCCCGCCCACGTCAAGGCGGCCCTGCTAGGCCCCTCCCTGACGCTGCCGGTGACCGACGGCCGTCCGGCGCTGGGGACGTGGCAGGGCATCTACCTCTGCGAGCACCGCGACCACGGCGGCTCACGCTCGCTGGTCGCTACCGCGTGGGGCGAATAGCCGGGCGCTGGCTTCTACTGGGTAAGGATGTCCTCCGGATCCTGGATTTCGGTCAAGTTGAGGCGGATCTCCTCGAAATCGTCGAGTAGTTGTTTGACCGAGACGCCCCCTGCCTCGACGGTCATCTTGTGGACCTCTTCTCCGACCCGCTTGCCGTTGATCAGCACGATCGGATATCGATCCTCGACCACCTCGCGCTGGGTCGGGACGGAGAAAAAGCTGGTCGTCACATAGACCCCGAGCCAGCCTCTCATCAGGCGCGCGACGGTGCGGGCGATGTCCCGACCTTGGGTGGGCCGGTCCGGCCGCTGACACTTGGCTTGGCCGAGGATCACCAACCTCGCCGGCCCCAGGTAGCCTCCGTCGTAGCCGGACCCGACCTCCAGCCGTGCGATGAAGTCGATGCCGCCGTCACCGGACGCCCGCGTCAGGCCACCGAAGTGGTAGCCCTTGCCCGAAGGGGAGATAACGCGCTCGGCGATGCGCGATGCAAGTGCCTCGAAATGCGCGTTGTTGCCGTTGTAGTAGGCGTAAACGTCCTTCAGGGCTTTCGCCGCTGCCGATCCAGTCCCAGTCGAAGCACTCGTGCTCGTCCTTCACCGACATGACGAGGAAATCGAATGCGTAGTTCGAGAACGATCCCCCGGCCTTCTCGCTGAACTGGGTCACGAGCTCGATTGAAGCGACGATGCTGAAGCCGTGAAACTCGGCAAATTCCTTCTGTTTCCTTCTCGCGGGACCCTGTTGAAGAAGAGGAGGGGGACGGCGCGCTTGCGCTCTGCAACGTCATGGTGGGTGTGGCGCTCATGCGCGTGTAGAAGGGCTGCGTTGCCTCGTTTCGCCGCGGGTCGTCGCCCGGCCGGCGAGTCGTTGTCGGGCGGCGGTGATGAGTATCGGGCAGGACGCCTTCGTGATCGCAGTTAATAAGAGTCATGGTCCTGGCAGGCGTCGCTTCAGCGTTGCCCACGAGCTTGGCCATGCGGTGCTTCGCCACACGGCCAGCTATTACCTGGAGTACGCCGTCGAGGATCACTGGGAGCCGCCCAACTACAGCTACTTCGATGAGCGAGAGGCCAACGCCTTTGCGGCTGCGCTGCTAATGGACGAGTGGTGGGTGCGAGAGGACTTCGCGGCGGCATGCGAGACGTGAAGGAACTAGCGGACCGTTATGCAGTTTCCTCCGCAGCTATGGGCTTTCGCCTTACTAATCTAGGTCTGAACTAACCCGAGGTTGTAGCTCCGCTTGATCTCTGGTTTCGGGATTCGGGTAACGGTCGACGCTCTACAGTTGGTGGATGCCGCCCCTCGCAAGAAGAGTGGAAGCCGTTCCTCCGTCCGCGTGGACCCATTCGAATCCAGCATGAGGACGGGACACCCGTGACCTATGGAGAGCGCGGGCGCTTGCGAGGGGTCGGCGGGAGCACGCTACGGAGCCAACGGATATTGAGCTTGCCCTCAGCGACCCGACTGGCGCACCCAGTCGGGTGATACCCGGCGACAAGGAGATCAGGATCGAGGAGAGCGATCCAGTGATAGTCGTCGTGGTCGATGACAATGTGGAGCCCGACCCTGGAGAGACGACGATCGCGCGTGGGAACCAACCCCAAATCCAACCGGCAAATAGCCGCCCGCCGCGGGTCTACGTAGTGGGCGCTATCGGCTGGATCGCGACCGGCGGCTGCCCGGCGATGCGTTTTGGACACCGCCGGGGCGACAGCATGTCTAGGGCAGGACGCGAAGCGTCCGTTCTTGTGAGTCCCCCCCTAGGTATGGATATTCCGGCGCCCCGAGCACCTGTGCTCGCACGACGTAGGTCGTCGGCACAAAAGTGCGGGTGAAGCGGTAGCGCATGGAGAATTTGCCGCCATCGCGAGTCGAGTAGCGCCGGAATACCAACCAGCCTTTACCGCGTTTGACTTGGAGGACCACGATCACTTCGTCGTTGTCGGGCCCAGGAATTTCGCCACTGAAGTAGGCGAAGTGCTTGTTGTGAATGACGCTGCTTTGGAGTCGCAGCACGGGGGCGGTCCGGCTCTGCAGCAAAGTCCACGAGTCGATCTGTCCTTGATCATTTTTGTAGACCGCAGTGAGAGTGCGCGACGGCCCCGGCGGCACCGCAATTTCATATCGCCCGTTCTGGTCGGTGACGGCGATGCCAAGCAGTTCACCTTCCTCCTCGGTGGTGACGTTGCTGTAAACGCAGATCAAGGCGCCGGAGACTCCCTGGCCGAGTTCCGAAAGCCATCCGCTGAGCGTGGTTCCTTCCCCGTAGTCGACAACAGTCGTCTCTGCCTGATTGGTCCCCAGCCCGGCGGTCAAGCGCGATCCACGCTGGAGATCGGAGCGGGGGCAGCTGTTGGCCAGCGGAATGCTGCTCGTCTCGCCACGGCTGAGCTCCGGACTCAAGGCTGACAGGGCAAGTAGGCAGAGGACGGCGAGCGGTGCTTTCAGGAAAAGCGGTCTTAGTAGAGAGAACACAGATCTCCTTTGGAGTGTGCTGGCCGGAGTCAGCGCTGATGTGGCTAGGAACACCTAGAGATCACGAGAACTTCGCTCTAAGGCACTCGTCCATTCGTTTAACAGCAGGCGCGGGTGCTGCAAGGCCGTTGCTATGTGGCTAGCCACCTGCGGGTCGAAGTCGACGTACTGAAGCGCCTCGATTCTGGGGGTTTACCTCGAGTAGGCCAGCGAATTGACTGGCCGCCATCCGCTGGCGGATCTCGCGGCTGTGGCGGGCGTCGTCGAAGAGATGCGTGTAGATGTCGAGGGTGATCGTGATTCGGGCGTGGCCCATGATCCGACTGACCTGGGCGACGTCGAGGCCGAGGTCGACAATCAAGTGGCTGGCGAAGGTGTGGCGGAGGTCATGGAAGCGCAATGGTGGCCAGTCGTCTCCGTTCAGGTGGGCCACGTCGGCCGCCCGCTTGAGCACGCGCTGGGCGACGTTGCGCTGGCCCTGCGGGGTGCCACGGGAGGTCGCGAAGACCCAGTCTGTGGGTGCCACAAAGGGCGAAGTCTGTTTGTGGGCAGCGAGCAGACGGGAGAGCTGTTCGACCAATGGGACCTGGCCGGACCGAGGCAGGCGTCTTCGTCGCCACCCGCCGCGCTGGCTCGTCGCGGTGGGCGCGCGAGAGCTGCGCTCTGACGTGGATCAACCCGGCGCCGAAGTCGACGTCGCCCCAGACCATTCCCAGCAGCTCGGAAATTCGCAGGCCGCTGTAGAGGGCGGTGGTGACGAGCAACCGACAGGGCGGCGGGCAGGCGCCCAGCAGGCGCTCAATCTCATCCCGTCCGAGTACCCGCTGGCGGCGGCGACGTGGTCGCGGCCGCTCCTCGGGCTCGAGTTGGTCGACCGGGTCGCGACTGATCCAGTCGTGGCGACGGGCGTAGCGAAGGATGCTGCGCAGGGTGGCGAGGGCGTTGGCCGTTGATTTCGCCGAGCAGCCTCTTTCACGGAGCGCCGTCCGCAACGCCGCTACGTCATCGATCTCAAGGGAGGCGATCCGCCGCGAGGCGAGCGTCGGCAGCAGGTTCTGCTCGAGCTGATAACGATGAGCCTCGAGCGTGCGGGCATGGCGCTCGCTGGCGGCTACTTTGGCCTTGAGCGATCCAGCCACCAGCCGGTGACGGTGTCAAAGCGCAGTCGCGGTGAGGCCGGTACCCGGCCTGCCTTCAGATTTGTGACCAGCTCGCCGCGCTGTCGCCGCGCCGCCGCGAGGTCATAGCCGGCGGTGCGGAAGCGCAGGACGCCGTCGCGGCGGGCGCAGACCGCGTACTTGCCGTTGGGCTGGCGGTAGATGCCGCGCTCGACCCGGGTCCGGCCCGGGCTGCTCGTCCGGGACATGGGGATCGCCTCCTGGGGCGGCGCCTGCGAGGCCGCAAGTTGACCTGGAGTTGACTGCCACCTGTCAGCGCCGCGGGCAGCGGCGCCGCGGTCAAGCGGAAAGCGCGGGCTTGCAGGCGCTTTGCGATGGAGCTAGCCGGATTCGAACCGGCGACCTCTTGGGTGCGATCCAAGCGCTCTGCCAACTGAGCTATAGCCCCGCGTGCGTGGCTGGGAGGATCGTCCCAGAGGCCGCGCAAGAGCAAGGATAACCGCATAGTCTTTAGGTTCCCCAGGGATCTGCAATGGGCATTCTCGACGACGCGATCAAAGAGCACTTGGAGCTGAAGCGCCAGCACGGGGCCGCTGACGACGAGCTGAAGCAGCTCGAGGACGAGGCTTTTGGCGCTGCAGAGCGGCCTGGCGACGAGGAATCGGCGCCGGATCCGCTTGCCGAGGCGCCGACCGAATTCATGGAACAGCCCCCCGAGGCAGCGCCCGCGGACAAGGAGCCAGAGACCCCCCGATCTCGGCGTCCCGACATTGCAGACCTACAGGAGCCCCCGCCTCCGCCGGCTGGAGAGAGCGCCCCAGAGCCCGAGGCGCCCGCCGAGGAGGAGTCGCCGGCGATGGAACACGAGACCGTGCCCGAGCCGCCCGCTGCGCCGGAGATCTCTACCGGCCCGACCACCGAGGAGCGCGAGGCGATCGCCGAGCAGCCGACCGAGATGTTCGACATCGAGGAGGAGCTCGCCACCTCGAAGGCCGAGGCGCCGTCCGAGGAGGAGCTGGTCGAAGAGGAGATGGAAGAGCCGCGCCTGGCCCCAGTCGATCCGCTCGCCGGCCTCGACGACGACGCCCCCGAGGCGCTCATCGAGGATGAAGAGGACGACGACTTCTGGGACGAGAAGCGCCTCTCCGACGAGCTCGACCAAGCGCTGGAGGCCCCGGTCGAGGTCGAGGAGGAAGAGGAGGACGCGGTCTTCGAGCCCGAGCCTGCCCCCGACGCGGAGCCGGAGGCCGAGAAACCCGCGCCTGGCCCCGACGAGGACGTGCTCGAGGAGACGCCCGACTTCCTCGAGGAGGCCCCCGAGGACGACCAGCTCTGGTTCGAGCAGAAACCGCCGAAGGACTTCGACTTCGACGACTAGGGGTGACCTCCGCGGCTCTTCGCTTTGGTGATTGCTCAGGTTTTTTGATCTAATGTGTTCGAGATGGATCTCAAGCACATCAGCAGGCTGGTCGTCACGCTGTCCGCGCTTGTCGCACTGGCCGCTTTGGCGCCGGCCACCGCGGGGGCGACAACGTCCCCGGCGCCGGGCTACGGCCAGTTCGCCGGTTGCCCAAACCCGGCGCAGAATCCGACAATTGAAGTCTGCTTCCACACGGTCTTCACAAGCGGCCAGCTCCAGGTGGGGAGCACCGCAATCCCGATCATCCACCCGATCACATACAGCGGCGGGTACACGGCCGCCAACGAAGTCGACTTCAACGCATCCGGCGGCATGCCGCCGGTGCCGCAGGGCGTCCCCGGCGGGATCATCTGGCTGACCGGCCTCAGCTGGCTCGCCGAACTGTATGGCTCCGCCGAACTGGCGGTCGACGCGGATATCGAACTCGCCGGAACACCCAGCCCACCGCTGCCTGAAACACTTTCGCTTCCGATCAAGATCCATCTGACAAACCCGGTGCTGGGCAGCAACTGCTACATCGGCTCGAACGCCGAACCGATCCTGCTCGACCTGATCACCGGCACCACCAGCCCGCCGCCACCCAACAGCCCGATCACCGGCGCGGAAGGCGAAATCTCGTTCACACCCAACGAAGTGCTCGACTTCGAAAACGGGACCTACGTCGACAACTCGTTCGCCGCATCGGAAGCCAACGGCTGCGTGCTGACGATCCCCGGGTATACCCCGATCTCGCTCGACAGCTTGATCAACTCCCGGATCGGGCTCCCCGCGGCCGCTGGACTGAACAGCGCGATCCTGAACTTCGACACGGAACTGGTCGAATCGCCGATCGTCTACCCGTAGAGTGTCGAGCCGCCAGTGGAGCCAGCCGGGTTCGAACCGGCGACCTCCTGCTTGCAAAGCAGGCGCTCTTCCAGCTGAGCTATGGCCCCTCACGCCTAATTGTAGGCGCGTAGCCGGCCCACACCAGGACCCGTGGGTGAGCGCTAACCGGCCAGCCCAACAGGCGTCAGCAGGGCGCGCCCGGCGAAGCCCACCGCTCGGTCGTTCACCGCTTCGTAGTCCTTGCGCAGCGGCGGCAGCTTGCGCAGGGACCAGAGAACCTCAGCTCCGACCCAGGCCGCGTCGCGGGCCTTTTCGACGTCCCAAACGGCGACGATGTCATCGACCGGGTTGAAGACCTTGTCGAGCTCCTTGAGCAGCCCAGCCATCATCCACGCCTTCATCTGCTTCTCGACCTTTGCGATCAGGCCGTTCACCGACTGGTAGTCCGTGTGCTCCGGGCCGTCGTCGCTTGGCTCCGTCCCACGTTCCGCGCATGCCTCGCAGATAACGATCGAGAGGTCGTGGTTGATGTGGGCGTTCATCCCGGCCAGCGCGAACTGGACCGGCGCGACGCCGGTCGCGAAGCGCGCTTCGAACAGCGGCTTCCAAGCGTGGAACGGATACCCGGCCGGCAGCTTCGCGCCGCCGGCCGCCGCGTCGAACGCGACGAAGTAGCGCGCGGCGAAGACCACGTCCAGCGCCGCGAGGAAGCCGGGCGCCGCCTGATGCTCCGCCGGAACCGCTTCCTCCACCTGTTTCGTCACTTCGAGGTAGAGCTTGTTGAACCACTTGACGCCGTCGCTGGGCGGCAGCTCGGCGTCGATAGCCTCGAGGCGGGCGAGCACGTCGGCGACGGTCTTCACGGGAGTGGCCATCTCGCCGCCACAATAGCGCCGCCACTCCGCACTACACAGCTTTGACTTTGCAATCCAGGTTCGTTTAGGCTGGCCCGCCATGATCGCCGATCTGCATGCGCACTACCCGATTCGGGTGATCAGCGACATGGACCCGGAGACGATGGCCAGGCTGATGAAGCAGCCAGGGCCAACGCTTCGCGACCGCATCCAAGCGCTGATCCTGAGATTCGCCAACAGGGCCGCCAACTACCCCAGCTGGGATGGGACCTACCGGGTCACCCCTGAGGCCCTGCGCGAGGGCGGAGTCGGGCTGGCGATGTCGGTCCTCCTCGGCCCGTTCGACGAGATGGACCTCGACACGCACTACGCCGCGCCGCCGGAGGCCGGCTATTTCCCCCACTTGAGCGCGAGCATGGAAGCGGTCGAGCAGGAGGTGGCGACGCACGACCGTTCGCAGCTGCGCCTGGTCCACGACCGGGCGGAGCTCGACGACTGCATCGCCGCCGGCGCGACGGCGCTGGTCCACGCCGTCGAGGGCGGCTGCCTGCTCGGCGACACGGACGCCGAAATCGAAGCCAACTGCGCCGAGCTGGCGAAGCGAGGCGTCGGCTACGTCACCGTCGCGCACCTCTTCTTCCGCCAGGTGGCGACCAACGCCAATGCGCTGCCCTTCCTCCCGGACCCCCTCTACGACTTCTTCTTCCCGCAACGGGGCAAGGACCGGCTCACTCCCCGGGGTGAGGCCGTCGTCCGCGGCTTGGTCGAGAACCGCATCCTCATCGACCTCAGCCACATGGACCCGGGTGGGATCTCGGAGACGCTCGCCCTGCTCGACGAGATCGACCCCGACAGCGAGGTGCCGGTGATCTCGACCCATGCCGGCTATCGCTTCGGCAAGCAGGAGTACATGTGCGACGAGGAGATCCTGCTCCAGATCAAGCGCCGCAAGGGCGTCGTCGGGCTGATCATGGCCCAGCACCAGCTCAACGACGGGATCCGCAAGAAGGAGACCGCCACCCTCGAGCAATCGCTCGAGGTCATCTGCAAGCACATCGACAAGATCGCCGAGGTGACGGATGGCCATGAGCATGTCGCCATCGGCACCGACCTGGATGGCTTCATCAAACCGAGCATGGGCGGGGTGGCGACGGCGGCTGACCTGAAACTGGTCGAGGAGGGGCTGCGCGAGCGCTATGGCGACGAGATCGCCGAGCAGGTGACGTGGAAGAACGCGTTGCGGGTGCTGGAGACGCTCTGGCCCAAAGCGGTGCCGGCGTCGTGAGCGACGCCGCTCCCGCGCCCGCCGCCGACGGCTTCTACCACCCGGCTTCCGAGCAGGAGCTGGTCGACCTGGTCAAGGCCGCCAACCGCGAAGGCCGCCAAACTGCGCGTGCGGGGCGCCGCGCACTCGGTCTCGCACGCGATCTACACCGATCCCGCCGGGCCCCCGCCGGGTCGAGTCAGCGTGCAGGCCCCGCCGGCCGGCCCGAACATGAACCTGATGCTCGACCGCTATCGCGGCTGGCGCGTGCGCGACGAGGCCCGCAAGCTGGTCGAGGCGGAGGCCGGCATCCACCTCGGCGCCGACCCGAGCGACCCGACCGGCACGGCGACGCTCGAGACCAGCCTGCTCTGGCAGCTGGCGGAAGAGAAGGGCTGGTCACTGCAGGACACCGGCGGCATCTCCCATCAGACGGTCAGCGGGTTCACCGCGACCGGCTCCTCCGGCGGCTCGCTCAGCTACTCCGCCAACCGCAATCTCTGGGGCTTCCGCATCGTCGACGGCCATGGCGAGGTCCACGAAGTCACGCGCGACGATGCCGACCCCGACCTCTTCTACGCGATGTGCCCGAACCTGGGCCTGCTCGGCGTCGTCTCGACGATCGTGCTCGAGTGCGTCGACGCCTTCAACATCGAAGGCCGGCAGGCGACGACGACGGTCGAGGCCTGCCCGGTCGACCTATTCGGCGACGGCGAGCCGGGCCGCCCCTCGCTCGAGACGTTCCTGCGCGACACCGACTTCGCCCGCTTGGAGTGGTGGCCGCAGCGCGGCGCCGACCGGGTGCTCACCTGGCAGGCGCGGCTGATCGCGAGCGAGCCCGGCTTCGAACCCAAGCCCTACACCCAGTTCGGCGACGACCCCGAGGCCGAGCAGCACCTGTTCGGCATCCTCTACACGATCATCGGCAACCTCGACGACCTCTCGCGGGCGAAGGCAAAGCTGGAGGACGACTTCGACGAGCTCAAAGAGGTGTTGGCTCTGCTCGGCCGTAAGGATCTCGGCAAGATCGGCGAACTGCTGGCCAAAGCTCTTGCTGCCGCGATCGAGTTCGGTGTCGACGCGGCGATCACCTTGCTCGAGCCTCTTGCGGGCCTGATCAAGCGCGAGCTTCCCGACTTCTTCCCCAAGCTCGTCGACCTCTTCATCCCCCTCGACGCCGACAAAAGTGGCGCCGAAAAAGGCAAACCGCAGTTGTTCCAAGACTTCGGCTGGCACGGCCTGCCGATGGACAACCAGGCCGGCGACCTGCTGATGCCGACCGAGTTCACCGAGGCCTGGGTCCCGCTCTCTCGCACGCGGCAGGTGATGGCGCTGCTGCGCGACTACTTCGCCGCGGCCGGCGAAGACGACCAAGAGGCCCTTCGCCGAACCGGCGACTACGCCTGGGAGCTGTACGCGGTGATGCCCGAGCGCTTCTGGATGAACGCTGCGTACAGCAATGGCGAGGACGAGTGGCGCGACGGCACCCTGCGGATCGACCCGTACTGGTTCGCCGAAAACGCCGCGGACCCGACTGAGACTCTGTACGCGGGATTCTGGAGCCTGCTGCGCGAAGCCAAGGTCCCGTTCCGCCTGCACTGGGGGAAGTTCCACCCGCCGGTCGAAGACGGCGACCGCTCCTGGGTCGACTTCTTCCGCGCCCAGTACCCGCGCTGGGACGACTTCCTGCGCCTGCGCGCCGAGCGCGACCCGAACAACATCTTTCTCACCGACTACTGGCGCGACCGCTTCGGGCTCTGGGATGAGCCGCCGCCGCGGCCACAGGCCGTTGCCTAAGCCGTCCTCTGGTCACTTTGCCCACGGAAACGGTGGGAAAGTGACCAGCGGGCTACCCGTTCGCGGCCCGCGGCAGGTTCTGATCGGCGTGGTAGCTGCTGCGAACCAGCGGCCCCGCGGCTACCGACTCGAAGCCCATCGCGTAGGCCTCGCGCTCCAGCGCTTCGAACTCCTCGGGGTGCCAGTAGCGCTCGATCGGCAGGTGGTCCTCGGTCGGCCGTAGATATTGACCGACGGTCAGCACCTGGACGCGGTGCTCGCGCAGGATGCCGAAGGTCTCGACCATCTCCTCGAAGGACTCGCCCAGCCCGACCATCAACCCCGACTTGGTGACGACATCGGCGCCGCCCATCTCCTTCGCCATCCGCAGCACCCGTGCCGAGCGCAGGAACTTGGAGCCGCGGCGCGCCTTCGGGTAGAGGCGCGGCACCGTCTCGACGTTGTGGTTGAAGACGTCGGGACGCTCGTGGATCACCTTCGCCAGCGGCATCTCCTGGCCGCGGAAGTCGGGGGTGAGGATCTCGACCTTGCAGCCGGGCGCCTGCATGCGGATCGAACGGATCACGCCGACGAAGGCGCTCGCCCCGTAGTCGGGCAGGTCGTCGCGGTCGACCGAGGTGACGACGGCGTGGCGCAGCCCCATCTTCTTCACCTGGTTGGCGACGCGCAGCGGCTCAAGCGGGTCGTTCCAGCTCGGCACCCCCGTCTGCACGTTGCAGAAGCCGCAGCGGCGGGTGCAGACGTCGCCGAGGATCATGAAGGTCGCCGTGCCGCGCTCCCAGCACTCGCCGACGTTGGGGCAGTTGGCCTCCTCGCAGACCGTGTGCAGGTTGTCGCTGCCGATCTCCGCCTTCAGCCGCCGGTAGGTCGGCCCGCCCGGCGCCGGCACCTTCAGCCAGGGCGGCTTGCGAGCGCGACGGAAGGGGACGGCGCCCTCGCCCTCTGCCGCGGTCCCGCCCGGCTTGGCGCGGGAGCGGGTGACGTGGACGCGCTCGGCGGCGGGCGAGTCGTCGGCGATCGTCTCGGGAGGGCTCATCATGCGATCCCGAGCCTAGCGAGGTCGATTCCAAGGGCCGCGGGCTCGGTGGCGGTTGCGGTCCGCTCGAAGGCCTCGCCGTAGCGCGCGGCGACGGTGTCGGCGAAGGCTTCGAGGTCCTGCTCGGCGCCCTGCTCGCGGCCGAGCGAGGTGACCCGGCAGTTGTCGATCCCGCAGGGGACGATCCACTCGAACGGTTGCAGGTCGTTGTTGACGTTGATCGCCAGCCCGTGGGTGGTGACGCCGCGGCTGACATGGACGCCGATCGAGCCGATCTTGCGCGCCGCGTCGGCCCCGGCTTCCGGCCCCGGCGCTTCTCCTTCGGTCCAGACGCCGGTCAGGCCCTCGATCGTCCTCGCCGCGACGCCGTGCTCGGCCAGCGCCCCGATCGCCACCCGCTCCAGCCGCCGCACGTACTCGTGGACGTCGTCGCCGTAGGGCTTCAGCGAGACGATCGGGTAGGCGACCAGCTGCCCGGGCCCGTGGTAAGTGACCCGACCGCCGCGGTCGGTGTCGTGGACTTCTATCCCCTGCATCTCGTACCACTGGCGCTGCATCGGCAGCTCCTCGTCGGTGGAGCGGCGACCGCGCGTGTAGACGGGCGGGTGCTCCAGCAGCAGCAGCACGTCGGAGACCTCGCCCTCCTGGCGGGCGCTCTGCAGCCAGCGCTGGGCGACCAGCGCCTCCTCGTAGGGGACGAGCCCACAGCGGACTACCAGGATTTCTTTAGTCACCCTTGAAATCCTCGCATGCGGCCGCCCTATCCTTCGCGGCCCCCGCCGATGGCCCCGCTCCAGTCAAAGCTCCTCCGACCCGACTGGCTTCCGGCCGTGGCGCTCAGCGCCGCTCTTGCCGCGGCGATGCTCGCCTGGAACCCCCAGGTCGGCGACCTTGCGGCCCAGGTCTTCCGCACCGAGCTGTTCCAACGCGGCGGCCTGGCGATCTGGAACGGCAGCTGGTACGGCGGCCACTACACCCTCACCTACAGCGTCCTGTTCCCGCCGCTGGCCGCCCTGCTCGGCCCGCGCCTGGTCGGGACCGTCGCCGTGATCGCCTCCTCCTACTTCTTCGACCGCCTCGTCCGCGACCGCTGGGGCGAGCCGGCCCGCTGGGCGACGCTCTGGTTTGCCGCCGGCGTGGTGACGCTGCTCGCCGACGGCCAGCTCACCTTCGCCCTCGGCGTCTCCTTCGGCCTGGCCGCGCTGCGTGCCCTGCAGCAGCAGCGCACTCCCTGGGCCCTGACGGCCTCCGCGGCCTGCGCCCTATCGAGCCCGGTAGCGGCGGCTTTTTTGGCGGGTGTTGTCTTTGCCGCCGCGTTTGATCCGGCCAATCAACTCCGGCGCCTCACCCGCGGGTGGCATGGGGTATGGGGGGGTCGAGGACGGACCGTGGCCCGCCCGCAGCGCCCCCCCATACCCCATGACAGGACCCGCGGCTCGGGGGTCAGCGCGATGGCGTCCGGCGACAGGACCCGCGGGCCGGCCGCCGCCTGGGTCGCCTCGATCGCCCTCGCCCTGACCCTGATCCCCAACCTCGCCTTCCCGGAATCCGGCGAATTCCCATTCGCCTTCTCCTCCTACGTGGCGATCCCGCTCTGGTGCGGCGGGGCACTGCTGCTGACCCGCGGCTTGGCGGTCGAGGAGAGGCAACTGCGCCGCGTGCTGATCGCCTACGTGCTGGCCGCGACCGTGCTCGTGCTCGCGCCGAACCCGATGGGCGGCAACGCCGTCCGCCTCGGCGCCCTTTTCGGCGGGCCCGTCCTGGCCGCGGTCATGCTCGCCCATCGGCCGCGCTTCTCGCGTGCCTCGATGCTGCTGCTCTCGCTGGCGCTGGCGGGTGGCCTCTACTGGCAGGTGACGGCGAGCGTCAACCAGATCGCGCGCAGCGTCGGCGACCCCTCGACCGCCTCGACCTACTTCACCCCGGTCGCCGGCTGGCTGCGCGACCACGACGGCAGCGCCGCCCGGATAGAGGTGCCGCCGACGGCGAATCACTGGGAGTCGGCGTACCTGGCGCCCGGCTTCGAACTCGCCCGCGGCTGGTTGCGCCAGCTCGACACGACCCGCGACGACATCTTCTACGACGGCGAAGAAGCGCTCACCGATCGTGCCTACCGCGCCTGGCTGCACGCCAACGCGATCCGCTACGTGGCGTTGCCCGACGCGCCGCTCGACTACTCATCGGTCGCCGAGCGCCGCCTGATCCTCAGCAACCCGCCCTACCTGGAGCCCCGCTGGAGCGACGCCCACTGGCGCGTGTACGAGGTGCGCGACCCTGCGCCGCTGGTCCAGCCACTCGGCGCCGGAGCGGCACACATCCGCTCGGTAGGCCACAGCGGCTTCGCCCTCGACGTGACCCGCCCCGGCGAGTTCCTCGTCCGCGTCGCCTTCACGCCCTACTGGTCGATCGAACGCGGCAGCGGCTGCCTGGTCCGCCACGGCGAGTGGACCCTGGCTCGGGCGAGCCACCCCGGCATCTTCCGCGTGGCGGCCGACTTCTCGCTGGGCCGCGCCTGGAACGCGGTCACCGGCGCCCGCAAGACCTGCTGAGCATCGACTTCTGTCGCCTTTTGATGCCTATAGGCACTACAAGGCGACAGAAGTTCTAGAGCGCGAGGGAGAGCGGCTCTTCCAAGAGCGCTCGGACTCTTGCAAGAAACTCGGCTGCGGGGGCGCCGTAGAGGATGCGGTGATCGCAGGCGAGGTCGACCTGCATCAGGTGGGCGGTGGCGATCTCACCGTCGCGGACGACCGGCTGCTCGACGATCGCGCCGACGGCGAGGATCGCCGCCTGCGGCGGGTTGATCACGGCGGAGAAGCCATCGATCCCGTACATCCCCAGGTTGGAGACGGTGAAGGTGGCGCCGGAAAGCTCCGGCGGCGTGATCTGCCCTTCGCGCACTTTGCCGGCCAGCGCCCGCGACTCCGACGCAATCTGTCGCAGCCCCTTGCGATCGGCGTCGAACACGGTGGGGACGACGAGCGCATCGTTGGCCGCCACAGCGACCCCGACGTTCACCCGCGAGTAGAGCTCGAACCGCCCGTCCCGATAGGCCCCGTTGGCCCGAGGGTGCTCTCGCAGCGCCAGCGCACAGGCCTTGACCACCATGTCGTTGAACGAAGGCACGACATCGCCCGGCAAGGCGCGAGCCTTGACCATTTCGCGCCCGGCAACCGCCTCGCTCATGTCCACCGTCGCCCGCAGGTAGAAGTGCGGCGCAGTGGCCTTCGACTCGGACATGCGGCGAGAAATCAGCTGCTGCGTCTTCGAGAGCTCTCCGTAGCTGACCTGACCCTTGGCGGTTTCGGGACCAGGGCCCTCAGCCGCGGGTCCTGCCGGAGGTGATGGGGGGGCGCTGCGGGCGACGTCGTCCTCGACCCCCCCATCACCTCCGTCACCCGCGGAAGGGGCGCGCTCGACATCCGCCTTCAAGATCCGGCCACCCGGCCCTGAGCCACGAAGCTGAGTGAGATCGAGCTCCCGTTCCTTGGCGATCCGACGCGCCAGCGGGGAAGCTTTCGTCCGGGGCCCATCGCCCTCTTCCGTGGGTGGTGCGGGGGTGGGGGGGGTCGAGGACGGACCGTGGCCCGCCCGCAGCGCCCCCCCCACCCCCGCGACAGGACCCGCGGCTGAGGCGCTGGTCCCTTGCTCGTCCGCGGCTGAGGCCTCTGAGCCCTCGCCTTCATCTCCAACCACTGCGATTGGCGTACCGATGGCCACCGTCTCGCCCTCGGGCACCAGGATCTTGCTCAAAGTCCCGGCTACATCGCTTTCGTAGGCCATGTTCGCCTTGTCGGTCTCGATTTCCACCAGCTCGTCCCCGACGGCGACCTCGTCCCCGACCTGCTTGAGCCACTGGAGAATCGTCCCCTCCTCCATCGAGTCCGAGAGTCGCGGCATGACGACGTCGGCCATCAGATCGTCCCCTCCAGCGTGGCGAGCGCCGCCTGCACGACGTGCTCCTCGTGCGGGATCGCCGCTTGCTCCAGTCGTTTGGCGTAGGGCATGTGGACGTCGGCGCCGGTCACCCGCTGCACCGGTGCATCGAGGTAGTCGAAGGCCTGCTCGGTTATCAGGGTGGCCAGGTTGGCGCCGACGCCGCCGTGCGGCCAGCCCTCCTCGACGATCACCGCCCGGTTCGTCTTGCGCACCGACTCGAGGATCGTGTCGAGGTCGAGCGGGCGCAGCGTGCGCGGGTCGATCACCTCGGCCTCGACCCCGCGCTCGTGTGCGAGCGCCCGCGCCGCGTCCTCGGCGACGTGGGCCATCTTGAGCAGGCCGACGATCGTCACGTCGCCGCCCTCGCGCCGCACCGCCGCTTCGCCGAAGCGCAGCACCTCGCCCTCGCCGTTGTCGGCGACCTCGCCGCGCACCCCGTAGAGGCTCTCGTGCTCGATGAAGATCACCGGGTTGTCGTCGCGGATCGCCGCCTTCAGCAGCGCCTTGCCGTCGGCCGGGGTCGAGGGGCAGGCGACGAGGAGCCCCGGCACCTGCAGGAAGAGTGCCTCGAAGCTGTGCGAGTGGGTGGGGCCGAGCTGGTGGCCGCCGCCGCCTGGCATGCGGATCACCATTGGCACCCGTGCCTGGCCGTTGAACATGTAGGGGATCGCCGCCGCGTGGTTGACGATCTGGTCCAGCGCCAGCAGCGCGAAGTTCACCGTCATCAGCTCGACCACGGGCCGCAGCCCGCCCATCGCCGCGCCGACCCCGGCGCCGACCATCGTGTTCTCGGAGATCGGCGTGTCGCGCACGCGCCGCTCGCCAAACTCCTCCAGCAGCCCCTCGGTCACCTTGAAGGCGCCCTGGAAGACGCCGACGTCCTCGCCCATTACGAAGACCGCCTCGTCGCGGCGCATCTCCTCGGCCATCGCGTCGCGCAGCGCCTCGCGCATCCGCAGCGTCGCCATCAGCGCTCCCTCTCCCAGAACGGCTCGACGGAGTCGCCCGCCTCCGCCTCCTCGTTGATCGCGGGCTCCTCGACCTCTTCGGCCACCTCGGGCTCGGTCCCCTCCTGGGCGTCGCCGTCCTCTGCCGGATTGGGACGCGGCCGGTCCGGCTGGCCGGCGTAGGCGGCGCCGGCCTCGGCCAGCTCGCGCGCCGCCGCCGGCATCTCCTCTTCCTCGCGCTCGCCCCGGTGCGGCTCCGGGCTGCGCTCGTCGACCGCGTACCAGCCGCTCTGCTCGTCGACCACGTAGAGGTTTTCGTAGAGGCTGTCGAGCGCCGGTTCGGGCGAGGCATCGGCGGCTTCGACGGCCGCCTTGACCTGCTCGTCGGCCTTGTCGCGGACCTGCTGCACCTCGCGCTCGCCGAGCACGCCGGCCTCGATGCAGCGCCGCGCGAAGACCTCGATCGGGTCTTTCTGCTGCCACTCCTCGACCTCCTCGCGCTCGCGATAGACCTCGGGGTCGGCGGCGGAGTGGCCGCGGTAGCGGTAGGTGAAGGCCTCGAGGATCGTCGGGCGACGCTCCTCGCGAGCCTGACGGATCCCCTCGGCGACGCCTTCGCGCACCGCGATCACGTCCATCCCGTCGATCCGCTCACCGGGGATGCCGTAGCCCTCCGCCTTCTTGGAGAGGTCGGTCTGGGCGGAGTGACGCTCGACCGAGGTTCCCATCCCGTAGAGGTTGTTCTCGACCAGGAAGAAGACGGGCAGCTGCCAGAGCGCCGCCAGGTTCATCGTCTCGCCGAAGTTGCCGGTGTTGGAGGCGCCGTCGCCGAACATGCAGACGGTGACCGCGTCTTCGCCCTTGTACTCGGAGGAGAGCGCCAGCCCGGCGGCGATCGGCAGGTTGCCGCCGACGATCCCGTAGCCGCCCATGAAGCGCCGCTCGCGGTCGAAGATGTGCATCGAGCCGCCGCGGCCGCCGCTGGTCCCGCCGACCCGGCCGAACAGCTCCGACATGACCCGCTCGGGGTCGGTGCCGCGGGCGATCGCGTGACCGTGCGTGCGGTAGGTGCCGATCAGGTAGTCCTCGTCGCGCATCACCGAGGTGGTGCCGACGATCGTCGCCTCCTCGCCGATCGCCAGGTGGAGGAAGCCGCCCGCTTTGGCCCGCTGGTACTGGCGTCCCGCCTCCTCCTCGAAACGGCGGATCAACGCCATTCGCGCGAGCAGCTCGTAACAGGTGGCGGCGTCGGGCAGGTCGGCCATCGAAGCCACCTTAGCTCGCGGCTTCGACCGCCTCCTCCAGCCGGTCGTCCCCCCAGAAGACTTCGTCGCCGACGCGGACCGAGGGGACGCCGATCACTCCCCGCTCGGCGGCTTGGTCGGTCGCCTCGCGCAGGGCGTTCTTGATGCTTTCGGTGCCGGCGGCTTTGCTGACCGCGTTGGGGTGCAGCTCGCAGGCCGCGGCGGAGATCAGCACGTTGTCGTGCTCGCTCAGGTCGCGGCCGGCGGCGAAGGCTTGGCGGAAGGCGGCGAGGGCGAAGGAGACCGTGCGCCCCGTCTGCTTGGCGAAGGTGGCGACCCGCATCGCGAACAGCATGTTGCCCGGCCAGGGATCGGGCCAGACGAGCGGCGCCAGGCTGAGCTCCCTGGCGCGGCGCTCGACCTCGGCGATCCCCTCCTCGCGCCCGGGGCCGTTCGCCCACGATTCGCGCCCGAAGCGCTGGAACAGCCCGCCGAGCAGGACCGGTTGCCACTCTGGCTGCTCCAGCTCGGCGTCGGTGAACAACCCGCTGATCCGTTCCGCGGTCAGGTACGCGTAGGGCGACCCCAGGTCGAAGTAGAAGGTCGCCCTAGGCGTGGGTGGCCCAGCCATCGACGGCCCGCGCCGCTTCGAAGATCGCCTCTGAGATCGTCGGATGGGGATGGACGATCCGCGCCAGCTCCTGGTAGCCGCCCTCGAGCGCCATCGTCGCGACCAGCTCGGCGATCATGTCGCAGGCGCGGTTGCCGACGATGTGGGCGCCGAGGATCTCGCCGTACTTGGAGTCGACGACGAGCTTGACGAGGCCGTCTTTGTCGTCGTAGACGGTTCCCGCGCCGACCCCACCCAGCTTCAGCTTGCCGACCTTGACGTCGTGCCCGGCCTCCTTCGCCGCCGCCTCGGTGAGCCCGACGCTGGCGACCTGCGGCTGGCAGAAGGTGGCGCCGGCGACGAGGTTCTGGTCGACGGGGTGGGTTGCCACCCCGGCGGCGTGCTCGACCGCGACGACGCCCTCGTCGGAAGCCTTGTGGGCGAGCGCCTTGGCGTTGACCAGGTCGCCGATCGCGTAGACCTTCGGGTTGGAGGTGCGGCCGTACTCGTCGACCTCGACCTTGCCCCGGTCGGTCAGCTTGACCCCCGCGGCCTCGAGCCCGAGCCCCTCGACGTCGGCGGAGCGGCCGCCGGCGACGCAGAGGTAGTCGACCTCGGCCGAGTTGTCGCCGTAGGTGAACTTGACCGAGTCGGCGCTCGTCTCGACGTTTTCGACCGGGGCGCCGGTGGAGATCTCGATGCCCTGCTTCTTGAAAGCCCGCTCGACGACCCGCGCCATGTCCTTGTCCTCGGCGGGGAGGATCTGGTCGAGCATCTCGATCAGCAGCACCTTGGTGCCGAAGCGGACGTAGGCGGAGGCGATCTCGCAGCCCGACGCGCCGGCCCCGACGACGGCGATCTTCTGCGGCTGCTCGGCCAGCGACCAGGTGCCCCAGGTGTCGAGGACGCGGTCGCCGAACTCGACGCCGGGAATCGGCAGCGCGTTCGAGCCGGTGGCGAGCACCACGGTGCCCGCCTCGTAGACGTCGTCGCCGACCTGGACGTTGCCCTCGGCGGCCAGCGCACCGTCGCCCACGATCGTCGTCACCTTGTTTTTGTCCCAGAGCATCTTCACGCCGCTCGACAGCGAGTCGGAGACGGCGGCGCGGCGCTTGCCGAGCGCGTCCCAGTCGACCGAGACCTCGCCGGCGACGACGCCCAGCTCGGCGCTGTTGCGGGCCTGGTCGTAGATCTCGGCGCTGTGCAGGACGGTCTTGGCCGGGATGCAGGCGTAGTTGAGGCAGCGGCCGCCCGGTTTGTCGCGCTCGACGACGGCCGTCTTGCGCCCTAGTTGTGCCGAGCGGATCGCGGCGACGTAGCCGCCGGGCCCCCCGCCGATAACGATCGTGTCGAACGATTCAGCCAAGAAGTCGAGCCTATAGAACTACGGGCGCCTGCTTCCCCGTCACTCGGGCTTGCGCTGTCCCGGCACCCGGCGGGCGAGGCGTCCCATCGGCTCGACCGCTTCCTGCAGCGTGCCGATCGTGCTCTCCAGCCCGTCGACCGCGACGAGGATCCTCTCCATCAGAGCGCTGAGCCGGTCGATCGTCTCCGGCAGCTGGGCGACGTGGCGCTGCACCTCGACCAGGTCCGGCATCGCCTCGGCGATCGTCTTCATGTCCTCCTGCATGGAGGGCAGCACCTCGGTGTCGGCGGAGACCCGTTCCAGGGCTGCCGAGACGTCGGCCAGGCGAGCGGTGTGCGCGGCGATTTCGCCCATCGTCTCGACGATCTTTGGCAGCGCGTTGAGCGCCCGCAGGGCGTCTCCCGGACCCGTTGGGATGCTGCCGAGCGAGATCGGTCCGAGCCGGGTCACGCGTCAGTCCCGGCTCGGCATCTGGATCCGGGCCATCGCTTTGACCATGAAGTAGAAGAGGCTGCCGGCGACGACCAGGAGGCCGAAGGTCGCGGCGAACTGGGCGAGCGTCGACACCTGCACGGCGAGCCCGAAGACGGCGCTGAAGATGAGGAAGACGAGCAGCAGTTGGAAGCCAAGCACGGCCCAGTAGCGGGCGCGCCACATGCCCCAGGCCATGATCCCCATCAGCAGGGCCGGGGCGAGCACCTGGACGAAGTGGGGTTTGTCGCCTTCGACCTTCACGCCGGCCACGTAGCCGCCGACGATCGAGGCGGCGACCAGCGCGGCGATCACGGCGCCGATCGTCACCACCAGCGGCCGCTCGCCCTCGGCCAGCGGCGGCAGGCTCTCCCTGATCTCCTGGTTTCGCTCCTCGGCCCGGGCGTAGCCGCGCTCCATCCGCTCCCGGGGGGTGGGGGCGTCGGCGCCGCGCTGCTTGCGCTTGCGCGGAGGGGATGCGTCAGCCACCGGGGGCCGCCTCGCCGACCGCGGCAAGCGCGCCGCGCAGCGCTTCGGCAACCGCCGCGGGGTCCTCCGCGTCGCGGATCGCCCGCACAACGCCGAGCCGGTGCGCTCCGGCCGCGACGACCTCCGCGGCGTTTGCCGTGTCGATGCCACCGATCGCGAAGAAGGGGTGGGGGGCGTCGGCGGCGGCGTGCTCGACCAGGCCGAGCCCGACGCCGGGCCGTCCCGCTTTGGTCGGCGTCTCCCAGACAGGTCCCACGCTCACGTAATCCACGAGCTGCTCGGCACTGGCGGCGAGCTGCTTCTCGGAATGGGTCGAGAGGCCGACGATCGCCTCCGGGCCGAGCGCCTCGCGCGCCTCGGCCACGGCGACGTCGTCCTGGCCGACATGCATGCCGTCGGCGTCGCAGCTCTGAGCCAGCCAGGGATCGTCGTTGACGATGAAGAGGGCGCTGTAGGTGTCGCAGAGGCGACGGAAGGTCTGCGCCGAGCGCTCGATCTCGTCGCGACCCAGGTTCTTCTCGCGCAGCTGGACGATGTCGACGCCGCCGCCCAGGGCGGCCTGGAGCAGCGCCTCGGGGTCGCGGCCGGCCGGCCTCGCCTCGCAGACGAAGTAGAGGCGCGCGGTGCGCAGCCGCTCGCGTCGCAGCGGACCGTGTGCCTCTGGAGGTGCCAAGCTCATCGTTCGATTATCGCGCGGAGTACCATCGGGGTAACGGGAGTCCGTAAGCCACGGGCTGAGAGGGCGACTAAGGCGTCGCCGACCGTATCGACCTGATCCGGGTAATGCCGGCGGAGGCAAAAGTGAGCACTGAGCGAAGCTATGACGCGGTAATCGTCGGAGGCGGTGTGATCGGCCTCTCCTGCGCTTGGCGCGCGGCTCGGCGCGGCGCCCGCGTTGCCGTGGTCGAGCGCTCCCGCCCGCCCGCCGGCGCGACGCGGGTCGCGGCGGGGATGCTGGCCCCGGTCGGGGAGCTCGCCTTCGGCGAGCCTGAGCTGCTCGAGATGACCCTCGCCGCGGCGGAGCTCTACCCGGACTTCGTCGCCGAGCTGGAGGCGGCAAGCGGGATACCCACCGGCTACCGGCGCGACGGCGCCCTTCACGTCGCGCTGGACCGCGACGAGGCGGCGGAGCTGCGCCGCGTGCACGAGCTGCAGCGCTCGCTCGGCCTCGGCGCCGAGTGGCTGCCGCCGCGCCGCTGTCGCGAGCTGGAGCCCGGTTTGACCCCGTCCTTCAACGGCGGTGTCCACGCGCCGGAGGAGGCCTCGGTCGACCCCCGAGAGCTCGCCGCGGCGCTGCTGGCAGCGCTCGAAGCCGAGGACGGCGTCGAGCTGCTGGTCGGGACCGAGGTGGAGGCGACGCTGCTCGACGACGAGCGGATCGTCGGTGTGCGCACCGAGGGGGGCAGAGAGCTGCGTGCGGCCGCCGTCATCCTCGCCGGCGGGGCATGGTCGGCGCAGGCGCGCTGGCTGCCCGATTCCGCCCGCCCGCCGGTGCGCCCGGTCAAGGGTCAGATCCTCGAGCTGCGCGCCCGTGACGGAGTGGCGCCCTGTCGGCGAATCGTCTCCTCGGAGCGCGTCTACCTCGTGCCCCGCCCCGACGGTCGCCTGATCGTCGGGGCCACCGTCGAGGAGCAGGGATTCGACACCGCGGTGACGGCGGGCGGCGTCCACGAGCTGCTGCGCGAGGCCTACCGCCTGCTGCCCGAGGTCGCCGAGATGGAGCTGCTCGAGGCGACCGCCGGGCTGCGGCCGGGGACGCCCGACAACCTGCCGCTGATCGGGGCGAGCGGCGTCGACGGACTGCTCTGGGCGACCGGGCACTACCGCAACGGGATCCTGCTGGCGCCGCTGACCGCGAACATGCTGGTCGAGCAGCTCGAGGGAGCGCCGGCATGAGGATCGAGCTGAACGGCGAGCCGCGCGAGCTGCCGGCGGGCGCGACGCTCGCCGACGCGGTGCGCGAGAGCGGCGCCGAGCGCGAGGGCCGCGGCGTCGCCGTGGCGCTCGACGGCGAGGTCGTGCCGCGCGCCGACTGGGACGCGACGTTGCTCGTCGAGGGCCACAGCGTCGAGGTGCTCGCTGCGATCCAGGGCGGCGCCGAGACCTGGGAGCTGGGCGGGCGCCAGTGGTCCTCGCGGCTGATCGCCGGCACCGGCGGCTTCCGCTCGCTGGAGCAGATGGAGGAGGCGCTGGTCGCCTCCGGCGCGGAGATCGTCACCGTCGCCCTGCGCCGCATCGACCCGGCGGCGAAGGGCTCGGTGCTCGACGTGCTCGACCGCCTCGGCCTCTTCGCCCTGCCCAACACCGCCGGCTGCTTCACCGCCCGCGACGCGGTCCGCACGGCCCGCCTCGCCCGCGAGGCCTTCGAGACCGACTGGATCAAGCTCGAGGTGATCGGCGACGACCGCACCCTCTACCCCGACGCGGTCGAGCTGCTCGACGCCGCCGAGACCCTGGTCGGCGAGGGCTTCACCGTGCTTCCCTACACCAACGACGACCCGATCCTCTCCCGCCGCCTCGAGGAGGCGGGCTGCGCCGCGGTGATGCCGCTCGGCTCGCCGATCGGCTCCGGCGCCGGCATCCGCAACCCCTACAACGTCGCGATCGTCGCCGAACGGGCCGCGGTCCCGGTCGTCCTCGACGCCGGCATCGGCACCGCCTCCGACGCGGCCTTGGCGATGGAGCTCGGCTGCGACGCGGTCATGGCCGCCAGCTCGATCTTCGGCGCCGAGGATCCGGCCGCGATGGCACGCGCCCTGCGCGGTGCGGTCGAGGCCGGTCACGCAGCCCGTCAGGCGGGCCGTATCCCGCGTCGCACCCACGCCGAGGCCTCGACCCCCGAGGAGGGGCTGCCCGAGCTTTCCTGATCGGATTACCATGGGCCGCACGCCCCTGTAGCTCAGTTGGTTAGAGCGGCGGCCTTTTAAGCCGCGCGGCGCGGGTTCGAATCCCGCCGGGGGCACTTCCGTGCGAGGCGACGCCCCCGTCCTGATCCTCACCGGGCCTCCAGGGGTGGGCAAGACGACGGTCGCGGCGCTGCTCGCCGGCCGCTTCCCCCGCGCGGTCCACCTCGAAGCCGATCACTTCTTCCGCTACATCCGCGCCGGCTATGTCGAGCCGTGGCGGCCGGAGTCGAACGAGCAGAACCGCGCCGTGATGGGGATCGTCGCCGATGCCGCTGCCGGTTACGCGGCGGCCGGCTACTTCACCGTCGTCGACGGGATCGTCATTCCCGGCTGGTTCCTCGAACCGGTCCGCGATGCGTTGCGCGCCGCTGGGCACGGGGTCGATCTGGCGATCCTGCGCGCGCCATTGTCCGCCTGCCTCGCGCGGGTGCGGCGGCGCGAAGGCATCCCCGGCATCGATCCCGAAGCGATCGAGCACGTCTGGCAGGGCTTTGCCGAGTGCGGCGAGTTCGAGTCGCACGTGCTCGACCTCGGCGACGAGAACCCGGACGAGGTGGCTGCTCTGCTCGCCCGGCATCTGGAGGACGGTCGCCTTGCCGCCTGAGCACGACGAGCGCCTGCTCCGCGTCCCCTGCGACGTCGAGGCGGAAGACGACGTCCGCCTCGACCACATCCACGACGAGGTCGAGCGCGGCTTCGATGCGCTGCGCGACATCGAGAACGGCGTCTCGGTGTTCGGCTCGGCCCGCGTCCCCGAGGGCCACCGCTGGTACGAGCTCTGTCGCGAGACCGCCGCCTGTCTCGCTCGCCGCGACTTCACTGTCATCACCGGCGGCGGGCCGGGCCTGATGGAGGCGGCGAACCGTGGCGCCCAGGAAGGCGGTGGTCTCTCGGTCGGGCTCAACATCCAACTGCCCCACGAGCAGCAGCTCAATCCCTACGTCGACCGCGGCCTCGAGTTCCACTACTTCTTCGCCCGCAAGCTGATGTTCGTCCGCTACGCCCGCGCTTTCGTCATCTTCCCCGGCGGCTTCGGCACGCTCGACGAGCTCTCCGAGAGCCTCACCCTGATCCAGACCCACCGTGTCCAGCACTTCCCGACGATCCTCGTCGACCGCGAGTTCTGGTCGCCTCTACTGACCTGGTTCGACGACCGCCTCGAGGACGACGGCCTGATCTCCCCCGAGGACAAGAGGCTCCTCGTTACCGCCGACACTCCGGGGGAGGTCTGCGACCATGTTCGTCGGGCCACGGAGGCGCAGAAAGCAACCGCGACCTGAAATAAATCACCGGAGTACTATCCGGGGCCTATGGTCTGTGGAATCCCCGCCCCACGACCGCGAAACTACGGCCGTGCCCACTGTCGCTCAGTGCTTCACTGAGAACTTGAAACGTGCCCTCGCCCGCTCATCGCTCAGCCAGGAGCAGGTGGCGGCGCGAGCCGGGATCGACCGAACCCTGATAACCAAGCTGAAGAAGGGCACCCAGGTGCCCCAGGTCGACACGATGATCAAGCTCGAGGCTGCGCTTGGGCTGGAGCGAGCCGCTCTGATCGAGGGCATCGTCTGGAATCCAGCCGTGGGTCCAAGCGGCGAGTTCAAGCTCGAGCGGTAGGCAGAAAAAAGGCGGCCCGCCGAGGCGGACCGCCTGAACGAGGTTGCCGCCGGACATCTACGGCCCCGCCCCCACGTGTGCCCATCATAACGCCCCGAGCGGGAGTCGAACCCGCCAACCTCGCATCGTGGGAGCGGGGCCCGCGTCCGGCGGCCGGGGCGTTGCCGCGGCCGCGACAGGCGGGACGCTACTTAGACAACTGTCACGGGTGGTGCGCTAAATCGAAAAGTTCTGTGACAGAAAATCAGTGCCGGAAGTGCCGGTGCTTCGTGAAGACCATCGGGATGCTTGCCGTGTCGCAGGCCTCGATCACGTCTGCGTCGCGTTTCGAGCCACCGGGCTGGATCACGCAGTTGGCGCCGGCCTGGATCGCCAGCTCGGGCCCGTCGGCGAAGGGGAAGAAGGCATCGGAAGCTACGGCCGAGCCGTCCAGCAGGGCGTCGGCCTCCTCGCCTCGCGCCTCGCGGCACTTCTCGACCGCGAGGCGGACCGAGTCGACACGGCTCATCTGCCCGGCGCCGATGCCGAGCGTCGCGCCGTCCTTGGCGATCACGATCGCGTTGGAGCGGACGTGGCGGACGACGGTCCAGGCAAAGAGCAGGTCGCTCCACTGCTCCTCGCTCGGCTCGGTCTTGGTCACCGTCTCCATGATCTGGCGCGGCTCGGGGTCGCCGTCGCGGTCCTGGATCAGCAAGCCGCCACGCACCCGCTTGACGTCGCGTTCGGCGGGATCCTGCTCGCGCCGCTCCTCGTCGCAGAGGATGCGGATCGCCTCCTTCTGCTGCAGCACCTCCAGCGCGCCGTCCTCGAAGCCGGGCGCCAGCAGCACCTCGACGAAGTTCTCGTGCAGCGCCTCCGCCAGGGCGACGCTGACCGGCCGGTTGACCGCGATCACGCTGCCGTAGGCGGAGACCGGGTCGCAGGCAAGCGCCTTGCGGTAGGCGTCGAGCCCGTCCTCGCCGATCGCCACCCCGCAGGGGTTGTTGTGCTTGACGATCGTGCAGGCGGGCGGCTCGAAGTCTTCGTTCAGCCGCCGCGCCGAGTCGAGGTCGAGGACGTTGTTGAAGGAGAGCGCCTTGCCGTGCAGCTTCGCCACGCCGGAGAGGATGTGGCTGCGCACGCCGACCTCCGAGTAGAGCGCCGCGCGCTGGTGCGGGTTCTCACCGTAGGAGAGGTCCATCTCCTTCTCGTAGGAGACCGTCAGGTGTTCGGGGAAGTCCTCGTAGGAGGCGGAGAACCAGCGGCTGATCGCGGCGTCGTAGCGGGCGATGTGGGTGAAGGCCTCGTTGGCGAGCCAGTGGCTGGTCGAGGCCGAGACCTCGCCGCCGCTCTCCTCCATCTCGGCGCAGACCGCGTCGTAGGACTCGGGCTTGACGATCACCGCGACCCCCTCGTGGTTCTTGGCCGCGGCGCGGATCATCGTCGGGCCGCCGATGTCGATGTTCTCGACCGCGACCTGCGGGTCGACCTCGTGGGCGGCGACGGTCTCCTCGAAGGGGTAGAGGTTGACGCAGACCAGGTCGATCGGCTCGATCCCCTCGCGCTCCAACGTCGCCATGTGCTCCGGGTCGGAGCGCCGCGCCAGCAGCGCCGCGTGCAGCCGCGGATGCAGCGTCTTCACCCGCCCGCCGAGGATCTCCTCCTGGCCGGTGAACTCGGAGACGTCGGTCACCTCCAGCCCCGCCTCGCGGAGCGAGCTCGCGGTCCCGCCGGTGGAGAGGATCTCGACGCCCTGTGCCGCCAGCGTCTTGGCGAAGTCGGCGATTCCGGTCTTGTCGGAGACCGAGATCAGCGCCCGGCGCACCCGGATCGCGCCGTTGGAGGCGGTCTCGGATCGGGTGTCGGCGGAGGCTTCAGTCATCGAGCACGACGACCCGTGGGTCGCTCGCCTCGATCCTAGCCCGACCCTGCGCGATCATGCGGATCGCCTCCGGATACAGCTCGTGCTCGACCGCGTGGATCGCCTCCTCCAGCCGGTCCCGGTCGCGACCGGGCGGCACCGCGACCTCACGCTGCACGATCGCCGGGCCGGTGTCGACTCCCTCGTCGACGAAGTGGACCGTCACCCCGGTGACCTCGACCCCCGCCGCCAGCGCCTGCCCGATCGCGTCGAGGCCGGGGAAGGCGGGCAGCAGCGCCGGGTGGACGTTGACGACGCGGTCGCGGAAGCGGGCGACGAAGGCGGGGGAGAGCAGCTGCATGTAGCCGGCGAGGACGACGAGGTCGGCGCCGCGCGCCTCGACCCAGGCGGCCATCGCCACGTCGCGCGCCTCGCGCCCGGCGTAGTCGTCACGGGGGAAGACAGCGGTATCGACCCCTGCCTCGCGCGCCCGCTCCAAGGCTAGGGCGGCGGGCTTGTCGGAGCCGACCCCGGCCACCTCGATCCCCTCGCGCCCGTGCAGCGTGTCGAGGATCGCCTGCAGGTTGGTGCCGCTCCCCGACGCAAGCACCACCAGACGGAACGTGGCGCGGCGCATCTCTACGTCCTCGGTCGCTCGCGTGCAGAGCACGCCACGCTCCCTGCGTCCTTGATCTGCTTGGCCACGTTCCGTCTGGTCAGTTGCCGACGGTCTCGAGGGCGAATTTCCCGTTCGCATCCTCTGGGTCGCCCAGCGGGTAGCGGCCGGTGAAGCAGGCGTCGCAATGGTCCTCGGGCGGGGTGCCGATCGCCTCGTAGACGCCCTCCATCGAGAGGTAGGCGAGCGAGTCGGCGCCGAGCTCGTCGGCGATCTCCTCGATCGTCCGTTCGTGGGCGATCATCTCCTCGCGGGTCGACATGTCGACGCCGTAGTGACAGGGGTGGCGGATCGGCGGTGCGGAGATCCGCAGGTGCACCTCGCTCGCCCCGGCGTCGCGCAGCATGCCGACGATCTGCCGCGTCGTGTTGCCGCGCACGATCGAGTCGTCGACGACGACGATCCTCTGACCGGAGACGATCTCCGGCAGCGGGTTGAACTTGAGCCGCAGGCCGCGCTTGCGCAGCTCCTGGCCGGGCTGGATGAAGGTGCGGGCGACGTAGCGGTTCTTGATCAGGCCGTCGTCGCGGGGCAGCCCAGAGGCGCGGGAGAAGCCGGCGGCGGCGGGGTTGCCGGAGTCGGGCACCGAGATCACCAGGTCGGCCTCGGCCGGCGCCTCGCGGTAGAGGATTTCGCCCATCCGGCCGCGTACCTGCTGCAGCACCTTGCCCTCGAGGCGGCTGTCGGGACGCGAGAAGTAGATGTGCTCGAAGACGCAGTGCGCCGGCCGGCCGGCCTTGACCACCTGGCGCGTCTCGAGGCCGCGCTCGGTCAGCGAGACCATCTCGCCGGGGTGCACTTCGCGCATCAGCTCGGCGCCGACGATGTCGAAGGCGCAGCTCTCCGAGGCGACGACGAAGCGCTCGTCGAGCCGGCCCAGCGAGAGCGGCCGCACCCCGTGCGGGTCGCGGAAGGCGACGATCGCCCGCTTGGTCATCACGACGGTCGAGTAGGCGCCCTCGAGGCGCGGCATCACGTCGGCGACCGCGTCCTCGACGAACTTGCCGTCGTGGGAGGAGATCAGCGCCGCGATGATCTCCGAGTCCGAGGTGCCGCGGAAGGAGATCCCGGCCTCCTTCAGCTCGCTCCAGAGCTCGACCGCGTTGGTCAGGTTGCCGTTGTGGGCGAGGGCCAGCTCGCGGCCGTCGTCGCGCCAGACCGGTTGCGCGTTCTCCCAGGAGCCGCCGCCGGTGGTCGAGTAGCGCACGTGGCCGATCGCCATGTCGCCCTCCAGCGCCCGCAGCTTCTCCTCGTCGAAGACCTGGGAGACGAGGCCGGAGTCCCGCATCGTGGTGATGTGGCCGCCCTCGCAGGTGGCGATCCCGGCCGACTCCTGGCCGCGGTGCTGCAGCGAGTAGAGGCCGAAGTAGGCGAGGCGGGCTACATCGTGCCCGGGTGCGTATACGCCGAAGACGCCGCATTCCTCGCGCGGCGAATCGCGATCTATCTGCTGCCCCTGGGGCGGAGTCAAAAGCGCGTGTTCCTCGGTTAGGGAAAGGACGTGACGCGCAGGCAGACTGCCTACCCCGGCAGGGTAGCAGCGAGCAAAGACCCCAGAGCCTGGTGCAGGCCGGCCACCGCCGATTCGAGCGGCGCCTCGTCGCCTGCCGCCCGGGCGCGGATCAGCGCGCCCTCGATCGTCGAGACGACCAGCCCGGCGAAGGTCGCGGCTTCCTTTGCGCTGACTCCCTCCTCCTCGAGAGCGGCGGCGATCGGGGCTTCCCAGCTGCGGAAGGCCGCGGTCGCGGCGGCCGCCAGGGCGGGGTCCTCGGGACGGGCCAGCGCCGCCGCGGCGACCGGGCAGCCGAGCCGCTCGGGGTGGTCCTTGACGCGGCGGCGAAACATCTCGCCGAACATCGTCAGCGTCTCGCCGAGGCCGCGCTCGCGCAGCGAGCGTTCGATCCCGGCGCGGATCTCGGCTCCCTCCAGCTGGGCCGCCTCGATCGCGAGCTGGCGCTTGCCGCCGGGAAAGTGGTGGTAGATCGAGCCGCGGGGCGCTTCGCCGCGCTCGGCCACGTCGCGCAGCTCCATGCCGGCGTAGCCCTTCTCGGCGAGGAGCTTGCGAGCGCCGTTCAGCAACCGGTCGCGCCCGTCACGGGCCCTCGGCTCGACCGCTCTCGCATCCGCCAGTCGCGTTATGCCCATGGTCATAGTATAGTCCGCGCAGCCGATGTATGACCGTGGACATAGAGCGGCCGTGCTGATCGCCTGCGCCGGTGCTTTCGTCGCCTTTCTCGACACGACGATCGTCAACATCGCCTTCCCCGACATCTCGGCCTCCTTCGCCGGCTCGGGGCGCGACGCCCTCTCCTGGGTGCTCGACGGCTACTTCGTCGTGATTGCGGCGCTGCTGGTCCCGGCCGGCGGCCTCGCCGACCGCTTCGGCCACCGCCGCGTCTTCCTGCTCGGCATGGCCGGCTTCACCGCCGCGAGCCTGCTCTGCGCGGCGGCGCCGAGCCTCGGCTTGCTGATCGCCTTCCGCATCCTCCAGGGCGCCGCCGCCGCTCTGATCGCGCCGTCCTCGCTGGCGATCGTGCTCGACAGCTTCCCGGTCGAGCGGCGCTCAGCCGGCGTCGGCCTCTGGGGCGCCGCGGCAGCCGCCGCCGCTGCGGTGGGCCCGACGCTCGGCGGCGCGCTGGTCGAGCTCAACGACTGGCGGCTCGTCTTCCTCGTCAACCTGCCGCTCGGCGCGGCGATCCTGATCGCGGGCCGCAGCCGCCTGCCCAGCCCGCGGATCCTCGACAGCCGCCTGCCCGATCTGCCCGGCGCGGCGATGCTCGCCCTCGGCCTGGCGGCGATCACGCTCGGCATCGTCGAGGGCAACGACTGGGGTTGGACCTCCGCCGGGACCCTCGGTGCCTTCGTCGCCGGCCTGGTCCTGCTTGGCGGTGTCGTCGCCCGCAGCCTTCGCCACCCGCGGCCGATCGTCGAGCCGGCGCTCTTCGCCCACCGTTCCTTCCGCATCGGCAACCTCGGCACGCTGCTCTTCGCCGCCGCCTTCTTCTCCCTGATCCTCGGCAACGTCCTCTTCCTCACCGGGGTTTGGGGCTACACCGTGCTGCAGGCCGGCGCCGCGACGCTGCCCGGGCCGGCGCTGAGCACCGTCGTCGCCGGGCCCGCAGGGCGCCTCGCCGACCGCTTCGGCCACCGTGCGGTGATCGTTCCCGGGTCGCTCTTCTTCGCCGCCGGGGTGATGGTCCTGCGCTCGGCCGGCGCCGAGCCCGACTGGCTAGGTCTCTGGCTGCCCGGCGCGATGCTGACCGGGATCGGCATCGGGCTCGCCTTTCCCACGCTCGGCTCGGCGGCGGTTCGCGATATCCCCGACGATCGCTTCGCCACCGCGAGTGCGGTCAACGCCGCCTTCCGTCAGGTCGGCGCCGTGCTCGGCACTGCGATTCTCGTCGCGATGGTGGGCGAACCGGCGTCGCTCGCCGACGCGCTCTCGGTCTCCGACGGCGCCTACCTGTTCTCGGCGTTCGCCGCCCTGGTCGCAGGCGCCGTCACCTTGGCCTTGAAGCCGGTTCCGGCGATGGCGAAGGGGCCGACCGAGGTTGCTGCCCCCGGGGTTACGGAGCCCCTCTCGATGGGCGCAACCGAAAGTAACTGACTAAAAACATCAGCAGGCGTTACCGTGCGGCGCGTGGCGGCGATCTGGCGCAGGCAGGACGACGAGTGGCAGCGGTTGCTCCCGTCGGGCTTCCCGTCTGAGGAGAAGCTGCACGACCTGGTCGAGGGTGCGCCGGCGCTGCTGCCCCTTTCCGGCGATCCGTCGGCGGTTGTCCTCGGGCGCGAGGTTCGCCTTGGGTCCGGCTATGCCGACCTGATCGCGGTCGAGCCGGACGGGCGCCTGGTGATCGTCGAGATCAAGCTGGCGCGCAACTCCGAGGCACGCCGCGCGGTAGTCAGCCAGATCCTCACGTACGCCGCCTACCTCAAGGGACTCGAGGTCCCGGACTTGGAGGATGTCCTTCGACCCCATCTCGATCGGGCCGAGGCCGGCTCGGTCTTGGACCTGATGCACAAATCGGATCAGTCGGCTGAAGTGGAAAGCGCGGGGTTTGAGGCGGGCCTTACTGAATCGTTGGCGACTGGCGCCTTCCGCCTCGTGTTGGTGCTCGACGAGGCCCCATCCGGGCTGGTTCAGCTCGTCGGCTACCTGGAGAGCATCAGCAGCGGGATCGTCATCGACCTGATCACCGTTGCCGCATACGAAGCGGCCGGCGAGGAGCTCTTGGTTCCCCAGCGGGTCGATCCGGAGCATCACGATGAGCAGGTCCCCACCCAGCCTCGTGGCTCAGTGCGCCGAGCCGGCCCCGCGCGCAGAGAGGTCGACGGCTCCGAAGCGTTCGAGGAGGCGATCGCACGCGCACCCGAAGGCGATCGGGCCGATCTGCAGCGGCTGCTCGCCTGGGCGCGGGAGCTGGAGGCCGACCAGCTGGCGGTGCTGCGCACGGTCTTCCGCGAAGGGCGCGAGATCCTCACCGTCTGGATCCGGGGCGAGAAGGCCGGTTTGGTCTCGATCGGAAGCGACGGCGGCGCCTACCTCTCGTTGTGGCGCTCCGTATTCGTCCGACTCGCCTGGGACAAGATCGCGGCCATCGAAGAGAGCACCGGCGAGCCGATGGGCCAGGGGAGCACCATTCGAAAGCCGGCGGATTCGCTGCTCGCGATTCTGACCGACGCGTACCGGCTCGCCGCCGGTGAGAAGCCTGGCTGGAACGGTCACGACTTCTACATCTCGTTCGGTGAGAACGAGCAGCGCTCGTGGGAGGAGGCCGTGCGCTACGGATTCGTCAGCGCCGGTGGCGGCGAGTGGTACACGCGATCGCTGCGGCAGTTGGAGCCCGGCAACCGGATCTTCGCCTACATCTCCAAGGGAAACGGGGTCGGCGGTTACGTCGGCGTCGGCGAGGTATCGGGGAAGGCCATTCTTGCCAAGGACTTCCAAGTCGACTACGACGGGGAGCGGACCGCGTATCTCGACGTCACCGAATCGCCGGGCGCTGCCCAGCACAGGGACGATCCGAAGCTGGCGGAGTGGGTGGTCCCCGTGCGCTGGATCGCGACCCGATCCAAGCAGGAGGCCGTCAAGGACTCAGACTTCTTTGCCAACCAGAACTCCGCCGTCAAGCTGACCCATGGCTACACCCTGGAGCGGCTGGCGTCCGAGTTTGGCGTCGAGCTTCAGTCGGTCGCCTCGACCTGAGCCGGAAGCGAGCGCCAGGCGCTCTCGGCGGCGTCGAGGCGGATGGCGACGCTGCGATCGCCGGCGGCGATCTCCACCGTGTCGCCGCCGACCTTGCCGAGTAGGAGCACCTCGACTCCTTCGCCGGCCAGTGCTTCGAGCTTCTCGCGCTCGCCGCTGAGCACGAAGCCCCCCGGGCCCTCGCCGAAGAGCGCCTCCTCGGGCGAGCAGCCGCGCTCGCGCAGCGGCTGCAGATCCACCTGGCAGCCGAGGCCGGAGCCGATCGTGCACTCGGCCAGCGCGCAGGCGAGGCCGCCGTCGCCGGCGTCATGGGCCGAGGAGAGCTTGCCGGCGCGGACCGCGGCGCGAACCGCCTCGCAGGCCGCGACGACCGCGGCGACGTCGGGCTGGGGGAGACCGCCCTCGAGCTCGCCGCGCTGCTTGGCGAGCTCCGAACCGGCCAGGGTGGGTTCGAACGGACCGAGCAGGGCGATCGCGTCGCCCGCGCGGGCGAAGGCGCTGGGCGCGGCCATTGCCGGGTCGGGCAGCTCGCCGACCATGCCGACCACCGGGGTCGGGTAGATCGGGCCTTCCGGGCCCTCGTTGTAGAGGGAGACGTTGCCGCCGACCACCGGCACGCCGAGCGCCTCGCAGCTGTCGGCGAGGGCTTGGACCGAGCGGTCGAGCTGCCAGGCCGGCGTCGGCTTCTCCGGGTTGCCGAAGTTGAGGCAGTTGGTCAGGCCGAGCGGCTCGGCGCCGGCGCAGGCGAGGTTCTGGGCGCACTCGAGCACCGCCTCGACCGTGCCGGCGTAGGGGTCGCAGGCGACCCGCCGGCCGTTGCCGTCGATCGAGATCGCGATCGCCCGGTCGGCCTCGGGGATCGCCAGGACCGCCGCGTCGGCGCTCTCCGGCCGCCGCGCCGTGCGCGAGCCGACGATCGAGTCGTACTGCTCGAAGGCCCAGCGCTTCGAGGCGACGCTGGGCGAGGAAAGCAGTGCGAGCAGCGTCTCTTCCGCTGAGGCGCTCGGATCCAGCGTCGCCCGGTTGCCGTAGATCCAGCCCTCGGGCTCGGCCGGGCTGAGGTCGTACAGCGGGCAGCCGTCGACCAGCGCATCGACCGGCATCTCACCGACGACTTCGCCGCCGCGCAGCACGCGCACCAGGCCGTGTTCGGCGATCGCGCCGATCTCCGCGGCGCCGGTCTGCCATTTCTCACAGACCGCGATCACCTCGTCGACCTTGGCCGGCTCGACTACCGCCAGCATCCGCTCCTGCGACTCGGAGACCATGATCTCGAAGGGCTCCATGTCGGCCTCGCGCAGTGGCACCCGCGCCACGTCGAGGTCGATCCCGACCCCGCCCGCCGAGGCCATCTCGCTCGCCGAGGAGGTGAGGCCGGCCGCGCCGAGGTCCTGCAGGGAGACGAGCAGCCCCTTGCCGAGCAGCTCCAAGCAGCACTCCAGCACCTTGGACTCCTCGAACGGGTCGCCGATCTGCACCGTCGGCCGCTTCGCCGCATCGCCCTCGCCGAGCTCGGCCGAGGCGAGGACCGACGCGCCGCCGATCCCGTCGCGCCCGGTCGAAGCGCCCATCAGCACGACTGCGTTACCGACCCCGGCAGCCGCCGCGCGGACCATCTCGTCCTGCCTGGCGATGCCGACGCACATCGCGTTGACCAGGCAGTTGTGCTCGTAGGGAGCCTCGAAGTAGATCTCGCCGCCGACGTTGGGCACGCCTATCGAGTTGCCGTAGTGGCCGATCCCGCGCACCGCGCCGTCGAGCAGGTGGCGCGAGCGCACCGAGTCGAGCTCGCCGAAGCGCAGCGAGTCGAGGATCGCGATCGGCCGTGCGCCGAGCGCGAAGACGTCACGGAGGATGCCGCCGACTCCCGTCGCAGCGCCCTGGAAGGGCTCGACCGCGCTGGGGTGGTTGTGGGACTCGACCTTGAAGGCGATCGCGTAGCCCTCGCCGACGTCGACGGCGCCGGCGTTCTCGCCGGGCCCCATCACCACCCGCTCGCCCTCGGTCGGCAGCCGCCGCAGCAGCTTGCGCGAGTGCTTGTAGGCGCAGTGCTCGGACCAGAGCAGGCTGAACATCGCCAGCTCGACCCCGTTCGGCTCACGGCCGAGCTTCTCGACGATCAGCTCGAACTCGGAGTCGGTCAGGCCGAGCTCGCGGTGCGGTGAGCTGTCGGTCGCCGGTGCGCTCACACCCGCGCTCCGGCGACTGCGTCGAAGACGCGCAGCCCGTCGGTCGATCCGGTCATCGCGTCGACCGCGTGCTCCGGATGCGGCATCAGGCCGAGCACGTTGCCCGCCTCGTTGCGGACCCCGGCGATGTCGCGCGCGGAGCCGTTCGGGTTCTGCCCGGGCGCGTAGCGGAACGCGACCTGCCCGTTGGCCTCGATAGCGTCGAGCATCTCCTCCGGCGCCCAGTAGCGACCTTCGCCGTGCTTGGCCGGGATCGACAGCATCTCCCCCGCCAAAGTGAAGGATTGTGCCCCCCCTGGGGTACTCAATCCTTCACTTTGCAGCTCGACCTGGCGGCAGACGAAGCGCATGCTCTCGTTGAGGAGGAGGGCGCCTGGGAGGAGGTCCGCTTCGCAGAGGACCTGGAAGCCGTTGCAGATCCCCAGCACCGGCCCGCCGCCCGCGGCGAACTCCGCCACCGCCTCCATCGCCGGCGAGAAGCGGGCGATCGCCCCGGCCCGCAGGTAGTCGCCGTAGGAGAAGCCGCCGGGGACGACGACCGCGTCGACGCCGTCCAGGTCGCGCTCTTCGTGCCAGATCAGCCGTGCCTCGCCGCCCGTCAGCTCGCAGGCGTGCAGGGCATCCCGCTCGTCGCAGGAGCCGGGGAACTGGACGACGCCCCAGAGCATCAGGCGCCGTCGATGCTCTCGATCTCGAAGTCCTCGATCAACGGGTTGGCGAGCAGCTTCTCGCAGAGCTCGGTGAGCCGCGCCGGGTCCTCCGCCTCAAGCTCGACCATCCGCCCGACCCGCACGTGCTCGATCCCCTCGAAGCCGAGCGCCGGCAGCGCCCGCTCGACCGCCTTGCCCTGCGGGTCGAGGATCCCCTCCTTTGGCCGGATGAGAACCCTCGCCTTCGGCATCTAGAAGGAGCGCTCCGTGATCCGCTCGTAGGCCTCGACGTACTTGGCCCGCGTCTGCTCGATCACGTCGGCCGGCAGCTCGGGGGCCGGCGGCTTGTGGTCCCAGCCCTCGGCGTCGGCCCAGTCGCGGACGAACTGCTTGTCGAAGGACGGTTGCGTCTTGCCCGGCTCGTAGCGGTCGGCGGGCCAGAAGCGCGAGGAGTCGGGAGTGAGGACCTCGTCGCCGAGGACGATCTCGGCGCCGGCGTGACGGCCGAACTCGAACTTGGTGTCGGCGAGGACGATCCCCCGCTCGGCGGCGTGCTCGGCGCCGCGTTGGTAGACCTCGATCGAGATCCGCCGCAGCTCTTCCATCAGCGCCCGGTCGCCGACGATCCCGGCCGCCCGGTCGAAGTCGACGTTCTCGTCGTGGTCGCCGATATCGGCCTTGGTCGCCGGGGTGAAGATCGGCTCCGGCAGCTTGTCTGACTCGAGCAGGTTGGGTGGCAGCTCGATCCCGCAGACCGCGCCGCCGGCCTTGTATTCCTTCCAGCCCGAGCCGGAGAGGTAGCCGCGCACGACGCACTCGACCGGGTACATCTCCAGCCGCCGCACCCGCATCCCCCGTTCCATCGCTTCCTCGGGAACGTCGGCGGAGAGGAAGTGGTTGGGGACGATGTCGCCGGTCAGCTCGAACCAGAATTCCGAGATCCGGTTCAGCACCTTGCCCTTGTCGGGGATCGGCGTCGGCATCACCACGTCGTAGATCGAGATCCGGTCCGAGGCGACCATCAACAGGTCGTTCTCCCACTCGTAGATCTCGCGCACCTTGCCCGAGGAATGGAGCTTGAGGTCGGTAACCGCTGGCATTAAGCCGATGCTAACCATCGGCGAAGCGGAGCATCGATCCGGCCGGCTCTGCCATGCTGCCCGCAGCGATGCTGCCGCCGGAACCGAAGAGCTCTCCATTGGTACAGACGCTGCGCTGGTCGTTCCGGCCGCTGCCCTTCATGCAGGAGTGCCGCGAAAAGTACGGCGACAGCTTCAGCGTCAAATTCGCCAGCTTCGAGCGGCCGATGGTGATGATCTCCGACCCCGCCGCGATCAAGGCCCTCTACACCGAGCGCTCGCACGGCCTGCCGCCCGGCCGCGAGATCATCCTCACGCCGATAGTCGGCCCGCGGTCGGTGCTCGTCACCGAAGGCGCCGACCACCTCGCCCACCGCAAGCTGATGCTGCCCGCCTTCCACGGCGAGCGGATGCGCTCCTACGAGCCGCTCGTCGCCGAGATCGTCGATGCCGAGATCGACTCTTGGCCACTCGGCGAGGAGTTCGCGATCCACCCCCGCATGCAGGCGATCACGCTCGAGGTGATCCTGCGCGTCGTCTTCGGCGTCGCCGAGGGGCCCCGACTCGAACAGCTTCGTGTCCTGCTGACCAAGCTGCTCGAGGAAACCTCCTCGCCGTTCACCCAGCTGATCGGCCTCGCCTCGCGGCGCTTCGGCGGTCGCGGGCCCTGGGCGAAATTCGAGGCTCAGCTGAAGGCCGTCGACGAGCTGCTCTACGCGGAGATCGCCGCCCACCGCGCCGCCGGCGAATTCGAGGAGCGCGACGACATCCTCTCTGTGTTGATGCAGGCGCGCTTCGAGGACGGCTCGGAGATGAGCGACGAAGACCTGCGCGACCAGCTGATGACGCTGCTGCTCGCCGGACACGAGACCACGGCGACGGCGCTCGCCTGGACCTTCGACCTGCTGTTGCGCCACCCACCCGAGCTCGCCCGCCTGCGCGAGTCGCTGGAGGCGGGCGAGGACGACTACCTGCGGGCGACGATCAGCGAGTCGCTGCGCCTGCGCCCGGTCGTCCCCCTCGCCGGCCGCCGTCTGAACAAGGACCTCGAGGCCGACGGCCTCACCCTTCCCGCCGGCACCGACGTCACGCCGGCGATCTGGCTCGCCCACACCCGCGCCGACGTCTATCCCGAGCCCTTCGCCTTCCGGCCAGAGCGCTTCCTCGAGGAAGCGCCCGACACCTACGCGTGGGTGCCGTTCGGGGGCGGCATCCGCCGCTGCCTCGGCGCCGCCTTCGCCGAGTTCGAGATGCGGATCGTGCTGCGCGAGGTGCTGACCCGCTGCGAGATGCACAAGGCCAACTCGAGGCCGGAGAAGATCGGCCGCCGCAACATCACGCTCTCGCCGAAGGATGGCACCCCGGTCGTCCTCGACGCGCGCCGGCCGGCGCGCGAGCTAGTCCCAGCCTAGGTCTCTTGTCAACTTATGTTGCGTTGATGACCCCATAGGGTCATAAAGGCGACAGAAGTTGCGGCTGCGGCGGCCTCAGCCGCGGGCCGCCGGGTGCTCGCCGGCCCAGCGCGCGATCGTGCCGGAGCCGGAGATCACTTCGCCGTCGTCGAGGATCAGGATCGGCACCTCGTTGGTGCCGCTCAGCTCCTTGATCTCCGCCCGCTCCTCGTCGCGGCTGCCCCAGGTCCAGGGCATCAACCGGTAGCCGCCCACGGTGCGCAGCTCGTACTCGTAGCCGGCGGCGTCGAGCGCCTTGCCCGCCTTCGCGCACGGATGCGCAAACGCCGGCCCCGCCTTCTTCTGCCCGCAGGTGTAGAGGATCATCGGCGGCATCCTACCCAGCCGTGCCCGATCGGCTGAGGGCGATGAGTGCCTCCGCGGCGGCCCGCTCGCCTGACCGCACGGCGCCGTCCATGTATCCGCTCCACACCGTCGCCGTCTCCGCTCCGGCCCAGTGGATCGGGCCGATCGGGGGGCGCAGGGCGCGACCGTATTCGGTCCATCCCCCCGTAGTCATCAGGCAGCCGTAGCAGCCACGCGTCCACTCCTCCTCGGCCCAGACGCGCTCGATGAAACGCTCCGGTCGGGCCGCGCGCTCGCCGAAGAGGCGGGCGTGGCCGGCGAGGATGGCGGCGCGACGCTCCTCGGCGGGGCGCGCACCCCACTCGCGCGCGAGCCGCCCCTCGAGAAAGCCGAGCAGGACGCCGGGGTTGCCCTCGGGCGGAGAGTTGTCGAAGACGACGCGCGCCGGGCCGGCCTCGCTCACGGCCTGGCCGGAGAAGCCGGCCGCGCGCCAGAAGGGCTCGTCGTAGATGGCCATGGTCTTGATCACGGTTCCCTGCGGCATCCGCTGGGTGAGCTGGTCGCGCAGCGCGGGCAGCGGTGGGTCGTAGGCGATCCGCCCGGCCAGGGTCGGCGGGATCGCGACGATCGCCCGGCGGGCATGCAGGCGCAGTCCGCGCGACTCGCCCTCCGGCCCGTCCGCTTCGACGACCACGCCGCTCCCACCGTGGACGATGCGCCGCACGGGCGCCCTCAGGCGAAGCAGCTCGGCGCCGAGCTGCTCGGCGAGCAGCAGCGGGATTCGCTGGGAGCCGCCGTGAAAGCGGTCCTGCTGGGCACCGCCGCCGGTGCCGAGGAGGGCGTTGAAGCCGCCGCCCGAGCGCGAGTAGAAGAGGACGTGGAGGAGCGAGACGTCGGCCGGCTCGGCCGCCCAGACCGCCTCCGTCGCCAGTTCGAAGAGCGTCCGCGCGGCCGCCGTCCGCGTATTGCGGCCGAGCCAGGTGGCAAAGGTCTGCGCGTCCAGATCGCGCGCCTTCGGGGCCGCCCAGGGCTCCTCCAAGGGCACTCGCCTCGCCATCCGGTCGAGGCGCATCCGCGCGAGTTCGAAGTCGGCCAGCGCCGGCGGCGAGATTGCCTTCGAGAGCTCGCGCACGAGCCCGAAACGGGCGTCGGTGATCGCGCCGGTATAGGACGCGGTTCGCCCGCCGACCTCGATCAGGTGGCGACCGCTGTCGTAGGTCGGGAAGGTATCGACGCCGAGCTCGGACGCGAGGGCGGCGATCCGATCCTGGCCGGGGCCGATCCACTGCCCGCCGACCTCGACCACCTTGCCGTTGCCGATCTCCTCGTTGAGGACTCGCCCGCCGACTCGCTCCCGTGCCTCCAGGACGAGCGGGCGGCCACCGGCTGCGGCGATCTCCCGCGCGGCGACGAGGCCGGCAAGGCCGGCGCCCACTATCGCGACGTCAGCCTCCAGCTCCTCGCTCATCCAGGCTCAGTCCCGCAGGGCTTCGAGCCGCTCGAAGATCGCCGGGATGTGGCCGAGGTAGGCGTCGTAGTCGAAGACCGCGTCCAGGTCGAGGTCGGGAGCCGCCTCGCCGAGCAGCTCGCGGAAGTGCGTGCCGCTGTCCCAGGCGCGTTGGGCGTTCTCCTGGACGACGCGGTAGGCGTCGTCGCGGCTGAGGCCGGACTCGACCAGGGCGGTCAGGGCGCGTTGGCTGAACAGCGCCCCGTGGGTCAGCTCGAGGTTCTCCTTCATGCGGTCGGCACGGATCGTCATCTCGGCCGCGACCTTGGCCGCCAGGTCCTGCATGTAGTCGAGCCCGATCGTCGCGTCGGGCAGGATCACGCGCTCGGCGCCGGAGTGGGAGATGTCGCGCTCGTGCCAGAGAGCGACGTTCTCGAGGCCGGTCTGCGCGTAGCCGCGCAGCACCCGGGCGAGGCCGGTGATCCGCTCGGTGCGGATCGGGTTGCGCTTGTGCGGCATCGCCGAGGAGCCCTTCTGGCCGGCGGCGAAAGGCTCCTCGACCTCGCGCACCTCGGTGCGCTGCAGGTTGCGGACCTCGGTTGCAAAGCGCTCGAGGCCGGCGCCGGCGATCGCGATCCGTGAGGTCAGCACGGCGTGGCGGTCGCGGGGGATGACCTGGGTGGCGACGTCCTCGCGCTGCAGCCCCAGCCGCACCATCACCCTGGCCTCGATCGCCGGCGGCACCGAGGCGTAGGTGCCGACCGCGCCGGAGAGCTTGCCGAAGCGCAGCTGCTCGAAGGCGTCGGTCAGGCGGGCGAGGTTGCGGTCGGCCTCGAAGGCGAAGCCGGCGAGGCGCAGGCCGAAGGTCGTCGGCTCGGCGTGGACTCCGTGGGTACGGCCGACGCAGAGCGTGTCGCGCTGCTCCAGCGCTCGCTCGATCAATGCGTCGCGGTAGGCCCGCGCCGAGGCAAGCACGACCTCGCCGGCCTGGCCCAGTTGCAGGGCCAGCGCCGTGTCGAGCACGTCGGAGGAGGTGAGGCCGTAGTGGATCCAGCGCCCGTGCTCGCCGACCGATTGGGCGACGACGTCGACGAAGGCGGCGACGTCGTGGTCGGTGACCCGCTCGCGCTCGTTGACCGCCTCGACCGTGAACGCCGCGCTCGCTCGCGCCGCCTCGGCCGCCTCCTTCGGCACGACGCCCTCCTCGGCCCAAGCCTCGGTGGCCGCCAGCTCGACCTCGAGCCAGCACTCGAGCTTGCGCTGCTGCGACCAGACCTCGCCTATCTCCTTACGGGTGTATCGAGGTATCAAGCGTTGATTATCCGGACCGCGAGCAGCCCGGCGTTCTTCGCCCCGTCGATGGCGACGCACGCCACCGGAACCCCCGGCGGCATCTGCGCCGCGGAGAGCAGCGCGTCGAGCCCGCCGAGGCTCTTGCCGAGGATCGGCACGCCGATCACCGGCAGGTCGGTGTGGGCGGCGGCGACGCCGGGCAGCGCGGCCGACATGCCGGCGCCGGCGATGATCACCCGCAGCCCGCGCATGCGCGCGCTGTGGCAGTACTCGCGGACCAGCTCGGGGTCGCGGTGGGCGCTCATCACCCGCACCTCGTAGCTGACGCCGGCCTCGTGCAGGGCCGCCCCCGCCGGCTGCATCTTGGGCTTGTCGTTCTTCGAGCCCATGATAATCCCGACGTGGGGCTCGTCGACCTCGATCTCCTCGAACGCTTTCTCGACCGCGGGCATCGCGGTCGCTCCGGCGCTCGGTTGCGGCTCCTCTGAGATCTCGCTCATCTCTTCCTCTCTCGGTTCTAAGGACATGTCAGCTGGGGACCCGCTCGACCGCGCGGGCGGCGATGTCGGAGCGGATCTGCATTCCGTCGAAGGCGACCCGGCCGGCTGCATCGTATGCACGATCGCGAGCCTCGGCCGGCGTCGGGCCGAGCGCGGTCACGTTGAGCACGCGGCCACCGGCGGTGACGACCTCGCCGTCCCGCTCGGCCGTGCCGGCGTGGGTCACCTCGGCCAGCTCCGCGGCCGCGGCGAGGCCGTGGATGACGTCCCCCTTCGAGGAGGACTCCGGGTAGCCGGCCGAGGCGAGGACCAGCGTGACCGCCCAGTCCTCGCCGAACTCGGCCCGGGCGGCGGACAGGCCGCCCGGCTCCCGCGCTGCCAAGCAGAGCTCGAGCAGGTCGGAGCGCAGCCGCGGCAGCACCGCCTGCGTCTCGGGATCGCCGAAGCGGGTGTTGAACTCGAGCACCTTCGGGCCCTCCGGGCCGACCATCAGGCCGGCGTAGAGGACGCCGTGGAAGGGAATTCCGCGGGCCGCCATCGCGGCAAGCGCCGGTCGGTGCACGGCATCGACGATCTCCTCGACCTCGGCCGGGCCGAAGCCCGGCACCGGCGAGTAGCTGCCCATCCCACCGGTGTTCGGCCCCTCGTCGCCGTCGAAGATCCGCTTGTAGTCCTGCGCCGGCGCCAGCGGCACGACGTTCTCGCCGTCGCAGAGGGCCAGCAGCGAGAGCTCTTCGCCCTCGAGGAACTCCTCGAGGACGACGGTCGTCTCGCCGAAGCGACGCTCGCCGAAGAAGACCTCGATCGCCTCGCGTGCCGAGGCCTCGGACTCGCAGACGATCACGCCCTTGCCGGCCGCAAGGCCATCGGCCTTGAGGACCGTGGGATAGGAAGCGGAGGCGATGTGCCCGAGCGCCTCCTCGCGGTCGGTCAGGACGGCGTAGGAGGCCGTCGGCACGTCGGCCTCCGCCATCAGCTGCTTGGCGAACGCCTTCGACCCCTCCAGCTCGGCGGCGGCGCCGCTCGGCCCGAAGGCGGCGATCCCGGCGGCCTCGAGCGCGTCGACCACGCCCGCGACCAAGGGCACCTCCGGCCCGACCACGACGAGATCGACCGCGCGTTCCCTCGCCGCGGCGACGATCGCCTCGACGTCGCCGGCGCCGACCCCCGTCAGGCACTCGGCGTCGGCGGCGATCCCGGCGTTGCCGGGAGCGCAGAGCAGCTCGGGTGAGCGGGACGAGCGCGCGAGGGCCCGCACCATCGCATGCTCGCGACCGCCGGCTCCGACGACGAGCACGCGCATATTCGTGCTCAAGCCGCCCCCGGACGCGGGAGCGAATCCCTGTCCATATCTGATTCTTCAGGCATTCGCGGAAGCAGAGGAGGCGGCGTTTTACAACGAGTCCGACAGCTCGTTGGCCGGCATCGCGGTCAGCGTCTGGCTGGTCATCGTCCCGCGCGAGCCGAGCTCGACGGAGACCTTGGCCATCGTCTTCTCGTCGGGAGCCTCGACGATCGTGACGAAGTCGTACTGGCCGAGAGTTGCGTACTGCGCCTGCACTTTGGCGCCGATCTGTTCGACCTCCTGGTTCACCTCGGCAACCCGTCCGGGGTTGTTCTTGAGGGTGCGAACGCCCTCGGGGGTCAGGTTGGTGAGCATCACGTAAGTGGGCATGGTGGCCTCCTGTAGCGGGTAGGTCTTACGTTACCCGCGCAGGCGAGAAAGAGTCGGGATTCCCTCTCCGGGAACGCGCCCCAAGGGGCTCACAAGTTCCCGGAGAGGGAATCCCGACTCTTAGCCGTCATAGCCGACATGGACGTGGTCGCAGTGATCTGCCCTGGCGAAAGCGGGGCCCGGGCCGTCCACGTCAAAGCAGTAGATGAGCTCGGTCGGCATGGCGGGTGCCGGGAGCTGAGAGAGGGTGCGGGCCAGTTCTCCACAGGGTGCGGTGGGCGAGGTGTCGGTGCAGGAGACGCCGTCGACGGAGGCGATGTCCATAGCCCGGCCGTAGTAGTGGTTGGAGATGTTGCCTTCGCTGGTGTACTCGGAGTGGTCGGAGCGCAGCGCCGAGATCGTGATCTGGTGCGACTGCGTGATCGCGCCGAGCAGGCCGACGATGCGCGGGTCGATCGCGCCGCTGTCGAGGTCCTGTTTCTCCAGTTCGTTGGAGAGGGTCAGGTTTTGCCAGTCGATCGGTGCGATCACGGCGTTGGGCAGGGTCAGCGCCCAGTCGACCGTGCTCGCCTTGCACTTGCCTTCGATCCGTTCGGCTTCGCCCAAGACTGCGTCGACGTACCACTGGGCGTGGTTGTGTTCGAACAGGCCCGCCCGCAGGCCGCCCTGCGACCAGATCATCCGCGCCAGGGTGGCCGCCGAATCGGCCGGGTCCCCGTGGCGGATGCGGCCGTCGCCGTCCCCGTCGACCGCGTACGCTTTCCACTCGCTGCCGACCAGGCCGAGCGCGCTGTGGCGCTGAAGTTCGGATTTCGACATCCCCCGGCCGAAGTTCGACTCGAGTCGGGCGACCGCGGCCAGCGCCCAGACACCCCTCTGGCCGAGGTCATAACGGGCGGCGGCGCTCTCGAAGGCGTTGAGATATTCGGCCGGAATCCGCTTGCGCCACGGCTTCGCCGCGTCGCAGCTCAGCACGGTCAGCTTCGGCGTCAGTTCGAAGGCGCCCGAGACGACGCCGCCCCCCAGCTGGCCGTAGCACTGCGCGTTGGCGAGCACTTCGGCGACGTACCAGTCGGCGTGGTTGTAGGCGAAGACGGCGTTGTACCAGTCGGTCGGCGCTCCGGCGGCACGCAGGTAGCTCGCCGCGGCGAAGATCGCGTCTTCGGGGTTGAACGGATCCGCGACCCCGTCGCCGTTGGCGTCGACCCCGTAGCCGGCCCAGGTTTCTGGCATGAACTGCATCCAGCCGACGGCGCCGGCCGAGGAGACGTTGAGGTTGGTGCCGAAGGCGGTCTCGATCCCGTTGATCGCGGCGAGCACGCCGGGCCCCTGGGGGCCGAGGCCGTAGGCGGTGGCGGCACGCTGGTAGATCGGCACGAGGACCGCCGGCACGCCGGTCGGCGCGCAACTGGAGCCGGGCAGGAGGGGGATCGAGAAGGAGGGGGGCACGGCGGGGGCTTCCTTGGCGCCGCCTTCGCCTTCCGTTGCTTCGGTGGCCTGTGGCGTCGTCCCGGCTTCGGGCTTCGCCGTGATCCCGCCGCCGCCGCTCGGCTTGGGGGCCGGCGACGGTTCCGGTGCGGCGAGGCTGTCGCCCTGCTTGACGGCCGGCGCCGGGGCCGGCGCTTCGGTCTGGCTGGCGGCCGTCCCGCTTTCGCCCGCGGGTTCTTCGCCGGCCGGGGTCCACGGCGCGATCGTCGCTTCGGCCAGCGCGCCAGGGGCGGCGATGGCCAGCACCGCGAGGACCCCGGCGAAGATCGCTCCCAGTCGCCGCATCAGCCGCGAACGTCCGTGATCACCCAGGAACCCTGCTTCTTGTTCAACTCGAGCCGCAGCTCGCTGGTCAGGCCGACCCGCAGCAGCGAGACGCTGACCGTGTAGGCCTTGCCGGCGCGCGGGCCGGGGACGAGGTTGACGACACGCGCCTTCGGCACCTTGGCATCGGCGGGAAGGCGCGGCGGCCGTTCGTCGAGCGCCGTCGCCAGCTCCGGCGTCGCGGTTTCGCCGAAGACAGCCTTCGCCTGTGCGGGGCGCTGGCCGATCTCATAGAAGACGAAGGCTTCGGAGAAGCGACGCGCAACCTTCATCGCCGCCGGTCCGGCCGGCACCGGCTTGGCGCTCGAGGTCGTCGCCCCGGCGCTTTCTTCGCCGGGTGCCGTTTCGGTCGGTTCCGCCGCACTGTCGGGCGCTGAGGGTTCCGCCGCGGCTGCGCCGCCGCCGGCTGCCTTGGAAACGCCGGCTCCCTCGTCGACCTTGAAGTTGGGTGAGACGCCGTGCAGGGCAGGCCCCTGGGGCTGTGCGGTGCCGGTCCGGGATGGGGCGGTGGTGGGGACGGCGGCTGGCGTCGCGACCGCGACCCGTTCGGGCAGGGCTTCGTCGCCGGGGCGCAGCAGCACGCCCGCCACGATCGCGGCAACCGCGATCGCAGCCAACGCGGCTGCGCCGGCGATGCGGCCGGACGGGTGCCGGCCCGCGAAGCGCTCGCGCAGCGGCCAGAGCAGGCCCCGCTCGACCGCCCAGGCGGCGCGCTCGAAGGGCCAGCGGACGACGTCGGCAATGCCTGCGAGGAAGCGCACGCTGCGCCCCTTCGGATTTCCGTTGATGTGGCGTCGTCTCAACATCTGTTTGAAGCGCACACAGCTTACGTCGGATTTACTGCCCTTTTCCTAAAGCGCCGACGCCTGGATTGCGCTTCCCAGCTCAAAAACCAGCTCGCCGTCGGAAGTATCGACCCGCACCGTGTCGCCTTCTGAGAACTCACCCTCGAGGATCTTCAGCGCCAGCTTGTCAACGAGCTGTTTCTGGATCACCCGCCTCAGCGGCCGCGCGCCGTAGGTCGGGTCGTAGCCGAGGTTGCCGAGCAGCGTCCGTGCGTCGCCGGAGAGCTCGATCTCGATGCCGCGCTCGCGCACCCGGCCGACCAGCTGCTCCACCTGCAGCTCGACGATGCGGCCGATGTCGGCCTTGGAGAGGCGGTGGAAGATCACCGTGTCGTCGATCCGGTTGAGGAACTCCGGCTTGAAGGTCGACGCCAGCACCTCTTCGATCCCCTCGCGGATCTTCTCGTCGACCGCCTCGCCGACGATCCGGTCGCTGCCGACGTTCGAGGTCATGATCAGCACCGTGTTGGTGAAGCTGACCGTGCGCCCCTGGCCGTCGGTCAGCCGGCCGTCGTCCATGATCTGCAGCAGCGTGTTGAAGACGTCGGGGTGGGCCTTCTCGATCTCGTCGAGCAGCACCACCGCGTAGGGGCGTCGCCGCACCGCCTCGGTCAGCTGGCCGCCCTCCTCGTAGCCGACGTAGCCGGGTGGGGCGCCGATCAACCGCGCCACCGTGTGCTTCTCCATGTACTCGGACATGTCGAGGCGGACGATCGCCTGCTCGGAGTCGAACATGAACTCGGCAAGCGCCTTCGCCAACTCGGTCTTGCCGACCCCGGTCGGGCCGAGGAAGAGGAAGGAGCCGATCGGCCGGTTGGGATCGGAGAGGCCGGCGCGGGAACGGCGCAGCGCGTTGGAGACGGCGGAGATCGCCTCGTCCTGGCCGATCACCCGCTCGTGCAGGCGCTCCTCCATCTGGATCAGCTTCTCCACCTCGCCCTCCATCAGGCGGCTGACCGGGATCCCGGTCCACTTGGCGACGACCTCGGCGACGTCCTCCTCGGTCACCTCGCTGGCCAGCATCGAGCCACCGCCGGCCTGCAGCTCGCCGAGCCGCTCCTCCCCCTCGCCTACTTCTTTCGAGAGCTCGGGGATCTCGCCGTACTGGAGTTTGGCGGCGCGCTCGAGGTCGGTCTCGCGGTTGGCGCGCTCGAGCTCGATGTTCGCCTCCTCGAGCCGCTCGCGGGCGGCGTTGATCGCGTCGATCGCCTCCTTCTCGTTTTGCCAGCGCGCCTTCATCTCGCCGGAGCGCTCGCCGAGCTCGGCGAGCTCCGCCTCGAGAGCCTCCAGCCGCGCCTTCGAGGCGTCGTCGCTCTCTTTCTTCAGCGCCTCGCGCTCGATCTGCAGCTGCTGCTCGCGCCGCTGCACCTCGTCGATCTCGGTCGGGACCGAGTCGATCTCGATCTTCAGCCGCGAGGCGGCCTCGTCGATCAGGTCGATCGCCTTGTCGGGCAGGAAGCGGTCGGCGATGTAGCGCTCCGAGAGAGTCGCCGCGGCGACGATCGCCGAGTCCGTGATCTTCACCCCGTGGTGGTCTTCGTAGCGGCCCTTGAGGCCGCGCAGGATCGCGATCGTGTCGTTGATGTCGGGCTCGCCGACGAGCACCGGCTGGAAGCGCCGCTCCAGCGCCGCGTCCTTCTCGATGTGCTTGCGGTACTCGTCGAGGGTGGTGGCGCCGACCGCGCGCAGCTCGCCTCGCGCCAGCATCGGCTTCAGGAGGTTGGCGGCGTCGACCGCGCCTTCGGCGGCGCCCGCACCGACGATCGTGTGCAGCTCGTCGAGGAAGAGGACGATCTGCCCGGCGGCCTCCTGGACCTCGGAGAGGACCGCTTTCAGCCGCTCCTCGAACTCGCCCCTGTATTTGGACCCGGCGAGCAGCGAGCCGATGTCGAGCGCGATCACGCGGCGGTCGCGCAGGCTCTCCGGCACGTCGCCGGCGACGATCCGCTGCGCCAGTCCCTCGACGATCGCGGTCTTGCCGACGCCGGGGTCGCCGATCAGCACCGGGTTGTTCTTGGTGCGGCGCGAGAGGACCTGGATCACGCGGCGGATCTCCTCGTCGCGGCCGATCACCGGGTCGAGCTTGTTGTTCCTTGCCTCGGCGGTCAGGTCGCGGCCGAATTTCTCCAGCGCCTGGACGCTGTCCTCGGGGTTGGGTGAGGTCACCTTGTGCGGGCCGCGCACCTCGGCCACTGCCTTCTCCAGCGAGCCGCGGTCGGGCAGGACATCGGCGACGCCGGAGCCCTTGTCGGTCAGCGCGAGCAGGATGTGCTCGGTCGAGATGTACTCGTCGCCGAGCTTGGCCATCTCGCTCTCGGCCTGCTGCAGAACCTTGATGAAGGCCGACGAGGGGCGGACCTCGGTCGTCTCAGCCAGCTTTGGAAGTCCCTCCACCTCCTGCACCGCGCGCGCGGTGACGGCGTCGACATCGGCATTCAGCTTCTGCAGGATCGGCACGACCAGGCCGTCGTCCTGGCGCAGCAGCGCGACCAATAGGTGGGCGGGAGTGACCTCCGAGTTGCGGCGCTCGGCGGCGAGCGCCTGCGCCGCGGCGACCGCTTCCTGGGACTTGACCGTGAACCTGTCGGGCTGCATCAGATTCCTTCCCTCGATATCCGTCGTTCGAGCTCGGCCGCGTGACGGCGCATCCGCTCCAGCTTGGCTCTCATCCGCTCGACCTCGGCTTCCATCTCGAGGACGATCTCGACTCCTGCCAGGTTCAGGCCGGTGGAGGTCAGCTGCTGGATGTGGCGCAGCCGCTCGACGTCCTGCTGCGAGTAGAGGCGGGTGTTCTTCTCCGAGCGCTGCGGCTCGATCAGGCCGCGCGCCTCGTACATACGCAGCGTCTGCGGGTGCATGTGGGCGAGCTCGGCGGCGACCGAGATCATGAAGACGCCCTGGTCGTCGTCGACCGAGATCTCTATCCGTTCGCGGCGCATCGCGCTCATCGCCGCACCGCCGTATCCGACTTTGACCCCACTGGGGTGTGGTGAATGTCGGCTGCGTTCATCGTGCCGCCCTCCGTAATAGCTCGGCGCGCGGGTCGCTGCCGTTCAGCGTCTCGGCGAGCTCGTCGACCGCTTTGCGCTGCTCCTCGCTCAGCTCCTCCGGCATCTCGATCTCCAGCCGATAGCGGATGTCTCCGCGGCCCTTGCCACGCGGCTTTGGCGGCCCCTCGCCACGCAACCGCTGGACCGTGCCGTGCTTGGTCCCGGCCGGCACCTTGATCTTCTTGGTCCCGTCGAGAGTCGGCACCTCGATCGTCGCCCCGCGCAGCGCCTCGACGATCGTGATCGGCACGGTCACCTCGAGGTTGCCGCCGTCGAGTCGCTTGAAGATCGGCGAAGCGGTGACCCGCGTGACCACGTAGAGGTCGCCGGGCGGGCCGCCCCGGGGGCCGGCCTCGCCCTTGCCGGCGAGGCGGATCCGCGCCCCGTCCTTGACACCGGCCGGGATGTTGACCTTGTAGCGCTTGGTCTGCCGGGTCAGGCCGGAGCCGCCGCAGGTCGGGCAGGGGTCCTCGATGATCTGGCCGGCGCCGCCGCACTGCGGGCACGGCTGGCTGATCGAGAAGAGCCCCTGGCTCTCCGCGTCGATGCCGCGCCCGCCGCAGCGCGGGCAGGTGACCGGGGCGGTGCCCGGTTTGGCGCCGCTGCCGTGGCAGGTCGTGCAGCGCTCTTCCTTGGGCACGCTGACGCTGACCTGGGCGCCGTTGACCGCCTGGTCGAAGCTGAGGCTGAGTTCCGTTTCGAGGTCGCGCCCGCGCTGCTGTTGAGCCTGGGCGCGGCCGCCCCCGCCGCGACCGAAGAGGTTGGAGAGGATGTCGCCGAAGTCCGCCCCCCCGCCCGCGCCGCCGGGAAAACCGCCGGCGCCAAACGGCCCGCCGCCGGGGCCTCCCTGTCCACCGAAGCCGCCGAACGCCCCGCCCTGGTCGTACTGCTCGCGCTTCTCGGGGTCCGAGAGCGTGTCGTAGGCGCCCTGGACCTCCTTGAACTTCTCCTCCGCGGCGGCGTCGTCGGGGTTGCGGTCCGGGTGGTATTTGCGGGCCAGCTTGCGGTAGGCCTTCTTGATCTCGTCGTCCGAAGCTTTCTTCGAAACCCCGAGAACCTCGTAGAGATCGCTCGCCATCCGGCCCCCTACTCCGCCACCACCACACGAGCAGGCCGGATCAACTGCTCGCCAAGGCGGTAGCCCTTCTGCATCGTCTCGACAACGGTCCCCGACTCGACCCCCTCGGCAGCCAGAGTCGAAAGCGCCTCGTGAACCTGAGGATCGAACCTCTCCCCGGTCGGATCGACAGCCTCGATCCCGTTCTTGGTCAGCGTGTCACGGAGGCTGCGAAAGACCAGCAGCACCCCATGCGCCAACCCATCCTCAGAGTCCCCCTCGGGATCGAGACCGGCTACCTGAAGCGCCCGCTCCAAATCGTCAAGCACAGGCAAGACGCCCAGGAGCACTTCAGCTTTCCCCCGAGCCCCAGCAGCCTGAACCTCACTCGTCATCCGCCGGCGAAAGTTCTCGAAGTCAGCTTTCGTCCGCTTAGCGAGGTCCAAGTACTCGTCCCGCTCCTGCTCAGCTTGGGCGAGCAGCGCATCGAAGTCCTGATCGATCCGCTCCGGTCCCGAGGAATCATGCCCCCCACCCGTGGGTGGCGCGGGGGAAGGGGGGGTCGAGGACGGCCCATCCGCCCGCAGCGCCCCCCCTTCCCCCGCGACAGGACCCGCGGCTGAGGCGTCAGTCCCTCGTTCGTCTGACTCGGGCGACCTCACTTGTCGTCACCCTCATCGACGACCTCAGCGTCAACAACCTCCTCCTCATCATCAGAGGAGCCCTCGCCATCGGCCGACGCACCGTCGCCAGAAGCGGCAGCCGCCTCTTCCTGCGCCGCCGCATAGATCTGCTCGGACACTTTGGTCATCGCCGCGGTGAGCGCCTCGGTCTTGGCGGTGATCTCCTCGGTGCTCTCGGAGGTCAGCGCCTCGCGCACCTCTTTGATCGCCGCCTCGATCTCCTCTTTGTTGGAGGAGTCGATTTTGTCGCCCAGCTCCTCGACCTGTTTCTCGGACTGGTAGGCGAGGCTCTCGGCCAGGTTGCGAGCCTCCGCCAGCTCGCGCTGCTTGCGGTCGTCCTCGGCGTGTGACTCGGCGTCGGAGACCATGCTCTGGATCTCCTCGTCGGAGAGGCCGGAGCCGGATTTGATCTCGATTTTCTGCTCTTTGCCGGTGCCGAGGTCTTTGGCGGTGACGTGGATGATCCCGTTGGCGTCGATGTCGAAGGTGACCTCGATCTGCGGCAGGCCACGCGGCGCCGGCGGAATCCCGGTGAGCTGGAACTTGCCGAGGCTCTTGTTGCCGCTCGCCATCTCGCGCTCGCCCTGCAGCACGTGGATCTCGACCGAGGGCTGGTTGTCGTCGGCGGTCGAGAAGGTCTCCGACTTCTTCGTCGGGATCGTCGTGTTGCGCTCGATCAGCTTCGTCATCACGCCGCCTTTGGTCTCGATGCCGAGGGTCAGCGGGGTGACGTCGAGCAGCAGCACGTCCTTGACGTCGCCGGCCAGCACGCCGGCCTGGATCGCGGCGCCGACGGCGACGACCTCGTCCGGGTTGACCCCCTGGTGCGGGTCTTTGCCGGTCAGCTCCTTGACCTTCTCCCGCACCGCGGGCATCCGGGTCATGCCGCCGACCAGGACGACGTGGTCGATCGTCGCGTCGGCGTCGCCGAGCGCCCGTTTGACCGGGCCGACGACGCGGTCGAGCAGATCGGCGGTCAGCTCGTTCAGCTTCGAGCGGCTGAGCTTCATGTCGAGGTGCTTGGGCTGTCCCTCGACAGCCGTGATGAAGGGCAGGTTGATCTGCGTCTCCTGCGCCGAGGAGAGCTCGATCTTCGCCTTCTCGGCCGCCTCGTAGAGGCGCTGCAGCGAGTTCTTGTCGGCGGCCAGGTCGACGCCCTGGTCTTTTTTGAACTCGGCGACCAGCCACTCGACGATCGCTTTGTCCCAGTTGTCGCCGCCGAGGTGGTTGTCGCCGGCGGTTGCCTTCACCTCGAAGACGCCGTCGCCGATTTCGAGCACCGAGACGTCGAAGGTGCCGCCGCCGAGGTCGAAGACGAGGATCGTCTGGTCGTCAGTCTCTTTGTCGAGCCCGTAGGCGAGTGAGGCGGCGGTCGGCTCGTTGATGATCCGCTTGACCTCGAGCCCGGCGATCTTGCCGGCGTCCTGGGTCGCCTGGCGCTGGTCGTCGTTGAAGTACGCGGGGACGGTGATCACGGCGCTGTCGACCGCTTCGCCCAGCTTCGCCTCGGCGTCGGTCTTCAGCTTCTGCAGGATCATCGCGCTGATCTCCGGCGGGCTGTACTGCTTGTCGCGCACGTCGACGCGGACGTCGCCGTTGGGGCCGGCGACGACGGCGTAGGGGACGATCGTCTCCTCCTCTTTGACTTCCGCCTCCTTGCGGCCCATGAAGCGCTTGATCGAGAAGATCGTGTTCTCGGGGTTCATCACCGCCTGGCGTTTGGCGACGGTGCCGACCAGGCGATCGCCGGAGTCGGTGAAGGCGACGACCGAGGGGGTCGTGCGCCCGCCCTCGGAGTTCTCGAGAACGGTTGGCTCGCCGCCCTCCATCACGGCGACGCAGGAGTTGGTCGTGCCCAGGTCGATTCCGATCGTCTTTCCCACTTCGTGCGTACCTCCAGGAGTTTTGTAGTGACTGGCAGAGAGCCGCCGAGCGGACTCTAAAAATCTGAGTCTGAGTATGGCAGATTTTCCTCAGATTTCAAATACGGATGCTCAGAGCGCCTATATTGGTTTGGCGCGCAGCGGCAGCGGGCAGATCAGGGGAGGCGCCTCGACCAATCACGGAATGAGGAGGAATCTCTTGAGTCACACTCACGCACCCGCTCGCCAGACCTGGCTGGCGGCGCTCGTCGCGGTATTCGCGCTCGCCCTGTTGCCGGCGATGGCGTCCGCCCACGGGCGCGGTCACGATCGGGGACATGGCGACAGTCACGGCAAAGCCGCCCATCATGGCCACGGCGGTCACCACGGCAACGGCAACCACGGTCACCACGGCCAAGACAAGCGCGACCTGACCGTGATGACCCAGAACCTCTATCTGGGCTCCAGCCTCGCCCCGGCCCTCGAAGCGAAAACCGCGGAAGAATTCGTCGCGGCCGTCGCCCAGATCTACGCGACGGTGCAATACACGAACTTCCCCCAGCGCGCCGAAGCGATCGCCGACGAGATCCAGGAAAAGGGCCCGGACCTGATCGGCCTGCAGGAGGTCACCAAATGGACGACCGCCGGCGTGAGCCCGCCCCCCGGCTACGACTTCCTCGCGGTTCTGCAAAGCGATCTCGAAGCGCGTGGGCTCGACTACTCGGTGGGGTCGATCGCGCATAACGCCAACATCGGCCCCGCGCCGCTCGTGTCGGAAACCTGCCCTGTCGTTTCGGGGCAATTCACCTGCTCGGTGCAGCTCGAAGACCGCGACGTGATCCTCGTCAACGACGACACGTCGGGACTGAGCTGGAGCAACCCGCAAAGCGGGCACTACGCCACTCAGCAGGTCGTCGAATCGCCGGTCGGCCCGCTTTCGTTCGACCGCGGCTGGGCGAGCATCGACGCGAGGCTGAAGGGCCTGCCCTTCCGGTTCGTGGACACCCACCTCGAAACGGAGGAATCGCCGCTCGTGCAGGAGGCGCAGGCGGAAGAATTCCTCGCGGGACCGGGCAAAGGCGGGACGATCGTCGTCACCGGCGACTTCAACTCCGCCTCAGACGGCTCCACGACCACCTCGTACGCACAGCTCACCGCGCCAGGCAAATTCCGCGACTCTTGGGACGAGGCACAGCTCGGCCCCGGCAACTCGTGCTGCCAGGAATCGAACACCCCGCCGCTCGCGCCGGGGGCGCTGAACAACCCGGTTTCGACGCTGCGGACCCGGATCGACCTGATCCTCAGCCGCGGCGCCGCCCGCTCGGACGGAGACGACGCCGAATTGATCGGCGACACGCCATTCCAGGCGGAACCGCCGTTCTGGCCCTCCGACCACGCGGGAGTGGTGAGCGTCCTGCACCTCGGCAGCTAGCCAGCTCTCCGCCGGCGGGGGCTTCAGCTCTCGCCGGCGGTTGCGGCTACGAAGGCGGCGACTTCCTTGGCCTGCTCTTCGTTGAGGATGCCCGCGGGCATCCGTCCCGGCGTCGTCGTGCTGTCGACGCCGTTTTCGACCGCGTTGAGGACGCGGCTTTCGGTCGCTTCGATCGTCTGCTTCGCGTTCGGCCCTTCCGGCGGGCCCGAGGGGGCGAGCAGTTCGTCGAGGTTTGGCGCGTAGTTGCCGTCGGTCCCGGCAGCGTAGAGGGTGTGGCAGGTGCCGCAGTTGGTCTGGAAGAGGCTCTGCCCGGACTTCAGGTTGGCCGGAACGGGCTCGGCGTTGGCCGCGTCGCCATCGGCGCGGAAGACCAGCCAAGGGATCACCGCGGCGAGGACGACCATCACGATCGCGAAGACGATGAAGGTCTTTTTGCTCATTTGCGCCCGGCACGGTACCAGGGGCACATGCGACGTAGGTCGCACTCCCCGCAACGCGGTTTCGGGCGGCAGACCTCGCGACCGTGCCGAATCAGGTTCATGTGCAGCTCGTAGGCGTCCTCGGGCGGCACGATCGCCAGCATCTCGTCGTGCGCGCGCTCGAACGAGGCCTTCGGCGGGAAGAGCCCGAGGCGACCGCCGACGCGGTGGACGTGGACGTCGACGGGGATCTCCGGGATGCCCCAGGTGAAGATCAGCACGCAGGCCGCCGTTTTGCGTCCCACACCGGGCAGCGAGAGGAGGAACTCGAGCGACTCCTCGCGCGGCGCGGTCTCGGTCCAGTCGAGGTCGGGATGGTCGCCGAGCTGCTCCAGGATCGCCTGTATCCGCGGTGCCTTCTGCTTGGCCAGGCCGCCGGGGCGGATCGCCTCCTCGAGCTCCTCCAGCGGCGCGTCGCGCACCTCCTCCCAGGTGGGGTAGCGCTCGCGCAAGCGGGCGAAGGACCGGTCGCGGTTGCGGTCGTTGGTGTGCTGGGAGAGCACCGTCTTGATCAGCTCGGCGATCGGGTGCCCGTGCGGCTCGTTCAGCGGCTGCCCGTACATCTCGCGCAGGCGGTCGCGGATCGCCCGCACGCGCCGTTTGGTTGGCCGCTTCCAAGTCATCGCGCGCAACCTATTGGGAGGGACGTGGGGGTGTCCGGTCGCGTGCTGGGTTTTCGCCCGGGGGCTTCTGGCCCTCTCGCTGAGCGTCGGGCGAAAACAGGACGCCGCGTGCGTCCGGACACCCCCACGTCCCTCTACTCGGCGCCGTCATATGGTTCAGCCGATGGCGGGTGCGATCTCAGAGCGTGAGCTTGTTTTGGACGGGGTGCGGGTCTTCTATCGGCGGGTGGATGGGGAGGGGACTCCGGTCGTCTACTGCCACGGCAACCCAAGCCACGGCGAGGACTGGGTTCCTTTCATGGAGCGCGGCGGGCCGTCGATCGCGATCGACATGCCGGGCTGGGGCCGCTCGGACCACCCGAGCCCCGACCGCTTCGACTACTCGATGTACGGGCTCTCGGCCTTTCTGGAGCGCTGCCTCGACGAGCTGGGGGTCGGGCGGCGCAAGCTCGTCGTCCACGACTGGGGCTCGCTGGCGCTGATCGGCGCCCAGCGTCGACCTGAGTTGGTCGAGAAGCTCGCGATCCTCAACGTGATCCCGCTGCTGCCCGGCTACCGCTGGCACTGGGTCGCGCAGATCTGGCGCCGGCGCGGGCTCGGCGAGCTCGCCAACGCGACGACGACGAAGCGGTCGATGTCCTTGATCATGCGCCAGGCCCGCGCCGACCACAGCCCGATGCCGGCCGAGTTCGTCGACACGGTCTGGGACCACTGGGACAAGAGCACCCGCGACGCCACCCTCGCCCTCTACCGCCACGCCGACCCCGATCGCCTCGCCGCGGCCGGAAAGGACCTCGACAAGCTCGCCTGCCCGGCTCTGATCCTCTGGGGCGACGGCGACATCTACCTGCCCCCCAAGTTCGCCCAAGCTCACCAAGAAGCTCTCCCCAGCTCAGAAGTAGAGATCGTCCCCGGTGCCGGCCACTGGCCTTGGATCGACGACGAGAGAGTGATCGGTCGCGTCCTTGACTTCGTCAGCTGATGCGTAGCTCGGGCGGGTGACGCTGGGTGAGGGGGTATTCGGACGGGTGAGTCCGCTAATACCCCCTCACCCTGTGACAGGACCCGCCCGCCGTTAACGGGCCGATTACAATTGCTAGATGTCTCGTGCCCTTCGTGCGATTGGGTCGCGCTTGCCCCAGGGCTGGGGCGACGCCGGCCGCCAGCTCGGCATCTTGGTGATGGTCGACGTCGCCTACGAGCTGGTCCGCGGCATCGCCGACGGCCAGCGCGCCGACGCGATCGCCCACGGGCAGCAGGTAATCGACTTCGAGCGCTCGACCCACACCCTGTTCGAGCCCAGCCTGCAGGCGTTCTTCATGTCTGCCCACTGGGTGATCGACCTCGCCAACCAGCTCTACCTCAACGCGCAATTCTCGATTGCGCTGGGCTTCCTGGTCTGGCTCTACCTCTTCCGCAACGAGTCCTACTACTTCGTCCGCAACATGTTCGTCGTCTCGATGGGGATCGCGCTGGTCGGCTACACGCTCTACCCGACCGCCCCGCCGCGGATGTTCCCCCAGCACGGCTTCGTCGACACGATCACCGACTTCTCCAACGTCAACCACGACTCCAGCCTGGCCAAGATCTTCATCAACCCCTACGCGGCGGTGCCGAGCATGCACTGCGCCTTCGCCCTGATGATCGGCGGCACCGGCTTCCGAGTCTGCCGCCACTGGATCCCCAAAGCCTTTTGGGCGGCCTGGCCGCTGCTGATCGCCTGGGTCGTGATCGTCACCGGCAACCACTACTGGATCGACGTCGGGCTCGGCTGGATGGTCGCGGTGGCCTCGGCGCTGGTCGCCGCTCGCCTGCTGGCCCGGGCACGGCCGGAGGCGTGGGCCTGGCGAAGCCGCTTCTCGCCGCAGGAGATCGAGGCCTGACCCTCTTCCGCCCTAGCCATTCCCGGCAACGGATCGTCTAGCCTCAACGCAATGGATTCTTCGGCGCCTCCGAGCGCCCCGAGCAATCGCCGCAACGGGCGCCAGGCCCGCAACGGACAGGAGCTTCGCTCCTACGCACGGGAGCGCTTGATCGAGTCGCGGCTGACCCCGAACGCGATCTCGGTCGCCGGGCTGATCGGCAACCTGATCGCCGCCACCCTCGTCACGCAGCGCCTCTTCTTCTTGGCCGGGGTCGCCTTCATCCTCGGCTCGGTGATGGACACGCTCGACGGGCGCTACTCGCGGATGTCGGGCAAGGGGACCCTGTTCGGCGCCTTCCTCGACTCGACCCTCGACCGGATCGAGGAGGGGATCGTGCTGGCCGCGGTGGCCGGCTACTTCGCCGCGACCGGCGACGATTTCGCCGCCGCGATGTGCGTCGTCGCCGTGCTCGGCTCGCTGATGGTCTCCTACACCCGTGCCCGCGCCGAGGCGCTGGGGGTCGAGTGCAAGGTGGGGTTGGCGACGCGACCCGTGCGGGTAGTAATACTCTCGGTTGGCTTGGTCTTCGCCAAGGGCGCCGGGCTCGGCGATTTCGAGCTTTTGGCGCCGGCGGTCTACCTGATCGCGGTGCTGACCATCGTGACGACGATCCAACGCGTGTGGCACGTCCGAAACGAGCTGTCGAGAGAGGCCTCGCGGCCGCCCGAGCTGTAACCAGTCGGAGCGGTGGGTTAGTTTGCCCACCGGCCAGATCGAGAGAGGAACTTAGAGCTTCATGAGCGAGACGAACGGAGCAAACGGCAACGGCGTCGCCCAGGCGGACGAGAAGGTCCGCGTCGCGATCGTCGGCGTCGGCAACTGCGCCAACTCCTTCATCCAGGGCATCCAGTACTACAAGGACGCCGACCCGGCGGACGAAGTCCCGGGCCTGATGCACGTCGACCTCGGCGGCTACCACGTCCGCGACGTCGAGTTCGTCGCCGCCTTCGACATCGACTCCGAGAAGGTCGGCAAGGACCTCTCCGAGGCGATCTGGTCGGGGCAGAACAACACGATCAAGTTCGCCGACGTCCCCGAGTTGGGGGTCAAGGTCGAGCGCGGCATGACCCACGACGGGCTCGGCAAGTACCTCAAAGAGAAGATCACCAAAGCGCCGGGCGAGACCGCCGACATCGTCGGCATCCTCAAAGAGACCAAGGCGGACGTGCTGGTTTGCTACCTGCCGGTCGGCTCCGAGGACGCGGTCAAGTGGTACGTCGAGCAGGCGCTCGCCGCCGGCGTCGGCTTCGTCAACTGCCTGCCGGTCTTCATCGCCCGCGAGGACTACTGGGGCAAGCGCTTCGAGGATGCCGGGCTGCCGATCATCGGCGACGACATCAAGTCCCAGGTCGGCGCGACGATCGTCCACCGCCAGCTCGCCCGCCTCTTCCACGACCGCGGCGTGCGCGTCGAGCGCACCTCGCAGCTCAACGTCGGCGGCAACATGGACTTCTACAACATGCTCGAGCGCGAGCGGCTCGACTCGAAGAAGATCTCGAAGACCAACGCGGTCACCTCGATCATGGGCCACGACCTGCCTGCCGAGGACGTCCACGTTGGCCCCTCCGACTACGTCCCTTGGCTGACCGACCGCAAGTGGGCGCACATCCGCCTCGAGGGCAAATCGTTCGGCGACGTGCCGCTCAACCTAGAGCTCAAGCTCGAGGTCTGGGACTCGCCGAACTCGGCCGGCGTCGTGATCGACGCCGTGCGGATCATCAAGCTGGCACTGAACAACGGCATCTCCGGTCAGCTCGACGGCCCGTCCAGCTACCTGATGAAGTCGCCGCACAGCCAGCGGCCCGACGACGAGGCGCGCGAGCACACCGAGGAGTTCATCGCCAAGCACGCGCGCGGCAAGTCGCCGGCGCCCGCCCCGGTCGAGACGAAGGCTTAGATAAGAGCCGGCCGCGCGCCGGCTCTTATGCTTGCCCTGTGCCGGTGGAGCCGCTCTCGATAGTCCAGGTCACGCCCCACCGGCGGGGCACCGCCAACCGGGTCAACGAGTTCGTCGGGCGGGTGTCCGAGGAGCTGGAGCGGCGCGGCCACGAGGTGCGGCGAGTCTTCTCCGGCGACTCGACCAAGCGCCTGCTCGGCTCTAACCCACCCGACGTCGTCCACGTCCACGAGCCGTTCGCGCCGAGCGTCTCTTCCGCGGCGCTGCGCCACTCCTACTCGCTCAACGTCGCCACCTTCCACAAGCCGCAGGAGCGGGTGCTCTCGACCCAGGTGGCGCGTCCGCTGGTCGAGATCTTCTTCGGTCGCCTCGACGCCCGCACCGTAGCCGGCCCGGCCACCGGCGAGCTGTTGGAGAGCTACTTCCCCGGGCCCTACGAGCTGGTCGAACCGGCGGGGGAGGGGCGCGGTTGGGCCGCCGTCGCGGCTGAGTTCGAAGCGATTTACCGCCGCCTGCTCGCCCGCCGGCACGACCCGACGGGCAACCCCGAGGTGCGCCGGCGGATCGCTGCGCGCCCGCTCATGGAGGTCGACCTGCACATGCACACCGACCACTCGCCCGACTGCGCGACGCCGGTCGAGGTGCTGCTGGAGACGGCGCGCGATCGCGGCCTCGGCGCGATCGCGATCACCGACCACAACGAGGTCTCCGGGGCGCTGGAGGCGCGGCGGATCGCGGCCGAGATGGGCGGCATCGAGGTGATCGTCGCCGAGGAGGTGAAGACCGCCGAGCAGGGCGAGGTGATCGGTCTCTTCCTTGAGGAGAAGATCCCGAAGGGGATGACGATGGCGGAGACGATCGCCGCGATTCGCGACCAGGGAGGCCTCGTCTACGTCCCCCACCCGTTCGACCGCTTCCACTCGGTCCCCGACTACGAGCACCTGCTCGACATCGTCGAGGAGATCGACGTCCTCGAGGTCTTCAATCCGCGTGTGGCCCTGACCGCCTTCAACGAAGAGGCCGAGCGCTTTGCCCGCAAGTACCGGATCGTCTCCGGCGCCGGCTCCGACAGCCACGTCGCCCAGGGCCTGGGCAGCGTGCGGGTGCGGATCCACGAGTTCGACGGGCCCGCCGAGTTCCTCGAGGCGATGCGCGACGCCGACATCACCCGCAAGCACAAGAACCTCGTCTACGTGCAGGCGCTGAAGCTGTTGCAGACCGCGGGGCGGCCGAAGGCGCCGAAGCGCAGCGTCCCCGACGCCAAGCCGGTGCGGGGCGGGCGGCCGCGGGGGAAGCGGCGCGCGGCGAGCAAGAGCTGATGCAGGAGGCTCGCTCGAAAGGAGCCGCGCCCGAGCCGTCAAAGAGATCGCCGAGCATGCCGGCGACCGACGACGAGATAAGAGAGAAGTACCTGGAGCGAGCGATCCGCGAGCTCAACCAGATGACCCACGAGTTGCAGGACTGCCCGCACTGCCCGCGCGGCAAGCTGATGCCGGTGCTGGGCTCGGGTCACCCGCAGGCCGACGTCTTCATGCTCAAGCACGCCCCCGGGGTCGCCGAGATCGAAGAGGGGGTCGCCTTCTACGGCCGCGCCGGCAACGCGCTGATGAAAAGCTTCAAGCGGCTGGGGATCGACCCGCTGGTCGTCTACGGCACGCTCTGCGTCAAGTGCCCGATCGCCGAGCCCGACCTGGCCGCCGAGGAGTGCGTGCGGCGCGTGGTCGAGGAGCTGGCGATCGTGCAGCCGAAGATCGTCGTCGTCATGGGCGAGCCCGCCCTGCGCGTCCTCAACGGCCTCAAACTTCCCCTCTCGCGCGAGATCGAGCCGCGCGAAGGCGAGATCCAGGCCTTCACCCCGACCGTCGACGTCCTCTACACCCCCGACATCGACGAGTCGCTCGACGAAGAGAACGCCAAGGCGCGCTTCTGGCGCTCCTTCAAGACGCTCGGCAAGTGGTACGAGGATCTGCCGCCGTACTAGCTGGTGGTGGGGAGGGACTGGGACACCCCAGTCCCTCCACGCGGGCGTGTGTGGTGGTTCAGTCCGCTGCCGGGGCCGCGGCAGTTGCTACGGCGCTCATTGCTTCCGCGGTAGCTGAGGCGAGGCCTCTGACCACGATGGTGTCCAGGGCCGTGTAGGCGGCTAGCTTCTTCTTTGCTGTGTCGCTGTCGGCTGCGGCTACTCCGACTGTGCCCTCGGGCTCTCCTAGGCGGTCGAAGTGGTTGCGGTAGCCGGCGTGCAGGTCGCGGTAGAAGGACTCCTCCTTGGCGAGGCGCTCGGCGGCGTCGGGACCGACCGCGGTACGGACGTAGCCGAAGACCGGTGGGGTATCGCGGTTTGCCTCCTCGGCGCCGCCCTCGACTTGGAGTCTGGCGCGGGCGGCGAACTCCGGGGTCATCCAGTTGAAGAAGGCGCCGTCGAACTCGGCCCCGGCGAGGGCGCACATCTTCGGCCCCATCGCGGCGAGGACGAGGCGGACGCCGGGCAGTGCCTCGCGCAGCTCCGGCAGCGACTCGCGCATGCGGGTCAGCGGCTTCTCGGAGAAGCCGGCGCCGACGCCGAGCCAGAGCTTCGCCCGGTCGAGCCCGAGCCGCTCGATGTCGGCGGCGATCTCCTGCGGCGAGGTGCGGTCGAGCGCGATCACGGCGACGCCGAGGTCGAGCTCGGGCGCGGCGGCCGCGAACTCGGCAAGCGTCTCCAGCCCCTTGGCGCCGGGATGGTCGTTGGACCAGACCGAGTCGTAGTCGAGCTCGGCGCAGCGCGCGGCGAGCGGTCGCGCCACCTCGGGGTCGAGCCCTGCTGCTACTCCGAAACCGCGCGGCATCAGCTACCGCCCCCGGTCTTGTCGAAGAGCGCGACGCACTCGATGTGCGGCGTCTGGGGGAACATGTCGACCGGCTTCACGCGGCGCAGGGTATAGCCCGCCTCGACCAGCTGCGCGGCGTTCGGCGCCAGCGTGGTCGGGTTGCAGGAGACGTAGACGATCCGCTTCGCCTCGCACTCGAGCACGCGGCGGACGATCTTCTGCGAGAGGCCGGGGCGGGGGGGATCGAGCAGGACGACGTCGGGCTTGCCGGCCTCCTCGACCAGCGGGCGCACGCCGGTTCTCGCGCTGCCGGCCATGAAGCGGGCGTTCTCGATCCCGTTGCGCTCGGCGTTGCGCTCGGCGTCGGCGATCGCGTCGGGGACGATCTCCAGCCCCCAGACCTCGCCGGCCCTGGCGGCCATCGTCAGGCCGATCGTGCCGATCCCGCAGTAGAGGTCGAAGACCCGCTCGCCGCCGCTCAGCCCGGCGTACTCCGTGGCCACCGCGTAGAGGCGCTCGGCCATCTCGGTGTTGGTCTGGAAGAAGGCGTTGTAGGACATCTCGAAGTCGAGCCCGCAGAGCTGCTCGCGCAGCATCTCCTCGCCGAGCACGCCTGTCGGGCCCTCGCTGCCGCCCGAGCCGTCCTCGACCACCGTGTGCAGGTCGACCGGGGGCTTGGGGAAGCGCTTCTGTGTGGTCACCAGGCGGGTCTGGATCTGGCCGCTGCGTCGCCCCTCGCGCACGACCAGGTTGGTGAGCACGCCGGTGCCGGCGGGCCGGTCGTAGGGGGCTACCGATTCCTCGCGCGCCCATTCGCGCACCTCGTTGCGGGCGGCGTTGCCGTGCTCGGAGGCGAGCAGGCAGTCCTCGACCCCGACGACCAGGTCCCAGCGGCCGCTGGCGTGGAAGCCGAGCACGGTCTCCCCGTCGCGGGCGCCGAAGGAGTATTCGAGCTTGTTGCGGTAGCGCCACTGTTCCTGCGCCGGCTCGATCTCCTCCAGCTCGAAACCGTCGAGGCCGCCGATGCGTCGCAGCGCCTCGTCGACCTGGTCGCGCTTGTGGACCAGCTGCTGCTCGTAGGCGAGTCCTTGCCACGGTGCGCCGGGACAGGGCTCGCCTTCGTGCAGGCAGCGGTTGGCGACGCGGTCGGCGCCGGGCCGCAACAACTCGACCGCCCGCGCCTCGGCAAAGCGGCCCTTCGGTTTGGTGATCTCGGCCCGGACCAGATCCCCCGGCAGCCCGCCGGCGACGAAGACCACGTAGCCGTCGACCCGGGCGATCCCCCGCCCGCCGAAGGCGAGCGAGTCGATCTCGACCTCGAGCAGCTCGCCGCGCCGCGGCCGCGTTGCAGTTCCGGCGCCGCTCACCTAGCCGAGTTTCTTGCGCGCGCGGCGCGCTGCCTGGGTCGCCTGTTTGCGCACCGGCGCGGTGCGGCCGCCGACCTCTTTGCGCGCCTGCGTGACCAGCCGCTCCAGCTCTTTGAGCAGGCCGTCGGTCTGCCGGCGGCCGCGCTTGATCATTTCGGAGACCATCTTCTCGGCGTCGCCACGGGTCATCCGTCCCCGCTTGACGGCGTCGTCGACGACCTCCTGCAGGCGGTCGCGGCTCAGGGTGACGCTGTGTTCAAGGCTCTCGCGAAACTGCTCGACGCTCTTGTCGAGGCCGGTGACGTTGGCTCGGCCGGCCGCTTTTTTGGCCGCTTTCGGTTTCGCTTTGCTTTTGGCTTTCGATTTCGAAGCCGGTTTGCGAGCGGACGCTTTTTTGGCGCGCGTCCCGGCTTTCGCTTTTTTCGTCGCTTTGCCGGACTCTTTTTTGGCGGCCATGCTTTTAGGTCTCCTGTCTCGCTGGTGTCTGGACGACGAGCTTTCACTTACCCGTCATATGCGCGGGTAAGTGAAAGCTCGCGCACTGACTATCTCATTACCTGGAGGTGGGCAGGGCGAAACGTGCCTCAACCGGGGCGTGGTCGGAGAGACGGAGGGCGAGTCCGTCCTCATCCAGCTCCCGCCACTCGAGGGGCCATTGGTGTGGGGCCTCGACCACTACGAGCCCACGCGCGAGGATGTGGTCGATCGCGTCGGGTGCGGTCGGGGCGGCGAGGCCGAAGCGCTCGCCCAGCTCAGCAAAGACCCCTGGGCTTTCCTGCGGTCGCAGGTTGAGGTCGCCGCCGAAGATCAGCGGCCCATCTCCGGCCCACTCGCTTGCGGCCTCCGCGGCGCGCAGCACGTCCTCGGTCGCCAGGTCGGGCCGGTCGTTGGTTGCGTGCAGGTTGGCGACGCAGAAGCCCGGGCCGGTGCGGGTGAAGGCCATCGCTCGCCGCTCCGGCCGGCCGGAGTGGACCGTCAGCTCGCGCCGCTCGACGATCCCACCGCTTCGGGCCAGGGTGAGGTTCGAGCCACCCTCGCCGGAGGCGATCAGGTCGGGGTTGGCTCGTGCGGCGAGTGTGCGCACGCTGCTGAGCGAGTTGCGCGAGGTGAGCACGCCGTGCGCCTCCGCGCCGCAGGCGTCCGCCAGCGGCTTCCACCAGTGCGGCGGGCACTCCTGCAGGAGTGCGACGTCCCACTCTGCCCCGGCGAGCAAGCGGCAGAACTCGGGCAGCAGGTTGCGGTTGACCTGAACGTGGGTCTCGTTGCGCTCGGTCACGCGCAACAACCGCGAGCGCCAGGTGCGCAGCGCCGGGTCGGGTGGGAAGTCGCGCCCGTGGAAGAGGTTCCAGGAGATGGCGGTCAGCTCCACCTCCCTAGTATCTCCCGCTTGAAGCGCGACTTTCTCACCGGCGAAGAGCTAGGGGCCTTCGAGCTCTCCGAGCTGCTCGACCTCGCCGCCGAGCTGAAATCCGGCCGGGGGCAGGGGATGGGTCGCGAGGATCTGGCCGGCCGCAGCATCGCGCTGGTCTTCGAGAAGCCCTCGACCCGGACGCGGATCTCCTTCGAGGTCGGCGTCGCCGAGCTGGGGGCGACGCCGATCGTCCTGCGCGGCGACGAAATGCAGCTCTCCCGCGGCGAGTCGCCCGGCGACACCGGCCGGGTGCTGTCGCGCTACCTCGACGCGATCGTGATCCGCTCCGGCTCCCACGAGGCCGTCGCCGAGCTGGCCGCCGGGGCCGAGGTGCCGGTCGTCAACGCGCTCACCCCGCGCCACCACCCCTGCCAGGCGCTTGCCGACCTGCTCACCCTGCGCGAGCGCTTCGGCGACCTGCACGGGCTGCGCCTTGCCTACGTCGGCGACGGCAACAACGTCGCCCGCTCGCTGGCGATCGCCTGTGAGCTCGCCGACGTCGAGCTGACGGTCGCCGCCCCGCCGGGCTACCAGCTCGAGGAGGGGCACGGCGTGAAGCTGACCGAGGACCCGCGCCTCGCCGTCTCCGGCGCCGACGCGATCTACACCGACGTCTGGGTCAGCATGGGGGACGAGGAGGAGGCGGAGCGCCGCCGTGCCGACCTCACCCCGTTCCGCGTCGACGCCGACCTGCTCGGGGCGGCCAAGGACAGCGCGGTCGTCCTGCACTGCCTGCCCGCCCACCCCGGCGAGGAGATCGCCGCCGACGTCCTCTACGGCCCGCGCTCCGCCGTCTGGGATCAGGCCGAGAATCGCCTCCACACCCAAAAGGCGCTGCTGCGTACGCTGTTGGCCGAGTAGCCGCATGTACCCGGAGATAACCCTCGGCCCGCTGACCCTGCAGACCTTCGGCCTGATGTTCGCGCTTGCCTTCCTCGCCGCCGGGGCGCTGATCGCCAGGCGGCTGAAGGAGATCGACAAGCCGGTCGACTGGGCCTATGAGATCGGCTTCGCGGCCCTGATCGGCGGCGTCGTCGGCTCGCGCCTCTACTTCATCGTCCAGAACTACGACAGCGTCAAGGACGACCTGCTCGGCAACCTCTTCGGCGGCTCGGGACTGGTCTGGTACGGCGGCGCGATCGGCGGTGCGCTCGCCGTCCTCGCCTGGGCCTGGTACCGCGACTTCCTCCGCCTGACCCTGCTCGACCTGGTGGCTCCCGCGCTCGCGCTCGGCTACGCGATCGGCCGGATCGGCTGCCAGCTCTCCGGCGACGGCGACTACGGCAAGCCCTGGAACGGGCCCTGGGCGATGTCCTATCCCGACGGCACCGTCCCCACCGATCGCACCGTCCACCCGACCCCGATCTACGAGACGCTGGCGATGGGGTTGGGCGCGTGGATGCTGTGGCAGCTGCGCGAACGCTTCCGCGCCGGGGTGCTGTTCGCGGCCTACCTCGTCTACGCCGGCACCGAGCGCTTTCTGGTCGAGTTCCTGAGGCGCAACAGCGACGCCGCCCTCGGCCTGACCGGTCCTCAGCTGGAGAGCCTTGCAATGATGCTCGCTGGCGTTGTCTGGATCTGTGTGGTGAAGCAGCGACACGGGACCCTGTCTCGCGGAGCTGCTGTTAATCTTGCGCAAAATACTTTGAGGTAAAAAAGGGAGGCGAGTGGAGTGGACGCAGTAGAGACCGGCAGCGGGGGTGCTTCGGACGCCGCGACGGTCGGCGAGCTGCTCGACACCGCGACGGAGACGATTGCGGCGGCGGGTTGCGAAGACCCGGCCGGCGACGCCGCGGCGCTCGTCGCCAACGCGCTTGGGATCAGCGTCGAGGAGCTGTCTCGCGACGGCTCCGGGGAGGCATCGCCGCAGGTCGTCGCGGCGATCGAGGCGGCGGTTGCCCGCCGCGCCGACCACGAGCCGCTGGCCTACGTGCTCGAACGCGCCCCCTTCCGCGACCTCGAGATCCACGTCGACCCACGCGTGCTCTGGCCGCGCCGCGAGACCGAGCTGCTGGTCGAGGTCGGGACCGAACTGCCGCAGGGCGCCCGCGTCCACGAGGTCGGCACCGGCTCGGGGGCGATCGCCCTGGCCTTGCTCTCCGAGCGCCCGGACCTGCGCATCACCGCCTCGGACCTATCGCCGGAAGCGGCCGAAGCCGCCCGCGAGAACGCCGAGCGCCTCGGCCTTGAGCTCGAGGTCAGCGTCGCCGAAGGCCTGCCGGACGGGCTCGAGGACGTCGACATGGTGATCGCCAACCTTCCCTACGTCACCGACGAGACGATCGACGAGCGCTCGCCGGAGATCAAGCGCGAGCCGCGGATCGCCGTCACCGGCGCCTGCGGTGCCGACGGGCTGGGCGTTATCCGCGGCCTGATCGAGGAAACGCCGAGCGGCTGGAAGCTGGCGATGGAGCACGACACGCACCACGGGCCGGCGATGCGGGAAATGCTGGGCGAAGCGCGGACGCTGACCGACTACATGGGCGGCGAGCGCGTCACCGTCGGCGTCGCTCCCTGAGCGCGACTTTCGCGATCAGCTAATACGGTTGAGCCATGGCTGACTCGACCACGCGCGCTGAGCCCGCTGCCGGCGATACCGAGGCACAGCGCCTCGCGAAGGCCGAGCGCCTGCGGGCGGAAGGGATCGACCCCTACCCCTTCTCGTTCCCGGATCGAGACCGGATCGAGGACGTCCTCGCCGCGCACGACCCCGCCGAGCTGGGGGAGGGCGAGCACCCCGAGCACACCTGCCGGATCGCCGGACGCGTCGTCGGCGAGCGTGGCCACGGCAAGACGCTCTTCTTCGACGTCCGCGACCTGACCGGGACGATCCAGGCCTACGCGCGGGTCGACGCGCTCGGCCAGGAGGCGTTCGACCTGGTCGAGGACCTCGACATCGGCGACCTCGTCGGCGTCGACGGCCACCTGCACGTGACCAAGCGCGGTCAGCTGGCGGTGGCGGTGGCCGAGTGCACCCTGCTGGCCAAGGCGCTGCGCGACCCGCCCGACCTCTTCCACGGCATCTCCGACCCGGAGGTCCGCTATCGCCAGCGCGAGCTCGACCTGATGGCGAACGAGCGCTCGCGTGAGATCTTCCAGCTGCGCGCCAAGGTCGTGAAGGCGATTCGCGACCACCTCGACGAGCGCAACTACGTCGAGCTGGAAACGCCGATCCTGCAGCGGATGACCGGCGGCGCCGCGGCGCGCCCGTTCAAAACCCACCACAACGCGCTCGACCGCCACCTCTTCCTGCGGATCGCGACCGAGCTGTATCTGAAGCGGGCGATCGTCGGCGGCTTCGAGAACGTCTACGAGCTGGGCAAGTTCTTCCGCAACGAGGGGATGTCGCCCCAGCACAACCCCGAGTTCACGATGCTCGAGTGGTTCGTCAGCGGCGTCGACTACCACGGGGTGATGGACGTGGCGGAGGGGATCGTCTCCGGCGTCGCCGAACGGGTGCTCGGCACGACCAAGGTCGAGCGCGACGGCGAGACGATCGACCTGGCGCCGCCCTGGCCGCGGCTGCGGCTGCAGGACCTGCTGCTCGAAGAGACCGGCGTCGACATCACCAAGGCGAGCCGCGACGAGCTGGCCGAGATCGCCGGCGACGACGCGGAGCCCGACGACGACTGGGCGGCGTTGGTCGACACCCTGCAGGGCAAGCTGATCGAGCCGAAGCTGATCCAGCCGACCTTCATCATCGACCTGCCGCTGGCGATCTGGCCACTGGTCAAGCCGGTCCCCGAGCATCCGCAGCTGCTGGCGGCGTCCTTCGACGGAATCGTCGCCGGGATGGAGATAACCGGCGGCGGCACCGACGTCAACGACCCGATCGAACAGCGACGCCACTTCGTCGAACAGCGCGAACGGCAGGAGTCGGGGGCGGAGGAGACGCCGCACGAGCACGACGAGGAGTTCGTGCGGGCGCTCGAATACGGGATGCTGACGGCGAGCGGCTCCGGCCTCGGCGTCGACCGCCTGATGATGATCCTCAGTGGCGCCAAGACCCTGCGCGACGTGATCCTCTTCCCGTCGATGCGCGAGGCGCCGGGCGAGGGCGCTGCTTAGCTCTCGATCTGGACGAGCCGTTTGGGCTCGTGCTCGACCTGCAGCGTCGTGTGGTGGATGCCGAACTCGCGCTCGATCAGCTCGGCCAGCTCGAGGCGGGCGCGGTGGCAGTCGGCGTCGGGCTCGACGGTGACGTGCGCCGAGAGCGCCGGGAACTCCGAGGTCACCTCCCAGACGTGCAGGTCGTGGACCTCGACGATGCCCGGCTGGGCGGCCATCAGTCGGCCGATCCGTTCCGGGTCGATCCCCTTGGGAGAGGCCTCGAGGAAGATCCGCCCCGATTCGCGCAGCAGGCCGGAGGCCGAGCGCAGCATCAGGCCGGCGACCAGCAGTGAGGCGATCGCGTCGGCCTGGTCGAAGCCAGTTAGCAAGATAACTGCGGCGGCGATCGCGGTGCCGACGAAGGCGTAGAGGTCGGTGAGCAGGTGCTGGAAGCTGCCCTCGACATTGAGGCTCTGGCGGTTGGCCTTGGCGAGCGTGGCAGTCGCCGCCAGGTTGACGACGATCCCGGCCAGGGCGACGGCGAGGATCAGGCCGCCGTCGACGGCGGGGGGATCGAAGAGGCGCCGCACGGCCTCGATCGCGATGATCGTCGCCAGCACCAGCAGCGTGATCCCGTTCGCCTGCGCGGAGAGGATCTCGACCCGTTTGAAGCCGAAGGTCATCTGGCCCTCGGCGGGGCGCTTGGCGTAGTGGATCGCGACCAGCGAGAGCCCGATCGCGGCCGCGTCGGTGAGCATGTGAGCCGCGTCGGAGAGCAGCGCCAGCGAGTTGGCGACGATCCCGGTCACCACCTCGGCCGCCATGAAGCCGAGGATCAGGACGAGCGCGATCGTCAGCTTGCCGCGGTCGGCGTCTGCGGAGGCGCCGTGGCTGTGGCCGGCGTGGGAGTGGGAGTGACTCATCGCCCACCCATCGTAAGGGCCTGTCTCGCCAGGGATCGCACCCCTGGATACGGCCCAGGACACGGCGTGGATGCGGCCCCGTCGCGAATCCCACATGGCGCTGCCATGCGGAATCCGCGCCGTGACCACCCCACTTGGTCCTGAACCGTGCCAGGGTCACGTCCCAGACGAGACAGGCCCTAAGAGCCGCGCCGCGGGTCAGAAAGCCGCGTGGAGCATGCCGCCGTCGATCGGGATCACCGTGCCGGTGATGTAGGCGGCGCGAGCGGAGCAGAGGAAGGCGACCAGGTCGCCGTACTCCGCGGGCCGGCCGAGGCGCCCGGCGGGGACATCGCGCTGCGCGGCGACCTCCGCGGCCTCGATCGAGCCATAGTTGGAGGCGAGGCGCTCGGTGGCGAAGCGGCCGGTGGCGACGGTGTTGACGGTGATCCCGTCCGCGGCGACCTCGCGCGCGAGGGTCTTGAAAAAGCCGACCGCGGCCATGCGATGGGTGTTGGAGAGGTTGAGGCCGGCGATCGGCTCGCGGGTCGAGCTGGAGCCGACGTTGACGACACGCCCCCAGCCGCGTTCCTGCATGCCGGGGACGATGGCGCCGGCGAGCACGCGCGGGGCGAGGACGAGCGAGCGGTAGGCGAGCTGCCAGTCCTCGGGGTCGTGCATCAGCGAGGTGCCGAGCGGCGGGCCACCGGTGTTGGTGACGAGGATGTCGAGCGGTCCCAGCGCCGCCTCGACCTCGGCTGGCAGCTCGGCGAGGCGATCGAGGTCGGTCGCGTCGGCGACGAAGGGGCTGGCCTCTCCCTCGATCGTCGCGGCGGCCTCCTCGGCGCGTCCCTGCGAGCGGCTGGTGACGGCGACCCGCGCGCCTTCGCAGGCGAGCGCCTCGGCGATTCCCTGCCCGATCCCCTGGCTGGCGCCCATCACCAGCGCAACCCGCCCGTTCAGACCAAGGTCCACGCCCGCCGCCAATGCTCGAACTGCTTCACGCCGATAAAGTAACCGAGCAGGGCGCCCGTAGCTCAGTGGTCAACGGTCCCTTCACGGGGACCAAAGAGCGTCGGTCTTTCAAGCCGAAGGTCGCGAGTTCGATTCTCGTCGGGCGCATTTCTCCCAGTTCCGCTCAGTGCCGTCTATCGGCTCTGCCAAGCGGAATGCTCCAAAGCACAGTTCGCAGCCCGGTCCGGCGCGCTCCGCGCGGTTCTAACGCATGCTGGCAGATGAGTGCTACATCTCTGCTATATCGCCGAGGACATGGGTCGTACCGCCGGAAGACCTCTTGGGTGCCGATTGCCGGTGACGGCCGCTAGCATCGCGCCTCAATGTCGCCGCAGGCCGAGCCAGTGGCCCACTCGGATCGCCGCGCCCCTGCGGGCGTGGAGTTCGAGGCAGAGATGCTTATGAACATCCGCGCCGCGATCGAGAGCCATGCGGCGGAATGCGCTCGCGAGCCGAGAGTGATCCTGCTCAATCCGGCGAACCATGAGCTGCTCGGTTGGGACGAGGTCCTAGGATTGCCGGTGCTTCCCAGCGAGCGCGCCGAGCCGATGCGCGCCCGGCTGGTCTGCGGTCCGGGTCGCGCTGGCTATTGCGAGGATGGCGAGGTGCTCTGGGACGAGGATGGCGACGCCTGGGTATTCGTGCCCTCAGCGGATTAGCCGGCGATGTCGGCGAAATCCTCATGTCCGAAGCGAGTGCCGCCGAACAAGGTCGCCAGCTTGTACTTGAGGTGAACTGCGGAGGCCTCTGACAGCTGAGCTATCCGGTTCTCCTCCAAGTAATCGTGATGGAGCGTAATCGACGCGTAGAGAAGAGCCAGGCTCTCCGGAAGGCCCGCCCCCTCGATCGGCGGCACATAGAAGTAGTTGACCAGGTGATCGTATTTTCGTAGGTCGGCCAGGGAGGCCTCTTTGACCGCTCCCGCTTCGATCAAATGCTCGACGCTGAGCACGGGTGCGACCATTCGAACGGGGTGGGCATAGCCCTCTGCTCCTTGTGCGATGAAGCTGCAGGTCGGGCTGAGGAGCATCCCGAAACCCGACTCGAAAGGGCCGGCGAGGAACTTCCGCTTCCCCTCGTCGTGGTCGATCGCCTCGGGTGGGAATGGGTAGCCGAGGGGAACATTCGCGAACAAGTCGCCCTGTCGCAGATATGCCGTTCGACTCGTGTAGTAATCGCCGTCCTTCGGGCGGCGCTCCCAGTCCTTGACTGCCACCGGGCCACGCTATCGCGCGGCCCGGCGACATGGGGATCAGGCGTCGTAGTCCTCGTCGGTCAGGATGTCGCGTTTGGACGGCTCCTGACGCTGGTCCGGGAGCTCGGTGTCTGGAGCGAATTGACTCCACATCTCTTCGCGCATTCGGTCGACGTCCTCCTTGCGAAAGCGTCGGAAGCCCGAGCCGGGCAGGCGGACGGCTTTCAGGGTGCCCTTTTTCTCGAGGTTGCGGACCGTGTTCTCGTGGACTCCCAGTTCCTTGGCGGTCTCCCTGACGTTGAGGAAGTCGGTTGTAGCCATGAGCCCTCCTTGGAATTCATTTTATAGCCACTATAACCACATTGGACCCTCCATGAACATTATTGAATTTAGACAGTTTCAGGGCTAAATAGATTTTGTGTACTTTGTGCTAGCCTTTCGGCATGTTCGAGCCATCCCTTGAACCCAGGCAGAGCCACTCGTGACCGCCCAGAACGAGATCTTCGCCTGGGTCCAGGGGTTCGAACTCTGGAAGCAGGAGCTCTTTAGGAGGACGTCTGCCTCACCGATTTTGTCCACCGGTGACAGGCAAGAGGTGACCGCGATGCTGCTCGGCGACGGCGACGGCCACTCCTCCCCTCGTGAGGTCACCCGCGACGATCTTCCCGGCGCCGAGGGCGGCGAGGAGCCCATGCTGATCAAATCGCTCTCCGACCTGCAAGCCGTCAACAAGATCGAGGACGGACAGAAAATCGGCTTCGAGGAGGGTCTCAACGTGGTCTACGGCGGGAACGGCGCCGGCAAGACCGGCTACTCCCGCGTCCTCAAGCACGCGGGGAGGACGCTGCGCCCCGAGTCCGTCCTGGCAAACGTCGCCGCGTCCGGCTCTGGAACGCCGAGCGCAACCGTCAACATCGTTGTCGGCGGAAATCCTGATGCCGTTCGGCTCGACCTCGATCAACCTGGCCCGGCGATGTTGGGTCGTATCTGCATCGCCGACGCCGACGCCGACGATCGCTACCTGACCAGCGACACTGAGGTCGACTATGTACCCGCGTCGCTGGCCGGCGTCAGTCGCCTCGCCGACGGCCTGAGAGCGATCGACACGGAACTGAAAGAGAGGCTGGCTGACGCCCAGCCGCCCCAGCTTGACCTCAGGCCCTACACCGAGGGAACTGAGGTATTCCGTCTGCTCGACGGTCTCGACGCAAAGACCCCCAACGACCTGATCGTCGCGCTGTCGACCCTGAACGAGGCCGAGCATCAGCAGCATGAGCGGCTGAGGAGGCAGCGCGCGACGATGGAAGCAAGCGAAGCTCCCAAGCTGCGTGCGACGGCTCAGCGGGAGGCCAAATCAGCCGAGGCGCTGAAGGCCGACCTGGCCGCGGTTGCAAACCAACTCGGTCAGTCGAGCATCGAGGCGCTGCAGACGCGCCGCGCGAGTGTTCGCGAGCTCACGGAGGCCACTGAGTTAGCCGCGAAAAGTTTTGACGGCGAATCCCTCGGTGGCGTCGGCACGGAGCCCTGGCGCAGCTTGTGGCAGGCCGCCGTCGCTTACGCAGCGCACCTGGGGCAGACGCTTCCCCCCGATCACGAGCCGGGGCACTGCCCCCTCTGCATGCAGGAACTCGAACCGGACGCGCGCGAGCGGCTCCAGCGTTTCGATCGGTTCGTCCGCAATGACCTGAACTCCAGGTTGCGACGGGCTAAGGGTGAGCTCGCGCAGGGGCTCGAGATCCTTCCGGAGATCGCGACGAAGTTCGCTCGTCACCAGGAGGCGATCGAGCGGCTGGGGACCGAGCCCGGCGAGACTGGCGCGCTGGTTCGGGCGTGGCTTGCGAGCGCCGAGAAGCTCGCCGCCGACCTGCGGGATGCAGACAGAGATGTTGCGGCGGGGATCGATCCCCCGCCCGAGAAGATCGATGACTGGATCGCGGCTCGCCATAAGGATGCCGGCGAATACGCGGCGCTCGAGGATGCGGACGAGGAGAAACGCGTCCGCAGGGAGCTGGCTGAGCTCGACGATCGCAGGCTTCTGGGGCAGCGGCGCGAAGAGATTCTCGACCAACTGGCCGCTCTGAGGCGGGTCGAGAAGCTCGAAGCGGCGAGGAAGAAACTCGACAAGGCCGGCGCCAGCCGCAAGGTCACCGAGCTGTCCCGCGAGCTGATCCAGGCGAATCTCCAGGGCGCGCTCAACCGTCAATTGGATGCGCTCGGCTTCAAGGGGCTCGAGATCGAGGCGAAGTCAAAGAGTCCCGGGGGGACCCCGAAGATCTCGCTCCGCTTCAAGACGGTCGACGATGTGCCCCTCAAGTCCGTGCTCAGCAAGGGCGAGCAGCGGCGCCTGGCGCTCGCGATGTTCCTCGCGGAGATGGAAGTGATCTCCGATCCGAGCCCGGTCGTCTTCGATGATCCGGTCAGCTCGATCGACCAGGAGGGCCGGCGCCACATCGCCCGCACGCTGCTGCGCCTGGCCGAGCAGCGCCAGGTCATCGTCTTCACGCATGAGTTGTCATTCGTCTATGAGCTTGGTCGGCTTGCTCCGATCGGATGTGAAGCGCATATTCAGCAATTGCGCCGCGAAGGGGGAACGGTCGGCCACGTGCATCCGGACCTCCCCTGGCAGGGCCTACCCGCAAAACAGCGCCCCAAGGCGCTCCACGAGATGCTTTCCGCAGCAGTCGAGTTAGATGCGGCAGAAAATACGATCGAATACGAGGCCGCCGCCGCCGAGTTTTGCCGTCACCTGCGGGAGGCGTTCGAGCGAGCGGTCGAAGAGGGCGTTCTCAACGACGTCGTGACCCGTCGCCACGACACCATCCGCATATCCAGGTTGCGCAAGGTCGCCTGGAACGAAGAGATCTGCGACCTCGTCGACCGTGGGACTGACGAAAGCTCGCCGTGGATGCACGACCGCCCTCGTGCCGACGGCTCAGAGCCCCCGTCCCCGACGGAGCTTCGCGAAGGGGTCGAGATCCTCGAAGCCTTGCTGAAGGCAATCAAAGAGCATCGCCGTTCTGGTGAGCCGACTGACCCGCCAAGGGCCAAGCTCGAAGCTGTGAAGGACGATGCCGACGCGGGCGATTCGCCACTGCAGCTCGAAGTGGTCGATGGCGAGGACGGTAAAGGCCGCGCTTCGCACTGAGCCGATGTCGCCGGGCGCCGCGGCGACGCCAATCGCCTCGGCCAGGGAGCGCGGATTCGGGCACGAGTTCATCTTCGATCCGGACACCTCCAAGCTCGCCCAGACCGAAGTGATCTTCACGCAAAGGCAGCGGGCTACCGCGGAGTTCCCGACGGCACCGTGTCGCGCGAGACCGTCTACCTTTCAAGCCGAAGGTCGCGAGTTCGATTCTCGTCGGGCGCATGGAGGAGAGTGCCGGCAAGTGCTGGCCTTTTCCTTTCAGCCGATCTTCTCTGCCAGCTCGATGATGATTCCCTCGGGGCCGCGGACGTAGCAGAGCCGGTAGCTGTTCTCGTAGCGCACCAGCTCGCCGACGAGCTCGGTGCCGCGGGCTTGCAGGCCGGCGACTACGGCGTCGATGTCTTCGACGAGGAAGGAGAGGTGGCGGAGGCCTGGGGTGTTCGAGGGCGCGTGGGGGTCGCCGCCCTGAGTCGGCGGCGAGTGGAACTTCACCAGCTCGATTTCTACGTCGCCGTCCGGGGTTCGCAGCATCGCTAACTCGGCCTTGGTCCCGTGGAGCGCGATGATGCGATCCACCCACTCGCCCTCGACCTGGCCCTTGCCTCCTGGCTCCAGGCCCAGCTCGACGAAGAATTCGATTGCGGCCGCCAAGTCGTCGACCACGATCCCGACGTGTTCCATCTTCTTGATCGCCATGTGCTCGATGGTAGGGGCCGGCTTCCTGGCAGCCGGTTCTCCCCGCTGCTTGAAATGGGTTTGCAAGTCATTCGGGTGACCTGTTCGTCTTGGCTGCCGAGCGGATAGCGTTCCTAGACGCGACAGCGCTCTTTCCTAGATAATCCGCCCAAATGCGAAAGGCGTCCAAACCAGTGGCTGTCTTGCTTGGGGTCGTTGCGGGCACTGCAGTTACCACGGCGATTCTGGTCGTGCCAGGGAGCGGTACGGGCGCCGCGGCGGGGCTGAAGGTTGCCCGGGGCCCGATTACCTTGCAGTACTCGGCTCCGTGGCGTAAAGCTCGGGTGATCAACGTCGTCCCCTTCGGGCTGGAACTGCTGACTCCCGTGCAGTTGCGGAAGGCCTACGCGAACCTCTGGACCGGGAAGATCGTCGCCGGCTCTCCCATTCCCGGGGGACTTCCCCAGGACTTCGCCGCCAATGTCCATGGAGTTCCGTCGCGGCAGAGAGCGGATCTGAACGGGGTTCCGGTGATGAGGTACTCGGGGATCGTAGATCCGGGGGCCGCCCACTTCATCCTCTACGTCGTCGCGACCGAAACGAGCGACTTCGCGATCCTCTGCGCGGGCGCGACCTGGAGCGACACGAACCGGTGCGAGCAGTTGATGGAGGAATCCACGCTCGACAGCGAGAGCGCGATTCAGCCCGGCGCCGATGCCAGCCTCTCGCAGCAGCTGGAGCGACTGATCGACCCGCTGATGGAGCAGGGCGATCTCGTCTCCGGACTGTCGACCTCGACGTCGATCACCTCGGTCTCCGATTCCGCTCAGCGCCTCCACCATCTCTATCTGGATGCGAGCGACTCAGTTGCAAAACTGCAAGGGCCGGCGCGCTACCGGCGTGTGGTCGTTTCCCTGGCCAACGCTCTGGCTGCCGAGGCCGACGCGCTCGAAGGCCTGACCGAGAGCGCCGCGCACCCCGACGGGGACTACGGGTCGGCAGCGAGGGCGGTGGAATCGAACAGCCGCGACGTGCTGGATCGCCTTCGCAGGCTCCAGCGGATCGGCTTCTCGGGCCTGCCACTACTGCCGGCGTTCTCGATCCCGCCGCTGGGGTCCATCGAAGCGGCGGCAGCTGTCCCGAGGGAACTCGTTCAAGACTCACGGCACCGACTGGACGAACCACCGGTCACGGAAGCGGCGGATGAAGCAGCGACTAATGAAAAGGAAGGTGAAGCATGGGAAAAAGCGGAAGCGGTTGGAGGGGCGGGCGAAGGGGAGACGGAATCAAGAGCCGAATCGGCGGAACTGGTGGAATCGCAGGGGGCGAGATGAGGACCCTCGCGCCCGCATCGGGGCACCGGTCGCTGCTCTTCGCTGCGACCTCCGCGTTTGCTCTGCTCGCGGCACTTCCCACCGTCTCTCCCGCCGCGGCCGCAAAGGCGGTCGTCGATGTCCCGCAGGTGCGGGGATCGGCCGAAGTGATAACGCGCGGCGGCCAACAGAAGCTTCTGGTCAAGTCACTCACCGTCTCCCACGCACACGACGTGAACGTGCGGGCCACTTGCCGCCATTGCCTGCGGCTGCCTAGCCCGAAACCGCGGCGGCTCGAACCGGACAGGGGGATCACCCGCTTCGCTGGCCTCAACTGGATTCTGGACTTCGGCCTTCATGTACGGGTCTACGTCACGGCCTCCGGGGCGATCGGCCGGTTCGTCATCCTCGGGCCGGCGAAGCCACTAGGCCTTCACCGCCTCGTCGTCGAAGAAGAAGGTTGCTTTGATGAAGGGGCATCGGTCGAATGTGCCCAGGACAGCCCGCCAGTCTCCTCCAACCCCAACACGGTCACGACCTATCGCGAGACCGTGGGAGGCGACACCGAAACGTGGACTGACTATACGAGCGCCGGTGGGCTCGGAGGCGCTTTGATCCGCTCTGGCCAGACCGTTGAGGTCTCGTGCGCGGTCCGCGGGTTCGTGGTGGCTGACGGCGATCCCTGGTGGTACCGAATCGCCTCGAGTCCCTGGAGCAATTCCTACTACGCCTCCGCGGACCCCTTCTACAACAACGGGCAGACCTCTGGCAGCCTGATCGGAACGCCCTGGGTCGATGAAGCCGTGCCGCCCTGCGGGAACTGATGGACCCTCGGATTGGATTGGCGTCCCTCGCGGTGGCGGTCCTGTGCGCCGCCGGGGCTCAGCTCGGAGCACCCCGATGGATGTGGGCGGTTGCTGCGGGCGTCGCTTTTGGCTTGCTCGTCTACGCAGTCGCCGTGCGGCGGGAAGTCGAAGGCGCCGAGGTCGACGAGCTGGGGAGCAAGGAGTCGAGCTCCAACTCGGGGCCGGGAGCCGGCGGCACCTACTACGGCTCGCAAGTCGTCAACGTCAACGTGGAGAGCAGGGGAAAGCCCGACCCGCCGCCCTGACCCCTCCGCTCGGGCGCGCCTGCTGGGTCCTTGCGCTTGCGGCAGCGGCTCCGCACTGAAAGACTTGAGCGGGTGGAGGCGTTCGATACCAATCCGATTGGCTTGCGGCACCTGCTGAGCCTCATTCACGAGGGGGAGCTGGCGCTGCCGGACTTTCAGCGGGACTTCGTGTGGAACCGAAGGAACCCGAGGAGCTGCTGGAGTCGATCTCGCGCTCCTTCTCGGCCGGGAGCCTGCTCTTTATGCCGTGGCGCGACGATGTGTTCAGACCTTGGGCAATTCAGGGTGCGCCCGACCTGAATGCGGCGCCGAACCGGCTCATCCTCGACGGGCAGCAGCGACTGAGCTCGCTGTACCAGGCCTGTTACGGCGCTGGGGAATACCGGTACTTCATCGCGCTCGGTCCGCTGATGGAGGATGAAGACGTCGAGGAGGCGATCTTCTATCGCCACAAGAATCGCTGCGGCAAATACAGCACGGTCGAGCAGCACGGGTATCTGCTGGTTCCGCTCGCCGCCCTCTGGCGGGATGTGATCGAGGTCGCGGGGCCTGCTTCTGGGGCGAACCGCGACCGCCTCAAGACGTGGTTCTGGTGCAGTGGGCTCTCCGCTTCTTACGATCGAGCCGCCAATACCCAGGCGTCGCGTGACTACTCTGAGCTGAAGCGCTGGATCGAAGGCGGCGAGCCCCCGGCGACCGTTGGGGAATTCGAGTTCGAACAATCACGAATGCGTGAGATCACGCCGAAACAGCAGTCGATCTACAAGGCTCTGATGGCCCTCATCATTCAGCATGGGGCCCCGGGACTTTCACCACGGGCAGACGCTCACTCAGACTCGATCCTGACCCAGAGCGTTGACGACCACCACATCTTCCCCCGCGCCTATCTCAACCCGAGCAAAGAGGAGCCCGTCTATCCCGTCCAGCTCGTCGATTGCATCCTCAACCGGACGATGATCGACACCCCACCAACCGGCGAATCGGCAAACGGCCCCCCGATCAGTATTTGGGCGAGATCCGCGATGAGCTGGAAGGCGCCAGGCCAGGCGGCTTCGGCGAGGTCCTCGAGTCCCATCTGCTCCCGGTTGACGATGACTCTCCGCTTGTGGAAGCGAACTTCGAGGCTTTTCTCGACTGGCGCGAGGAGAGGATTGCCGACGCGATCACCTCTGCAATCGGAATTCCCGTCGCGTGGTGAAGAATTCAGGCATGAGAGTTGCCGGCGTGGCGGTCGCTCTTGTGCTGGGGCTCTCGTCTGGATCGGCGCTGGCGACTGCCCCGGCACGAATGGGCCGATTGCCTTCTCCTCCTACGGCAAGATCTACACGATCCAGCCCGATGGCTCGGGCCTGCACCAAGTCGTTCGCACCGACGAGGAACACAAAGAAGACTTCTATCCGAGCTGGGCGCCCGATGGCCAGAGGATCGTGACGACCGGGAAGATGCGGAACCCGGACGGCTACTGGACCGACATGGGCCTGCCGGTCTTCTCGCCCGACGGGACTGGTTTCGAGCATCTGCCGATATTCGGGTACGTCGGAGCCCCGGCATGGTCGCCCGACGGCGCCACATCCTCTTCGCCAGAGAAGGTGGGCTTTTCAGCACGACCCCCGACGGTACGGCGCCCACCCCCATCGAGAGCGATTCGGGAGGACCGGCTTGGTCGCCCGATGGGAGTCGGATCGCGGTTATCCGTTCCACCGGTCAGTACATAGACACCGCCCTCTACACGATGCCTGCCGATGGCGGCGGTGCCCAGAAGCTCTTCGATCTCCCCGGGCGGGCGACGTCTCCCTCATGGTCTCCCGACGGCTCCACGATCGCCTTCACCTACAGCGCACGCGAAGCCCGCGACGATCCAGGGCCAGGCGAATCCCCCTACATCTACTCAGGAGACAACGTCTATGAGGTCCCGGCGACCGGTGGCGAACCGGTGCAGCTCACCGAATCCGGCACCGATGAAGACCCGGCCTGGTCTCCCGACGGCTCCATGATCGTCTTCCAGAGCGACCGGCTCTCCGTTTTCCCGACGAGTGCACCGGATCTGTACTGATGAACGCTGACGGGAGTAACGAGCGTCGACTCACCACCACCATTCACTGCCTGCAATGCGGCCCGGACTGGGCTTCGCTGCCGCCTCATTCCCACCCATCCGTTCCTGCGGCGGCGGCACGGGGTGCGGAGCCACGTCGCAAACAGAAATTCTCCCGCGTGTCGATGACGCGAACGCGATTCGTCCAGCCTTCGGGCGTTTGGGTTCGGTTCCGGGCGGCGGTTCCCGAGAAGGTCGGCCTCACGATCCGTCGCGCCGTTCCGCCTGGCCGTGCCTTCCGCTGCGGGAAGCACCCGGGCGCCTGTCTCTTGACGGGACAGGGCGAGCCCCCAAGCGCGAGAAGGATTCAACCGGATATCACTGAGCGGACTGCTGGGCAGCGCGCTCACCCCCGGCCGCTACTGGCTGCAGCTCAGTTCCTCGGAGTAGCGGCGCCCGCGCTGGTCTGGCCTTTCGAGTGGTGCGACCGCGCTACAAGCAGCGGCGCAGTCACAGTCCCTAGCTACGAGAGGAGAGTGTCGGCTCGCCGTCCCGGGTGATCCGAGGAGCCACCGAGGTGTCGAATGGAACGAAGACCGCGACACGGCGGAAGGTGCTGTTTTGGGCGGCGGACAGGCGCTCGTCCCGCTCCCCGGTGCGTTCGTCGCAGCCGCGACTGCCCGCCCCGCCCCGTAGGTGACGCGTCAAGCGCTTCGGGCTTGCCGTGATGCCCCGCGACCTCATGCCGCCACCTCCGCCTGGGCGGCTCTGGCGGGTAGCAGGCGAGGTCGCATGACGCCGAGGACGGCGATCAGGGATAGGGCGATCAGGATTGCGGAGCCGACGAGGACGGTGGGGACGCCTTCGGCGAGGGCGTGGGCTCCTGCGCCGTCGCTGGCGGCGGCGAAGACGGTGATCAGGGCGCCGACGCCGAGCGTGCCGCCGAGCTGGTGGGCGACGTTGATCAGGCCCGAGGCCGCACCGGCGTCGGCGTCGGCGACGCCGGCCATCCCGGCGGTGGTGAGTGGGGTGAGCGCCGCGCCCATGCCGATGCCGAGCAGGATCAGCGGTGCCGCCATCTGGGTCAGGTAGTCGGAGCCGGGGGAGATCTGGCCCAGCCAGAGCATTCCGACCAGGGCGATGAGGAGGCCGCCGGCGAGGATTCGCACCTCGCCGACCCGTGGCGCGATCCGAGGCACCACGCGCACCATCGCGAAGACCGAGAGGGTCATCGGCAGGAAGGCGCAGCCCGCGGCGAGGGCGCCGTAGCCCTGGACGCCCTGCAGGTATTGGGTGAGGAAGAAGAAGGTCGAGTACATCGCCCCGACGACCGTGATGCGGGCGACGTAGGCCCCGACCCGCTCGCGGTTCGAGAAGAGACGCAGTGGCGTGATCGGCTGCTCGGCCCGTCGCTCGTTGGCTACGAAGTACGTCAGCAGCACTGCGGCCGCGGCGAACGAGGCGAGCGCCAAGACGTCTCCCCAGCCCACCTCGGCGGCGCGGACCAGTCCGTAGACGAGAGCGAACATGCCGAGCGTCGAACTCAGCGCTCCGGCGAGGTCGAAGCGACCGCTGCGGCGCTCGGTCTCGGGCAGGTAGCGCGGCGCCAGCCAGATCAGGGTTGCGCCGAGCGGAACGTTGATGAAGAGGCCGCAGCGCCAGGAGATCCAGGACGTCAGCGCGCCGCCGAGCAGCAACCCGACGCTGCCGCCGGCACCGGCAACGGCGCTGTACCAAGCGACGGCGCGGGTGCGCGCGGGGCCCTCGGCGAAGCTGACCGTGAGCAGGGCGAGCGTCGACGGGGCGGCGATCGCGGCGCCGACCCCCTGCAGGGCTCGGGCGCCGAGCAGCCAGGCCGGCGACTGGGCGATGCCGCCGAGCATCGAGGCGAAGGTGAAGAGGGCGATGCCGGCGACGAATACCTGGCGGCGGCCGAGGATGTCCCCGGCCCTGGCGCCAAGCAGCAGCAGACCGCCAAAGGTCAGCGTGTAGGCGTTCTGGACCCAGGAAAGGTCGGTGGACGAGAAGCCGAGGTCTTGGTGGATGCTGGGCAGCGCCGTGATCACCACCGAGATGTCGAGGATGATCATCAGGTAGCAGCCGAGGATGATCGCGAGGGTGAAGGCGGGGTTCTTGCTGGAAGTCATGAGGTCCTTTTCAAGCGGGGATTCCGGTGATAAACTGGAGGCATCCTCCAGGTAATTCGGAGGGCACCTCCGGTTTCATGGAGCACTATACGGAGGTTGCCTCCGTTTTGCAAGGGATCGGAAGAAATTTCATGAACGCGAACCCAAGCGACGCCGCCACTCTGGCCCCCCGGCCAAAACGCGCCGATGCTCGGCGTAACTACGAGAAGCTGATCGCCGCGGCGCGCGAGGAGTTCGCCGAGGAGGGGACCGGCGCCACCCTCGAGGACGTCGCGCGGCGTGCTGGGGTGGGGATCGGGACCCTCTACCGTCACTTTCCGACCCGCCAAGACTTGCTGGAAGCCGTCTACCTCGACGAAGTCCAGGTGATCTGCGACTCAGCCGAGAAGTACGTCGACGAGCCGCCGCTGGATGCGCTGACCGGGTGGCTGCACGAGTTCGTCGGCTTCGCCGCGAACAAGCGGGCGCTGGCGGAGGAGCTGTTCGCCTACGTCGATCGCGACTCGCCCGTCTTCAGCTCCTGCGCCACGGCGATCTACGGCGCCGGAGAAGGCCTGCTGAAGCGCGCACAGGAGGCGGGCGACGTCCGTGCCGACGCCGACATCTCCGACGTCACCAAGATGGTCAGCGGCATCGCCGCGATCCGCACCGCCGACGCCGAGCAGATCGACCGGATCCTCGGCCTCGCGCTCGACGGGCTGCGCGTCGCCCCGGGCGACTAGGGACTCCTACGGTTTAACCGCCGTATTCATGTCCGCGCCGATTTCACTCGCGCTCAAGGCCCGGTTGTATATGCGGACCTCGTCGATCAGGCCTTCGTAGAAGTTCGAGGTCTTGTAAGAGCCGATCATCAGCTTCAAGCC
>Ga0207703_10000057_pt1 | contig 140694 bp, 108 predicted proteins | sample KBSSwiS12_FD_184304 | JGI IMG/M metagenome (GOLD analysis project Ga0207703, IMG submission 184304) | Switchgrass rhizosphere microbial communities from Kellogg Biological Station, Michigan, USA - KBS Switchgrass S1-2 (SPAdes) (version 2) | ecosystem: Host-associated > Plants > Roots >...
ATCGAAGCCACGAACCGTGACCAACCACCCCACCAGCACCGATGCCACGCCGCCACGCCGTACCAGTCCACCAGCCTGAACAGCTGAAGATCAGCAATCAAAGATCGACTTAAGCTTCACGGCATTGTGGTCCGGGTCCGGCGTAGCTCGCCGAAGACGGCCGCGATCTGCCCGCGCAACCACCGATGGGCCGCGTCGAGGTCGTGGCGAACGTGCCAGGGTCAGCCGAACCTCGTCGTGACCCGGGTGTCGGCGACCAGCCGGCCGCGGTGGAAGACTCGGCGGTCCTCACTTGCCCCGCCGATCACCTCGGGCAGCGATGTGCCGCGGACGGCAAGCAGCTCGGCCGGGGAGCCGGGCTGGAGGGACGGGGCGGGCAGGCCGAGGACGGCCCGGGCATCGAGGCTGACCGCCCGGTAGGCGTCGGCCAGCGTCAGGTGACCGGCCGCGACAGCCAGCGCCGCCGTCTCCAGCGGATCGGCCCGGCTCACCGGGTTGAACGGATCCTGGAGGTTGTCGGCGCCGGCGGCGACCGTAACCCCGGCCGCGCGCAGGTCGGCGACCGACGTCAGGCCGCGCGGGACGGCTCCGCGCCAGTCCCGTCCCTGGAGGTAGAGGTTGGTCTGGGGGAGCGTGACCACGCCGATGCCGGCGGCGGCCAGCGCGTCGCAGATCGTCTCCCGGTCCGTGTCGGGCTGGACGGACAGGCTCACGCAGTGACTGGCGGTGACGGCGACGCTGGGCAGCTCGGCCGCCACCCGGGCCAGTTCGGCCAGCCAGGTCACCGCCGGGTCCAGCGTCTCGTCCATGTGGAGGTCGACGGGGAGCCCCGCCTCGGCCGCCAGCCGCAGGCAGGCCTGGATGGCCGCCGCCGGATCGGGGTCGCGGTGCACCGGCCCGCCGAGCAGGTCGGCGCCGGCCTCGGCGGCCGCGGCCAGGCGGGCCCGGTTGGCCGCCCCGGCCGTCCCGGTCCACGGCGGCGCGGACATCGCCACGACCTGGATGTCCATCAGCGCGCGCAGATCGTCGCGGACGGTCAGCACCGCGCGCAGCCCGGTCAGTTCAATGCCCGGCCCGACGTTGACGTGGGTGCGGACCGCGGTGGCACCGTGGGCCAGCAGGGCCAGCGCGCCGCGCCGGGCCCGCCGGGCGATGTCCTCCTCAGCCTCGTCCCGGTCGACCAGGCCGGTCAGGTGGCCGGCCCAGGCGGTGACCGCGCCGTCCAGGTCGCCACGCGGGTTGATGACGTCGGCCGCGGTGAAAGCCTTGTCGAGGTGGGTGTGCGGCTCGGCCGGCGCCGGCAGCAGGGTGTACCCGTCGAGGTCGATCTCGGAAGCGCCCAGCCGGGCCGGCGCGCCGCTGGCCGGCTCGACGGCGACGACCAGACCTTCGTCCAGTTCGACGTCCACCGGCCCGGTGGGGCGTCCGGACGGGTCGTTGCCCGCCCGGCCGCCGCCGAGCAGGACACCACGCAGGGTCAGCGGGCCCGGGGCGGTCACCGCCGCCCGGCCAGGCGGTGTGGGACGTGCTCGCGGATGGCCAGGTCTTCGATGGTGATGGGAGCCTCCCCGGGCGACGGACCGGCTGGGTGGTGGGTTGGTGGGGTAAGTGGGCAGGTAGGCGTAGGTAGGCGGGTAGGAGCATCGTCGCCGGACCGGCCGCTTCGGGCCAGCACATTCGTCCGCCTCCGCCGGGATGACCGGCACGTGTCGGTGGATCTGGCCGAGTACCACGGTGGCTGGATCGGCTCCTCGCGGTGGTCGGGAATCTCATTACGCACCGCGACGCCGACGATTCCTTTGTACGGTGTGTTGTCTCGGGACTTGTCATCTTGTCCCACGTGATCTTAATTACGGACATGCCGTCACTCTTGGGGCGACTTGGGGCGGCCGCCATACTCGATGGTGCAGCCGCGGCCGGAGTCGGCCATTTCGCCGACTCTTCGCTCTGTAGATCGTCTAATCGCGGCCGGGTGGCCGTTGTCGGTGGTGCGACGTGGGAGGCCGTACGTGTTCGGTGAAACAATTCATCGGCGTGCCTGGATCGGGGGGCATAAAAAGGCCACCGGACATCCGCGTGAAATAATGGCGGCAACCAGAGGTGCTCCCCGCGACGGAATGCGGCCCCCGGCACGCGCCCGGCCGGGCGCCAACCCCGGTGCGAGGCCGGACGGCCGCCCGCCCCTCGGGCGGGGAACGGCCGCCACACTGGCCGCGCTGACCGCGCTGACGCTGGCCGCGCTGACCGCTTGTGGCAGCGGCGGCGATGGAGCCGAGGCCGCCGCCTCGTCCGGCGGCTGCGCGACCACGGGAGTGTCAAGCAAGCAGATCCACCTCGGCCTGCTCAGCTCGTCAACCGGAGGCTCGGCGGACCAGTTCAACGGTTTCCGCTCCGGCGTGGACGCCCGGATCGGCCTGGTCAACGCGGCCGGCGGCGTCGGTGGGCGCCAGATCGCCTACTCCTGGGCCGACGACGAGTCCGAGACCGCGATCAACTCGGCCGTCGCCCGGACGCTCGTCGAGTCCGACCAGTCGTTCGCCGTGCTGGAGGCCACCCGTTCGGCCTCCGGGTCGTCGGCCTACCTGAGCAAGGCCGGCGTCCCCGTGGTCGGTCTGGCCGGCGACACCAGCTGGGCCGGCCGAGCCAACATGGTGACCTTTGCCAACGAGGGATCGGCCCAGCCCGCGGCCAGCACGGTCGGCGAGTTCGTCCGCGCTGTGGGCGGGACGACGGCGGCGGTCTACTCCCTGCCGTTCCGGGACAGCTACCGCGACGCCCGCGAGGCCACGGCGGCCAGCCTCACCGCCGCCGGCGTCCGGGTCGCCGTCGACGGGCAGGTCACCGCGGCCACCAACTTCGCCCAACTCGCGGCGGACCTGAAGGCGGCCCGGGTCGACACGATCGCCGCGAACGTCGATCAGGCGAACCTGACGCGGATCGTCGAGGCCGCCCGCGCGGCCGGGGTCAACCCGAAGGTCGTCGTCTCGCCGGCTGGCTACGACCAGCGTCTGATCAACCTGTACGGTCCGCAATTGGCCGGGCTCTACCTCTACCTCGACTTCCGGCCCTATGACATCGCCAGTCCCGGCGGCGCGATATTCGCCCGGGCCATGGCGGCCTACGCTCCCGAGCTGAATCCGCCGGTTTCGCAGGGCGCCATGTGGGGCTGGATATCCGCCGACCTCGCGGTGCGCGGTTTGTCCGCGGCTGGGTCCTGCCCGTCCAGAGAAGGCTTTCTGCGGGCGCTGAAAGGAATGAAAAACTATGACGCCGGCGGGATGCTGACCCGTCCGGTCAACCTGGCCACGGCGGCCAGCGGACCGAATCTGTGCTACCAGATCGTCCAGGTCAAGCCGGACGGCAGCGGATATGCCCCGTTCGGCTCCGGCCCGCGGTGCGGCCGGTCCCTGTAGTACGCGTCGACACCCGGGACGCTCCGGACGCCCCCGGGTGGAGTGAGTCGCCCGGGACCCGAGCGCGTTGGGTATGTCAGCGCGGGCACGAGGGGGCACGACGGGACACACGACATGGCCCGACCGGGCGCGACAGCCGACGTCCATCCGGACGTCGGCTGTTGGCCGCCTGGAGCTCACCAGCTCGTCCGGACGCCCTCGCGTTGTTCCGGCGCCCACCGGCCGAGCCGGACCGTCGTCGAGGCCGGCCGGTGGCCCGACCGACGTCCGAGATCCCGGGCGAAGGGGGTTCCGGAGGGCCCCGAGGAGGCCGGAGCGCCCGGAGTTCTTGCCTGTCTGTCCTGGTCGGGACACGGGTGTTGCCCCGATCGGAACGTCGGCGCGACCGCTTGACGAAAAGCAAGGAAACGCCAGCTCACAGGGGCCGCGGGCGCCGTGCTGGGGGGTCGCTCGCGAGTTGTCCCAACACGTCGAACCCAACGCCCTGCCTGCGCGGATGTGGGCTTCATGGGGGACGGATGGCCAGTCGGCCGGGGCGCGCCGCATCGGGGCGGGGTACCTTCATTCGGACGGGCACGCGCGGCCCGAGGGGCCGACATGGGTGAGCGCCACCCAGTGATGGATACTTCTGGTAAGACAGCTGTTACGCCGAGCTACGGGCGGTACGGGGGCTCTCCGGTCCTCCGCTTCGTTCGTACCTCTGGATGACGGCAGGAGCGTGAACGCGGGGTTTCTGGCGGATGTCCGGCGAACATGGGAGCGGACGTCCCCATCCGGGTCCCGTCGCGTGGGTCGCGACGGGCACATGAGCGGGGAGGTGAGCATGGCTGTCACTGAACAGATGATCATCCCGGGCACGTTGATGCCGGTCGTGGCGACCTCCGACGTCGGGGTGTTGACCGCTGACCAGGCGGGATGGCAGCGCGCTGTGTTGCGCGCCCAGTTGCCCCGAGCCACGAAGCTGATCGCGCTCGCCCTGGCCAGCCATGCGCTCGAAGGCCCCTCGCCCGTCGTCGCCGCGTCGGCCGACGGGCTGGCCGTCGTGCCGGCGGATGGCCCGACGTGCGCGATCTGCGCGCCTGGCCTGGTCGTCCTGGCCGAGGAGACCGGTTACAGCCGCAGCCATGTCCAGCGACAGATCCGGTCCCTGCGCCAACGGGGCTGGCTGGTGACCATCGGGCGGCCCGCCGCTGGGCGTCCGGCCCGGTTCTCGTTGAGCCTGCCGGCCGAACTGCTGGCCGGACAGCCGCGCGGGCGTTCGCCCGTCGCGCGGTCGGCGACCCGTCGCTCGGCCGGCGCGGGCGTCGGCGGTGCCGCCGCGGGTGACTATTACGGTGCCGAAGGTGGCGAGGGTGCCGGTGCCGCTGCCGGGGACGCCTATGCCGGCGCCGCGGGCCCGTATTCCGGTGCCGCCGGCGCCGAGGACGACGACTACTACCTGGGTGCCGAGGGCGACGAGATGGGTCCCGCGGCCTCAGCCGGCCTTGGCGCCGATTTCGACCTGGGTGCTGATGATGTCGATGCCGGCGTCGATGCCACCACCGACAACGCCGCCACCGAGGACCCCGCCGCCGCCGCCGACGCGGCCGCCGGTAGCGCGCGGAGCGGCCGGCCAGGCAACCGACCCTCGGCCGCCGCGCGCAGGCGGGCCCGGGTCACCGGCAGCGCCATGGTCAAGGCGATGTCGGTCAACGGGGACAGCTCAGTTGTGAGCATGCTCGGGCGGGTCGTCCCCGAGCGCCGACCCGTGTCCTCGGCCGACCTGGACGGGTACGGGCCGTCGGCGTCGAACGCGGGCCCGTTCGACGTCGCCCGCCGGAAGCCGCGCCCGCGCTGGACCGAGACCGTCCGTCGCCACCAGCCGATTTCCAGGTCGGCCGAGGCCCTGTTCGGGGACCCTGTGGCGACCGGTCCCTCGGACGCCGATCCCGTACGGCCGGCGGCCACGCCGCCGGCGCCCCAGGCGCCGGACTCGCCGGCTCCGGCTCCGGCGGCCGTCGTGTCGGAGGCTCAGCCCGAGCCCGCGGTCGCGCCGAGATCCGAGGTCGAGCCCCCGGCGTCCCCGGCGGCTGACACGGTGTCGACGCCCGATCCGACCGCCGTCGGCGCCGAATCGGCGGCCGAGGCGGAGGTAAGGCCCGAGGCCGAGGCCACACCGCGGCCCGACGTCACACCGCGGCCCGACGTCACACCACAGCCTGACGTCACACCACAGCCCAAGGCCGAAGCGAAGGCCGAACCGACCGGCATCGACGCGCACGCCGCGGCGAGCAGGCAGGTGCTGGACACCTTGTCCCAGGCCATGCGCTGCGAGCCGGAAGAACTGGCCGGCGCCGAGGAAAAGATGACCGCGGTGCTGGTCCGCGGGCAGTGGGCGGCTACCGAGATCGCCATGCATCTGATCGACACGCTGGGACCGGGCAGCGGGGCCAGCCCTGACGAGCCCGCCGAGCAGGTGCTCCGTCGCCTGGAGCACCTGCCGCAGTCGCCGGACTCCTGCCTGTGCCGATCCTGCCGGTCCTGGCTGCCGCCCCGCCCGCCGGTCGCCGATCCCGGCGAGAAGGGCTCAGGCGGGACAGGTTCGGCCCGAGGCGATTCGTCCACCACCGCTCCGGGTGAGCTGCCTGATCTGGAGACGATCGCCCGCGCCGGCGCCGTCGGCGCGGCCCAGGCTTCGGGCCGTCCCGGGCAGAGCCGGCGGGCGTCGTCGTACAAGCGGCGTCGCTCCGGCGTCGCGTGACCGCCGATACCGCCAGAGCCAGCACCGCGGGAGCGGCCTGAGCCATCAGGTCCGCCGAGCTGAGCGGCTCAACCCGACGCTTGTGTGGGCACCAGCCGGGGCAACGCCGATGATGGGCTGATGGACACCGTCCCACCGTCGTCGGCTGGCGCCAGCAGCGGTCCGGCCCCTGATCAGGGCGCCGGTCCCGGGGCCGAGCCCGGCCTGGATGCCGACGTGATCGTCATCGGGTCGGGTTTCGGGGGCAGCGTCGCGGCGCTGCGGCTGGTCGAGAAGGGCTATCGCGTCCTGGTCCTGGAACAGGGCCGGCGCTTCCCGCCCCAGGACCTGCCGGCCACCTCCTGGCGGCTGCGTCGCTATCTGTGGGCCCCTCGGCTGGGCTGCCACGGCTTTCAGCGGATCACGAAACTGGGACGGGTCCTGGTACTGGCCGGCGCGGCCGTCGGCGGCGGCTCCGTCGTGTACGCGAACACGCTCTACCGTCCGCTCGATGCCTTCTACACCGACCCGGCCTGGCGGGACGTCACCGACTGGCGCGCCGAGCTCGCTCCGTACTACGACCAGGCCGAACGCATGCTGGGCGTGGTCGAGAACCCGACGACGACCTACGTCGACGAGGTCTATCGGTCGGTGGCCGAGGACATGGGGGTCGGCCACACCTTCCGGCGCACCCCGGTCGGGGTCTTCTTCGGCCGCGACGGCCGAAGCGAGCCCGGCGTCGAGGTCGACGATCCCTACTTCGGCGGCGCCGGCCCGACCCGAACCGGCTGCCGCGAGTGCGGCGAGTGCATGACCGGCTGCCGGTGGAACGCCAAGAACACCCTCGACCACAACTACCTCTACCTGGCCGAACGCCTGGGCGCGGTCGTCGTCCCCGACACCCGGGTGATCGCCGTCGAGCCGGTGGCGGACAGCGGCCCGGCCGCGGGCAACGCGGGCGCCGCGCACCCGGGCGGCGGGGACGCGGGCGGCGCGCACCCGGGCGCCGCGCACCCGGGCGGCGGGGACGCGGGCGGCGCGCACCCGGGCGGCGGGGACGCGGGCGGCGCGCACCCGGGCGGCGGGGACGCGGGAGTGGGCGGCGGTTACCGGGTGACGTCGATCCGGGCCGGCGGCGGCCGCCGAGCCGGCCGCCGGGTCTGGCGGGCCCGCCAGGTGATCCTGGCCGGCGGCGCGCTCGGCACCCAGCGGCTGCTGTTCGACATGCGCGCGGACGGCCGGCTGCCCCGCCTCTCACCGCGCCTGGGCGAGCTGACCAGGACGAACTCCGAGTCGCTCATCGGCGCGACCCGGACCCGTCCCGACGAGCGGCTGACCCGGGGCGTGGCGATCACGTCGTCCTTCTACCCGGATCCCGACACCCACATCGAACCAGTCCGCTACGGTCGCGGCAGCAACGTCATGTCGGCGCTGTCCACGCTGATGACGGACGGCGGCGGCCGGGTCCCCCGCTGGCTGAGGTACCTCGGGCAGGTCCTGCGCCACCCGTTGCTGGCCCTGTTCGCTCCGGTGCCGTGGCGCTGGTCGGAACGGACGATGATCTCCCTGGTCATGCAGTCGCGGGACAACTCCCTCACCGTCCACCGCCGCCGGGGACCGTTCGGGACGGCCTGGCTGACCAGCCGGCAGGGCTCCGGCGAGCCCAACCCGAGCTGGATCCCGGCCGGCAACGAGGCCACCCGCCGCGTCGCTGAGAAGATCGGTGGCTTCCCGGGCAGCACCGTCCTGGAGATGGCCGACATCCCGCTGACCGCCCACATCCTCGGCGGGGCGACGATCGGCGCCACGGCGGCCGACGGTGTCATCGACGCCTACCACCGGGTCTTCGGCCATCCGGGCCTGCACGTCGTCGACGGTTCGGCCGTCACGGCCAACCTCGGGGTCAACCCGTCGTTGACCATCACCGCCCAGGCTGAGCGGGCGCTGTCGTTCTGGCCGGTGCGGGGCGGTGTCGACCCGCGCCCGCCGCTCGGCTCGCCCTACCGGCGCGTCGAGCCGGTCGCACCGGCCCGGCCGGCGGTGCCGGCGGGCGCGCCGGCTGCCTACCGGATCGGCGGGCTGCCCGTCATCCGCGTGGACGGGAGCGTCCAGCCGGCCTCGGTCCCTGACTGACCTGAGAACTCAGCCGACGGTAAGGCCAGGCCGGCTCAGACGAGCGAGTGGGCGTAGGCGACAGCCCCGCCGAAGCAGCCGCCGATCACGGCCAGGGTGAGTAATGCCTGCAGGTAGCCGTGGCGCGGCGGAATGTAGGCGTAGACGGCGCCGAGCGCCAGGCCGGCGGCCAGCCCACCGATGTGCCCCCACTTGTCGATCCCGGACAGGGTGAACGTGATGATCAGGTTGATCCCGAGGATCATCAGGATCGACGCGGTGTCCGCCCGCAGCCGGCGGGCGATGACGTAGAAGGCCGAGAAGAAGCCGAAGATCGCGGTCGACGCGCCTGCGGACTGCGCGCCCAGCCCGTGTAGCAGGAAGCTGAGCGTGTTGCCGGCCACCGCGCAGGCGACGAACAGGGCGACGAACCGGACCCGACCAAGGATCGTTTCCAGCTGAACGCCGAGCACGTAGAGCGCGAACATGTTGAACGCGATGTGCAGGATGCTGAGGTGGATGAACGCCGCCGTCAGCAGCCGGTAGTACTGGTGGTCGACGGCGATCGCGAAGCCGTTGAGGTCGTAGTCGCGCTGGAACTGGTTGGTGCTCCCGCCGGTCAGGCCGGGGAAGCCCTCAAGCAGGAACGCGAGGACGCACAGTCCGATGAGGACGTTGGTGACCAGGCCCGGCCGGCCGGTCGGCACTCGACCGCCGAAGATCGTCCGGGCCTCTCGCTGCCGCGGCGGCCCCGGCTGGCCCGGCCCGCCGCGGCCGGGCCTCGACAGACCGTCCGGACCGCGCCCGTCCGGACCGCGCCCGCTGGCCCCCGGCGCCGCGCCGGAGCCCGGCCGTCCGCCCGCGCGAGCCGGCGGCGCGTGGCCACCCTCGTCCAGGCAGTGGAATCCCACCGCCGCCGGCCGCATGCAGTCCGGGCAGATCGGGCGACCGCACCGCTGGCAGCTGACGTAGGTCTCCCGGTCCGGGTGCCGGTAGCAGTGCGGCACCTGATCCGGGGCCGCCTGATCCGGGCCGGGGGCGGTCGGGTCCGGGGGCGGAACGTCGTTCGCCTCGGGAGCGGTCATCCGTTCGTCGCGCTCAGGCGGGCCGGCGATCGACGACGATCTCCTGGATGACCACGTCCTCCTTGGGACGGTCCTGGCCACCGGTCGGGGTCTTGCTGATCGCGTCCACGACGTCCTGGCCCCGGGTGACCTCACCGAAGATGGTGTGCTTGCCGGTCAGCCACGTGGTCGGCGCGACGGTGACGAAGAACTGGCTGCCGTTCGTGCCCGGGCCGGAGTTCGCCATGGCCAGCAGGTAGGGCCGGGTGAAGCTGAGGTCGGGGTGGAACTCGTCGGCGAACCTGTAGCCGGGACCGCCGATGCCCTTGCCCAGCGGGTCGCCGCCCTGGATCATGAAGCCCGGGATGACCCGGTGGAAGATCGTTCCGTTGTAGAGCGGCGTCGCGGTCTTCGGCCCCTCCGACGGGTGGGTCCAGTCCTTCTCACCGGTGGCGAGGCCGACGAAGTTGGCCACGGTCTTCGGCGCGTGGTCGGGGAACAACCGGATCTCGACGTCCCCCCGCGACGTGCGGAGAGTGGCGTACAGGTTCTCGGCCATGAGTCCCTCTTCCTGTAAGTCGGGCGTCTGGGGAGTGCTGGCTCCCTCGTCGGCCCGGGCACCGGGACGCCCGGACCGTCCCGGGGCGCCGCCGGGCTCGGTGGTAGCTAACTGGCTGGCCTGACTGATCCTACGTCGAGCCGATGACACCGCGGGCGGTCGCGTAACGGTCACCGCGACCGCCGGACCCGGCATCGTCCTTGACAACGCGCTTGACAACGTTCGACAACGCGCCAAGGTCCCCGAAGTCTCCCGGGCTGGCAGCCTCGCCCTCACTCTCACCACTTACCGTCACCGCCATGTGCGGTTAGCATTCGTGCGACTACCTTCAGTGCTCAGGTTCTGACCGGCGCGAGCTGGGTAGATGAGCAGTAGATCTTGACGACGGAAGAGGTGAAGCGATGGGCGCCAAGGTGACCGACCGGGTCCAGCGGCTGCCGGCTCAGACCCCGGCCGCCGCCCGAGCGGTGGCGGACCGGGCCGGAACGGCTCTGTCGAAGGTCGCGGACCGGGCCGGTGACGCCACCGGGTCCGCCGTGTCCGCCACCGGCCACGCCCGCGACGTCCTGGCCCGGCGGATCGCGGAAGGCGGTGACGCTGTGCATTTGAAGGGTCCGGTGCACTTGAAGGGGTCTGCGCACTCGAAGGGGCCTGTGCACCTGAACCGCAAGCAGACCAAGGAGCTCAAGCGCCTGCGTAAGCAGGCCGACCGGGCCGGCGGCGCCGTCGGCGACGCGGCCGGCAAGCTGAGCGGAGCGGTGGGCGGTGCCGTCGGGGGTGCCGCGAGCAAGGTTGGCGGGACCGTCGGAAGCACGGTCGGCGGGTCCGGCGCGACCATCGGACAGCTTTCGGGCCGGGCCGGGCGCCGGCTGGAGAAGGCCCGCGCCGCGGCGGAGCGATCGGCCGAACACGCCCGCCACAGCGGGGAGCTCACCGTCGAACGGGCCCGGTCCAAGCGGGCGCTCAAGGCGGAGGCGAAGGCCCGGCAGCGGGCCGAGCTCACCCAGCTCGCCCTGGAGAAGAAGCTGGCCAAGGCCGAGCGCAAGCTCGAGCGCGTGCACCGGCACCGCCGGCGCGGGGCCGGTGCCCTGCTCGTGCTGGCGGCCGGCGCGGCCGGCGCGGTCGCCTACCAGCGCAGGACGCGGACGAGCGCGGCCGCCGACGAGGGCGCGGCCCCCGGCGACGCCCAGCCGCGCGACACCGACACCTTGACGGCGACCACCTCTACGGCGACCACCCCGACGACCACCCCGACGACCACGGCGGCGGGCGCCGACCACCCGGGGGACACCTACCCGAGTGAGGAGGTCTACCCGGGCGGCACCTACGGCGAGGCCGAGTCGTCCATCGACTCCATGGCCGACAGCCGCCGTCCCTGACCGGGCGGGCCCTGGTGGGGCGCGGCGCGGTCGTCTCCCGCGCCGCGGCCCCGGCCGGCCCTACTCGTCCGAAGCGATCCCGTCCGGCCGCTCGGCGCGCGGCAGCTCGCCGCGAAGCCGGACCTCCTCGATCAGCTCCGCGACCTGACCCGGATCCCGCCCGAGCTGGCGCTGGCTCAGCAGGATCAGTTCGTCAATCGTGTCGATCTCGAGCGTGCGCTGGTGGACGAACCGGCGGGCGTGGGAGATCGTCGACGCCCGAACTTCCTTGATCGCGGCCCAGGGCAACGTCCGCCGACCCAGCCCGGCCGCGACCTGGAGGCCCAGCGGGCTGACGGCCAGCACCGGTCGCCGCAGCGCGTCGAGCAGGGCCACCGCCACCAGGCCGAGCGCGGCCAGTCCCACCAGGAGCCGGCCCGCCGGGTCGAGCGAGAAGGCGATCACGGCGAGGGCGAGGGCGGCCAGGCCGCACACACCGATCTGCCAGACCGGCGGGGCGAAGCGGGCGACAGGCAGCCCGGCGTCGCGCTCCGGCGCGCCGTCGCGCTCCCGCGCGCCGTCGCGATCGTCGGCGTCCCGCACGATCCCGGCCGCCTCAGGCGAACGCGGCCTGGCGCAGCGTCTCGACGTCGGCTGACAGCGCCGGCGCCAGCGTGAGCGCGTCAGCCGCCCCGCAGAACGACAGCCACCGGGCCAGCAGCAGATGCCCGCCCTCGGTCAGCACCGACTCCGGGTGGAACTGCACCCCGTGCAACGGCAGGTCGCGGTGGCGCATCGCCATGATCACGCCGGACTCGGTCCGGCCGTTGACGACCAGCTCGGGCGGCAGCGTCTCCTCCCGCACCGCCAGCGAGTGGTAGCGGGTGGCCGTGAACGGCGACGGCAGGTCGGCCAGCACCCCGGTGCCGTCGTGCGAGACGACGGACGTCTTGCCGTGCAGCAGCTCGGGCGCCCGGTCGACCGTCGCGCCGAACGCGACCCCCAGCGCCTGGTGGCCGAGGCACACCCCCAGCATGGGCAGCCTGGCATCCGCGCACGCGCGCACCACCGGAATGCTGGCCCCGGCCGATTCCGGCGTCCCCGGCCCGGGCGAGACGAGCACCCCGTCCACCCCCGACGACGCCAGCGTGGCCGGGTCGACCTCGTCGTTGCGCAGCACCACGGTCTCCGTGCCCAACTGGCCCAGGTACTGGACCAGGTTGAACACGAACGAGTCGAAGTTGTCGACCACGAGGATGCGCATGGCTAGCCATTCTGCCCGCTCGCGGCCGTTCCCGCGGCCTTGAGCCCGCGGCGGCGGCATAGCGGCGCCGGGCCCGGGCGCCGGTCAGCGGGCCTTGGAGGCCGCCTTGGCCTGCTCCTCGGCCCGCAGCTGCCGGCGCAGCACCTTGCCGATGCCGACCGTCGGCAGCGGCGTGTCCCGGAACTCGATGTGGGTCGGGACCTTGTAGCCGGCCAGCCGCTCCCGGCAGTACGCGCGGACCTCGTCCGCGGTCAGTGTCGTCCCTTCTCGCAGGACGAGGAACGCCTTCACCGTCTCGCCCCGGTACTCGTCCGGCACGCCGATGACCGCGACCTGCGCCACCTGCGGCAGCGCCGCCAGGACGTTCTCGATCTCGTTCGGGTAGATGTTGAACCCTCCCGCGATGATCAGTTCCTTCTTCCGGTCAACGATCTCGAACCAGCCCGCCGCGTCCATCCGGGCCACGTCGCCGGTGAGCAGCCAGCCGTCGTCGGTCAGGGTGCTCTTGGTCGCCTCGGGGTTGTTCCAGTAGCCGGCGAACACCTGCGGCCCCCGTACCGCCAGCTCGCCGGCCTCGCCCACCGGCAGCTCGACCGAGGCGTCGTCCGGGTCGACGATCCGGCAGTCGGTGGACGGCAGCGGCAGCCCGATGAAGCCCGGCCGGACGTTGCCGTCGAGCGGGCCGCAGTGGGTCACCGGCGACGCCTCGGTCATCCCGTAGCCCTCGACGACCGGGTCGCCGGTCGCGTCGGCCCAGCGTCGCTGCAGCTCGCCGGGTAGCTTCATCCCCCCGGAGATACAGGACCGGATCGAGCGCATGTCGACCTTGGCGCTGCGCGGGTCGTTCAGCAGCGCCTGGTACATCGGCGGGACACCGGGGAAGACGGTCGGGCGGTAGCGCTCGATCGCGGACAGGACCATGCCGATGTCGAAGCGGGGGACCAGCACGACGTGCGCGCCGGCCAGCATGGCCTCGGCCAGGCACAGCGTCATGCCGTAGGCGTGGAACATCGGCAGCACCGCCAGGCTGACCTCCTGGCCCCGGCGCACCCCCGGGTCCCAGGCGGTGATCTGCGCGGCGTTGGCCAGCAGGTTGCGATGGCTGAGCATCGCCCCCTTGGCCGCCCCGGTCGTCCCGGTCGTGTAGAGCAGGACGCCGACGTCGTCCGGGCGAGCCGGGACGGAGGCCGTCACCGGCGCCGAGCGGCCGGCGGCCAGCGTGCCCAGGAAGGACCGGGCCCGGGCGCCCTTGGGCAGGTCGGTGACGATCTCGGCCCGCCGGCGCCGGGCCGGCGGGATCGGCAGCTTCAGCAGGAACTGGTCCTTGCGGGGCAGGAAGTCCGGTATCGCGGTGACGATCACCTCGGTCACCGCCGTCGACCCGCTGAGGCGGGCCTTCTCCACAGCGGCGAACGTCCGGTCCAGGCAGACGACGTGGGTGGCGCCGCAGTCGGCGAGCTGGTGGGTCAGCTCGGCCTCGGTGTAGAGCGGGTTCGCCTCGGCGACGATCGCGCCCAGGCGCAGGACGGCGTAGAAGGCGATCACGTGCTGCGGGCAGTTCGGCAACAGGAGGCAGACCCGGTCGCCCGCGCTCACCCCGAGCTTGGCCAGGCCGCCGGCGAAGGCGTCGACGTCGCGGCGCAGCTCGGCGTAGGTCAGGGTCCGGCCGAAGAAGGTCAGCGCGGGAGAGTCGGGGAACTCCTCCGCCGAGTCGTCGAGCAGCCGGCCCATCGTCCCGTCCGGGACGTCGACCTGCGCGGGCACGCCGGCCTGGTAGGACGCCAGCCAGGGGCGGTCTGCGTATGACGGGGAGCTGGACGCCGGGGAGCTGGACGCCGACGCGCCGGACGCACTCGTCGTGCCACCGGCCGTCGCGCCACCCGCCATCGTGCCACCATTCGTCGGGTCACCGGCCATGGGTCCACGCTCCTTCCGCCGACAGAGCCTCCGTCAGACGGCTCCAGGCGCCATCATGTCAAGGAAACCCGCAGGTAACTCACCCGGCGCGGCCACGGCGTTGCCGGGCCGGCGGGCCACCCGCCCGAAGCGACCGGGAGAATGGGCGGAGCCCCCGGTCGCGGAGGGCGGCAGGTTGGTGGGGCGGCGTCACGGCCGGGCCGCCGTCAGGTCGATGGGGCCGGTATAGGCGGGCATGCGCAGGTCGTCCCGCCGGCTCACGGCGTAGCCGAGACCGTAGGCGGCCACGTACTGCCGGTAGATCGTCACCTGGGGATCGTCCGTGAGGGCGGCTACCAGGCGGGCCGGGTCGCCGATCGCGGCGATCGTGAACGGCGGCGAGTAGACCCGGCCCCCGATCAGCAGGGTGTTGCCGACGCAGCGCACCGCGCTCAGCGCGGTGACCCGCTGGCCCATCACGCTCATCGCCTCCGCGCCGCCGCTCCACAGCGCGTTGACGACGCCTTGGACGTCCTGCTGGTGGACGACGAGATCGTCGGCGCTCGGCGGGGGGATGCCGGCCGGCGGGGGCGCGTCCCGCCGGCCGGGCGGGGCGTCGTTGAGGACGACGGTGACGCCGGGGCCGTGGACGGCGGTCAGGCCGGCGGCCGCGGCCAGTCTCGCCTCGGCCGGGTTGGGCCCGGCGGCGGGCTTGGGCGCTGTGGGCTTGGGCGCGATGTCGCCGGGCGGTGTCCTCGCGGCCGTCGCGGCCAGCGCGTCGACGGACCGGCGTCGAGCGGCGGCGAGATCGCGGGGGGTGGCCGGCGCGTGGCCGAAGCCGATGCCGTCCGCCGCCGCGGCGGTCACCGCGATCAGCAGGCCGATCGCCGCCGCGGTGAGCACGAGCAGAACCCGCCACCCGCCGCGGGCACCGACACGCACCGCGCGAGGATAGCCCGCCGGCCCAGGCGGGCCAAGGCTCGCGATCCGGCCCGCGGCCGATCCCTCGACCGGATCCTCACGGACGGTTCAGTCTGTGCTCGTAGTGTCGAGGCGGGCAGTGGTCCAACCGCCGGGTGGTCGCACTACCCTGGGCCGAGAACGATCGTGAACGCAAGGAGCAGCACGGTGCCGGTATCCAAACGCCGCAAGCCGCGGAAGCGGAATCAACCCCAGGGCGGGGCGGCGGTGATCCGCAAGCGGCGACCCTCGCCGCAGTGGGTTCCCGGGCTGATGCTCGCGATGTTCCTCATCGGCATCGTCTGGCTGCTGACCTACTACTTCTCCAACGGCGGCGTGCTCGGTATGGAGTCGCTCGGCGGCTGGAACATCCTGGTCGGCTTCGGGTTCGTCGTCGCCGGCCTGGGGGTCGCCACCCAGTGGCGGTAGCTCGGGCGGCGGCCCCGGCCCGCTCCCGGCTTCCACCGATGTAGTTTCCACAACCGATATCCACATTGTGGATAAGTCGTCGTTGTGGACACGGTCCGGTGGGTTGTCGGCGATGTGCGGCGTAACGCGCCGGGCGCCCGGATTGCCCCGGGCGCCCGGCCGTCCGGGGTCAGTTACCTGAGCCGGGCAGCGTGATGCCGCCGAGACCGCCACCGCCGCCACCGCCGCCACTACCACCACCGCCACTACCACCGCCGCCACCACCACTTGGCGTGCCGCCACCGCCGCCGCCACCACCGCTGGAGGACGACGGGTTGTCCCCCGGCAGCGTGATGCCGGTGCCGGGCAGGGTCGACGTCGGCGATGAACTGGCTCCCTGCTGGATGACGATCAGGGTGATCGTCGAACCCCGCGGCGCCTGGCTGTTCGGCCCCGGGTTCTCGTCGACGACCGTCCCCGGCGCTCCGCCCGAGCCCTCTGGCGCCGCCTGCTGGTTGGCCTTGAACCCGGCCGCGGCCAACTGCTGGCTGGCCGCCTGGAACGTCTGCCCGGTCACGTCAGGCACGGCGGCGTTACTGCTCGCGACGTTCAGGGTCACGCTCACGCTCCCGCCCCCGACGACGGAACTGCCCACCGGCGGGTCGGTGCTTGCTACCAGCCCGGCCCCGTAGGGGGTGATCCCGGTGAAGATCTTCTGCGTCACCCTCAGCCCGGCGGTCTCGATCACGCGGGAGGCCTCGTCGACGGTCTTGCCGCGCACATCGGGCACGGGAACCCGGCCGTTGCCGGTGGCGACGGTCAGGGTGATCGTGCCGTTCTTGGCCACCGTCCTGCCCGGTGCGGGCAGGACGTCGAGCACCGTGTCCTTGGGCTTGTCGGTGTTGGCGCTCAGGGTTGTCTTGATATCTCCGGTGAACCCGAGGCTCTTGATGTTGTTGGTCGCGTCCTGGGAGAGTTGCCCGACCACCCGGGGGACGACGATCGTGCCGGCGTCGTTGTTGCCGCCGCTGCCGCCCAGCAGCTTCGTGGCGATCACGGCGACGGCGACGAAGACCACGATCACACTCAGTCCGGCCAGGATCCACTTCCAGGCGTCCGAGCGGCGCGGCGGCGGTTCGGGCTCCGGCTCGCGCGGGCCGCTGGGCGGCCCGTCGTCGCCGTAGTACCCCTCGTCGCCGTAGTACCCGTCGTCGGGGCCGTAGGGGTCGCGGTAGCTGTTGTAGCTGTCGTAACCGCCGCCGTAGCCGTCGTCCGGGCTTCGGCTGATCACGGCGGTGCCGGTCGTGGCCGGCCCCATCAGCCGGGTCGCGCCGCCGCCCCCGCCGATCGGCGGGGCGTAGACCCGCCGGCCGGCCAGCGCCCGCTCCAGGTCGTCGCGCATCTGGCCGGCGGTCTGGTAGCGGGCGTCGGGGTTCTTCGCCATCGCCTTGAACACGATCGCGTCGGCGTCCGGGCTGATGCCCGGGTCGCGTGTCGAGGGCGGCTCCGGGTCCTCCCGGACGTGCTGGTAGGCGACGGCCACCGGGGAGTCGCCCCGGAACGGCGGTTCGCCGGTCATCAGCTCGTAGAGCAGGACGCCGGTCGAGTAGACATCGCTGCGGGCGTCGACGCGCTGGCCGCGGGCCTGCTCGGGGGAGAGGTACTGGGCGGTGCCGATCACGGCGGCGGTCTGGGTCATCGACGACGTCGCGGCGGTCGCCCGCGCGATGCCGAAGTCCATCACCTTGACCGAGCCGTCCCGGACCAGCATGACGTTGGCCGGCTTGATGTCCCGGTGGATGATCCCCATCCGGTGGCTGGTGTCGAGGGCCGCGCACACGTCGGAGACGATCTCGAACGCGCGGCGCTCGGTGAACCGGCCCTCCTGCTGCAGCACGTCGCGCAGCGTCCGCCCCTCGAGGTACTCCATGACGATGTACGGGATCGGGATCCCGTTGATCGTGTCCTCGCCGGTGTCGTACACCGAGACGATCGAGGGGTGGTTCAGCGCGGCCGACGACTGCGCCTCGCGGCGGAACCGGGCCAGGAAGGTGGGGTCGCGGGCCAGGTCGGCCCGCAGCGTCTTGACCGCGACCTCCCGGCCCAGCCGAATGTCCCGGCCCCGGTAGACCTCGGCCATGCCGCCGTAGCCGATGACCTGGCCCAGTTCGTAGCGGCCACCGACCATCCGGGGTTCCGTGCCGCCGTAGGTCTCAGTCACGCCGCTCACCCGGGTCAGCCTTTCCCGCGGCGCGCCGCGTCGGGACCCGGGCGGCCAGCGTGGCCAGCGCGGGGACGACCGGCACGACGCCGGCCGAGGAGCCGCCGGAACCGGCGAACGTCCGGGTGATCAGCGCGACGACCAGCACGACCAGCAGCAGGACGCCGACCAGCACCGGCGTCGGCAGGTTCACGACCTTCGACACGAGGCTGCCCAGGCGTCCCTCCTCCTCGCCCCACGAGTTCGGCTGGGCCGGTGTCGGCGGGCCGAGCTCGGGCTGGCGGCCGCCGGCGCCGCCAAGGCCCCCGTACGGCCCGGCTGGCGCCATGGCCGTCCGTTCATCCAGGTCACTGCCCAGGGGCATACCACCGGGCCGGCCCCGCCCGGGCGGCGCTCCCGCCGCGCCCGAACGGCCCGCTCCGGCCGCCTCCGGCCAGCCCGTCCGCCCGGCGCTGTCCCAGCCGTTGCTCCGGCCGCCGTTGCTCCGGCCGGCACTGTCCCGGCCGGCGCTGTCCCGGCCGGCACTGTCCCGGCCGGCACTGTCCCAGCCCGCGCCGGCGGCGCCCGAGCCCGGCGGGACGGCGGCCGGCGCGGTCAGGCCCCGGCTGGTCGCGTCGGGGCTCCAGATCTGGCGGCGGATCGTCGCCGCGGCCCGGGCGAACGCGCCGGCCGAAGGCGGCCGCCGGCTCGGGTCCTTGGCCATCGCCATCTCGATCAGGGCCCGGACCGGGTCGGGGACGTCGGCCGGCAGCGGCGGCGGGGTGTCCTGCTGGTGGGCCATGACCACGACGATCGGGTTGCGGTCGTCGAACGGCCGCCGGCCGGCCAGGCACTCGTAGGCGACCACGCCGAGCGAGTACACGTCGCTGGCCGGGGTCACCGTGCGGCCCGAGGCCTGCTCAGGGGAGACGTAGTACGCCGTCCCCATCATGATCCCGGTCGCGGTCAGCGGCGCCGCGTCGACCGCCCGGGCAATGCCGAAGTCGGTGACCTTGATCGCGCCGTCGCGGCGGATGAGCAGGTTGCCCGGCTTCACGTCGCGGTGGACGACCCCGAGGGCGTGCGCGGCCTGCAGCGCGTCGGCGGCCTGGCCCAGGATGTCCAGGGTCTGCTCGGCCGGGATCCGCTTCTCCCGGTGCAGCAGCGCCGAGAGCGGCTCGCCCTCGACCAGCTCCATGACCAGGTAGGCCGTCGGACGGTCGCCGTCGGTGACGACCTCGCCGTAGTCGTAGACGGAGGCGACCCCGGGGTGGGTGATGCCGGCGGCGTGGCGGGCCTCGCCCCGGAACCGGACCAGGAACGACTCGTCGCCCGCGTACTCCGGGCGTAACAGCTTGACCGCGACCGGCCGGCCGAGCGTCTGGTCCAGGCCGCGCCAGACCTCGCCCATCCCACCGGTCGCGATGCGGCTTTCAAGCTGGTAGCGGCCGTCGAGGACCACCCCGACCGGCGGCGGCCCGAACGGGCTACCGAGCACCCCGCCGGCCGGCGCGGCTGGCGCCGCCGGCGGCTGCGCGACCGGCGGTTGCGCGACCGGCGGCTGCGGCGCCTGCTGGTACGCCGGGGGCTGGGCCGGGGCCGGTGGCTGCGCGGCGGGTGGCTGCGCGGCGGGACGACCGGCCGCGGCCGGCCCGTACCCGCCGCCGGGAGCCGGCTGGGCGGAGTAGTCGGGATAGGGCGTCCCCATGCCGGCCTGGCGGGGGCCGGCCTGGCGGGGGTCGGCCTGGTGGGGCGCGGTCAGCGGGTGGGCCGCTGTCGACGGGCCGTAGGGCGAGTAGGGCGGAAGCGGGCTCGCCGGCTGCTCCCGCTCGCCACCGCCGGGCTCCAGACCCGGGTAGCCGTTCACTGCGGACGCGCCAAGGCGGCTTGCATGATGCTCTTTGCCACCGGCGCGGCGATCGCGCCACCGGTCGCGCTCAGTTCTCCGCCACCGTCCTCGATGATCACCGCGACCGCCACCGTCGGGTTGGCCGCCGGGGCGAACCCGACGAACCAGGCGTGCGGCGGCGCGGTGAAGTTGCCGTTCGCGTCGGCGTTGCCGTGCTGGGCGGTTCCGGTCTTTCCCGCGACGTCGACCGTCGGGATCTGGGCCGCCGTCCCTGTTCCGTTCTTGACCACGCTCGTCATCATCGTCGTCAGGTTGGCCGCCACGTCGGAGGAGATCGGCGAGCCGGTCTGGTGGGGTGAGGTCCGGCTGATCGGCTTCTGGTCGGAGCTGAGTAGCTCCTTGACCACGTAGGGGGCCATCTCATGGCCCTGGTTGGCGATCGTCGCGGCCACCTCCGCCATCTGCAGAGGCGTGACCCGGACCTCGAACTGGCCGATGGCCGACTGCGCGGTCTGGGCGGCGTCAATCGCGGTCGGGAACACGCTCTTGGCCTGGGGCAGCCCGAAGTCGGGGAACGTCGAGTTGAACCCGAACGCCTCGGCCTGCTCGGCCAGGGCTCCCGCGCCGACCCGCATGCCCAGCTCGGCGAACGCCGTGTTGCACGAGATGGTCAGCGCGTCGATCAGGGTGTCGTTCTCCCCGTCGCCGCACTGCTCGTTGTCGAAGTTCTTCAGCACCGCGGTGCTCTGCGGCAGCTGGAGCTCGCGGGGCGCCGGGATCGAGTCGTCCGGCTTGACTCCCTGCTTGAGCGCGGCCGCCGCCGTGATCAGCTTGAACGTCGAGCCGGGCGGATACGTCTGCTGGGTCGCCCGGTTGAGCAGTGGCTGGTCGGCGCCCGCGTTCAGCTTGGTGAAGGCGTCGAGCGCGGTGGTCTGGGCGTGGCTGACCAGCGGGTTCGGGTCGTAGCTCGGGTTGGTGACCATGGCCAGGATCTCGCCTGTTCTCGGATCGAGCGCCACCGCGGCCCCCCTCCGTCCGTTCAGCGCCTGCGCGGCCGCCTGCTGGACGGCTGGCACCAATGTGGTGACGATCGTGCCACCGCGCTGATGCTGGCCGGTCACCAGGTCCGACACCTTGGAGATGAACAGCCGCGAGTCCTGGCCGGAGAGGATGTCGTTCTCGGCCCGCTCCAGTCCGGTCGCCGCCACGAACGGACCGTAGTAGCCGGTAATCGGAGCGTAGAGCACCGCCGAGTCGGCCGGGTACTGACGCTGGAACTTGTACTGGTCGTCGACGGCCACGCTGGAGGCGATGGTCTGGGTGCCGGCGATGATCGATCCCCGCTCGCGTTCGAGGGCCTGTTGCTGGGGATGCAGGTTGTTCGGCGAGTCGGCCAGCTTGTGGGCCTGCCCGACCTGGACCCAGTTCGCGTTGACGAGCAACGCGAGGAACAGTACCAGGCAGACCACGGCGACTCGGCGGATAGGACGGTTCACCCGGTCTGCACCACCGTGGTCGGGCTTTCGGCCACCGCGTTCGGGTCGAACAGCGGTCCGGTCGCCGGCATCGGTGCCGGCCGCCGGTAGGCGTCGCTGATCCGCAGCAGCAGGGCGATGATGGCCGCGTTGGCCACGATGGACGATCCTCCGGCCGAGACGAACGGCAGGGTCAGGCCGGTCAGCGGGATCAGCCGCGTCACCCCGCCGACCTGGACGAAGACTTGGAGCGCGATCGACGCGGCGAGCCCTGTGGCCAGCAGCTTGCCGAAGGCGTCCTTGGCGCTGATGGCCGCGCGCATGCCGCGCATCACGACGATGCCGTACAGCACCAGGACGGCCATTACCCCGGTCAGGCCGAGCTCCATGCCGATCTCGCTCATGATGAAGTCGCTGTAGGCGGCGGGGAACTGCCACAGCCGGCTGGTGCCCTGGCCCAGGCCCGTCCCGGTGATGCCGCCGGCGCCGAAGTCGTACAGGCTCTGGGTGAGCTGGTAGGCGCCGTGGGTCGGGTTGTTCCCGTCGAACGCGTGCAGCCAGGCGTCCACCCGGGGCCGGACGTGGCCGACCGTCTTGTAGGCGGTGAAGGCGCCCAGCAGGAACAGCGTCACGCCGATGACGACCCACTCGACCCGCTCGGTCGCCACGTACAGGACGACCAGGAACATCCCGAAGAACAGCAGCGACGAGCCGAGGTCGCTCTCGAAGACGAGGACGAGCAGGCTGGCCAGCCAGGCGAGGAGCACCGGGCCGAGGTCACGGGCGCGCGGCAGGCGCAGCCCGAGGAACGACCGGGAGACGACCGAGAGGACCTCTCGCTTCTCCACCAGGTAACCAGCGAAGAACACCAGCAGAATGATCTTCGCGACCTCGCTGGGCTGGAAGGTGATCGGGCCGAGCTTGATCCAGATCCGGGATCCGTTGATCGGCAGGCCGATGACCGGGAGCACCGGGAGCATCAGGCAGACCAAGCCGACCAGTCCGGCGGTGTAGGTGTAGCCGGCGAGCGCCTTGTGGTCCCGGATCATGGCCAGGACCAGTACGAACACGACGAGGGCGATCAGCGTCCACACGAGCTGCTTCTCGGCCAGCGACGGCGGCGGCGCGATCTTCTTCTGCCGGTTGAGGTCCTGCTCGTAGAGGTCGATGCGGTAGATGACGACGAGCCCGATGCCGTTGAGCGCGGCGGCCACCGGCAGGATGATCGGGTCGGCGGCCGGCGCGAAGCGGCGGACCGCCAGATGCGCAAGCACCCACAGCAGGCTGAACAGCAGCCCGTAGGTGAACACGGTCGGCTTGACCGTCCCGGACCGGGAGATGGTCAGCGCGGCCAGTGCGGCCGTGGCCAGCACTCCCGAGCCGATGAGCAGCATCAGCTCGCGGTTGCGGTACGGCGGTAGTTCGGTGCCCGGGTCGAGCCGGAACGCGGCGAAGGTCGACGTCAGGTCGATCGGCCGCCCCCGCAGCGGAGGAAGGACGCTGCTCATGGCGGCGGCCTACCTTCCCGTCACGCAGGCCGGGGTCGGGTGGGCTGCGCACTGTGCCCCTATTGTGGGGATTCCTCTCTGAGCGGTGCCGCCCTTGGGTGGGGCGGTGCTGGCTCTCGGGCTGGCGGGCGTCGGGCTAGCCGAGGGTGTGGTGCCGGGGTTCGAGGTGGTCGGCGTGTTCGCCCTGTCCAGCATCGATCTGACGTTTTTCACGTACGCGTCCGCCTCCGCCTTGCTGCTCTGCGCGATGCCCCCGCCGTTGATCTGGTCGAGAATGTCCTTGATCTGGTCGTTGTTCGGAGCCGCCGCCCGCAGTTCGTCCATCGTCACGGACGGCTCGTCCTGGACGTTATTGTGCAGGTGGATCAGGGGAATGCTCGCGCTCAGGCCGCGGTAGACAGCCAGGTGACCGTCGGCCTGCCCGACGTAGTACTGCTTGTTCTTGTACGACCAGCCGAAGATCGCGATCAGGACGATCAGCACGAGCGCCACCAGGCCGGCGATCAGTGGTAGCCGGGAGCGGCGCGGCGGTGGCCCGCCGGCCGCCGGGGACAGGTCGAAGTCGTCCTGGTCGTCCTCGTCGCGGGTGAGCTTGGGAGTGGCCAGGCCGACCTGCGTGTGCTCCGCGTCCGGGAACTGCCCCGCGTCCTGGTACTGGCCGCCGTCCTGGAACTGCGAGTGCGGCCGCCCGGTCGGCATCGTCGGCGCGTCCCGGTAGGTCATGTCGCTGTTCTGGTAGTCGTCCGGGTACTGTCCGCTCGCGCCGCCGCCCGCGGTCGGGTGGTCCCCGGTCGGGTAGTCCCCGGTCGGGTAGTCCCCGGCCGGATAGCCGTCGACCGGCCGGCCCGGCTCGCCCCGGCCGAGCCGGGCGCCCTTGGCCGCCGGTGAGTCGCGCTCACCGTTGCTGGGATGCGGGCCGGTCCGGGCCGGGTCCGCCCCGGGCACGACCCGCTTCTCGGCGGCGGCCCCCGCGACCAGCGGACGCTCGGGCGGCCCGCCGTCCTCGGTCACGTCGGCCACCACGACGGTGATGTTGTCCGGCCCGCCGCCGGCCAGGGCCAGCTCGACCAGCCGGTCGACCGCCTCCTGCGGCGTGCGCGTCTCGAGCGCGGGCCGGATGTTCTCGACGGTGACGACGCTGGACAGGCCGTCGCTGCAGAGCAGGAACCGGTCGCCCGGCTGGGCGTCGATCAGCTCGAGGTCGGGCTCGACCTCCCGGCCGTCCAGCGCCCGCATGAGCAGGGACCGCTGCGGATGGTGATTGGCCTGTTCGAGCGTGATGCGGCCCTGGTCGACCAGATCCTGGACCAGCGTGTGGTCGTGGGTCACCTGGCGCAGCTCGCCGCCCCGCAGCCGGTAGGCCCGCGAGTCGCCGACGTGCAGCAGGCCGAGCCGGGAGCCCGAGCTCAGCAGCGCGGTGACCGTCGTCCCCATGCCCTCGAGGACCTCGTTCTCGCGGGTCATCTGGCGCAGCCGGCCGTTGGCCTCGCGCATCGCCTGGCGCAGCGACTCGATCACGTCGGGGCCGGCGCCGCCACCGGTGGTGATCAGCGCGGCTCCCTCGAGCTCGGCCAGCCGGCCGATCACGGTCGAGCTCGCGACCTCGCCGGCGGCGTGGCCGCCCATGCCGTCGGCCACCACCAGCAGGTGGGAACCGGCGTAGGCCGAGTCTTCATTGCCCTCGCGGACGTACCCGACGTCGGAGCGGATGGCGTATCGGAGGCGTAGCGTCACCGGTGAAGCTCCAGAACCGTCTTGCCGATCCGCACCGGCGCCCCGATTGATACCGGCATGGGAGTCGTCACCTTCGTACGGTCGAGGTACGTGCCATTGGTCGAACCGAGATCTTCGATCATCCACTGGCCGTCATGTGGGACGAGTCTCGCATGCCGCGCCGAGGCGAAGTCATCATCCAGGACAAGGATTGAGTCGGGAGCCCGCCCAATGGTGATAGGAGCCCCGGTCAGTGGTATCTCAGTGCCTACGAGTGGCCCTTTGGTCACGAGTAGTTTGCTTGGTGTGGGAGCGCGGCGCGGGGGTCGTGCCGGAGCCGGTCGGGGTTGCGCGGGTCGTGGTGGAGCGGCGACCCCGCCGCGGGCCGCCTGCGCGCCCGCGCCACCCCGGCGTTGCTGCCGCCGGGACGGCCCGAACATGTCTGCCCGGACGGCCGCGATCGCGACGAGGACGAATCCCCAGAGTAGGGCCAGAAACCCGATCTTGACGATGAGTAGCGTCAGATCGGTCGGCGCCGAGCTGTTCACGTCCTACCAGCCGTGGCCGTCACCCGAGCGGCCGCGCCCGTCGGTCGCCCGGTCGCGGGACCGGGACGCGCCGGGCAGGCGGGTCTCGGCGTCGTAGAGCTCGTCGAGGTCGTCGCCCTGGCGACGGTGGCCCCGCCCGTCGTCGCGGACCCGCCTGGCGTCATAGCCGGCCCGGCCCCAGCCGCCGGGGTCGTCGCCGCCGCCGGGCCCGGGGCGATCCCGGCGCCCGGACGGTTCGACGTAGGTGGGACCGTCGTACGGCTCCTCGCTGTCGAAGCCTGGACCCGTGCCGGAGTCGCCGAACGGACCGCTGTCGTAACCGCCCCGATCACGGCCATAGGGCGCGTCACGGCCATAGGGCGCGTCACGTCCGTACCCCGCCGCTCGGTCACCACCGGCAGAACCATAGCGGCCTGCCCCGCCGCGGTCCGAACCCGGCCGCTCTGGGGTGCCGGGTTCGCCCCGCCGGGCGGCGGCGGGCACCCCGCCCCGGGGTCGCGACCCCCGTCCGCCGGCCTGGCCGGCCTCCGACCAGCCCGACGGGCCGGCGTCGCCGCGCGGCTCGGCCCGGCCACCGCCGTCGGCCGCCGTCGGCTGGCGGGACCGGCCACCGGCTCCGGCACGGGCGTCCTCCCGGCGGAAGGTCAGTGTCGAGGCGCCGAGCTCGATGCGGTCGCCGTCCAGTAGCCGCACCTGCGTCGCCGGCCGGCCGTTGACGATGCTGCCGTTCGTGGAGCCCCGGTCGACATAGAGGAACTGCCCGTCGGGCAGGCGGCGGACCTCGCCGTGGTGGCGGGAGACACCGGTGTCGTTGAGCCGGATCTCACACTCGACGCTGCGGCCGATGACGGCCGTGTCGACGTCGAGCGGGAACTCGCGGTCCGGGCCCAGCGGCCGGCCGTCCGGGCCCTTGGTCGTGATGACGAGGCGGGGAGCACCGGGCCGGGGCGGCGCCGATGAACGGCGGCGGGGTGGGCCGCCGACGTCGGCGGCGGCCGCGACCGAGCTGCGGATCCGGAACACCCCGACGTCGAGGTCCTCGGCCTCGGCGAGGCGCACGCTGACCGGCCCGCCGAAGGTGTATCGCTGCTCGGTGGCGTGCTCGCGGACCATCTCGGCGAGTTCGTCCGACAGGGCGCGCAGGTAGGGGGACAGGCGGGCGTAGTCGCCGCTGGCCAGCTCCACCGCGAACTCGTTCGGGACCAGGACGCGGTTCTGCCCGACCGAACGGCGGCGGTCGTCAGTCTCGCGGGCCAGCGCGCCCGCGATCTCGACCGGCTCGACGCCGCCCTTGAAGACCTTCGCGAACGCCCCCTCGACGAGGCCGCCGAGGCGACGCTCGAAGCGCTGCAGTACCCCCATCGCGCGACCTCCCTCCTCCCGCTCCCTGAGATCGTATGCCCCGTGCGCGGCCTGACCTACTCGTCAGCTACCCGACCACCCGTGATAGCGTGATACTCGCAGCAAGGGCGAGTGGCGGAATGGCAGACGCGCACGGTTCAGGTCCGTGTGTCCTGACGGACGTGGGGGTTCAACTCCCCCCTCGCCCACCACAACGGTTTGATCTTGAGGCGAGTGCCGAGGCGTGGCTTCGGAACTCGCCTTTCTTCATGTTCGCGCTGCTCCGGCGGCTGGCCGCCGCCTGTGGGGCTGGTCGGAGCGACTCAGGGCGGGCCCGCCGGGACGCTCCGGTCCCGTCGCGTTCGTCGGGGTTCGCCCCAATCGCGAAACACGACGAACCCCCACTACGATCGACCCCGGCGGCGAAGCGCATGGGAGGCACCGGAACGTATGGCGGCCTCGGGCGTTGACGGTTCGTTGACCAGGTTCCCTCGGCCGATCGACGCCTCGTACGAGGACGTTTCGCTGGTCAGCCGTCTTCGCGAGTTCGCGGCAGCGACGCCAGGAAGTCCGGCAATCGTTCGCGACGGCCATGTTGTTTCCTACGCGGAGCTCGATTCGCGCTCCGATGTTCTGGCCGGTCGGCTCCTGCGTGCGGTCGGCCCGGGAACCGAGCCGGTCGTCACGGCGCTCGGCCACGACGAGCTCGGCCTGATCGCCCTCGTCGCGGCCATGAAGGCCGGCCGGCCGGTGGCCCAGCTCGACCTGCTCCAACCGGCCGCGCGGCTGGCCACCATGGTGGAGCTGGCGGCTCCGGCGATCATCGTGACGGATGCGTCGCATCAGGTGGTCATTCCCGCGCTGAACGGGCGATACAGCCGGGAGATCCCCGTCGTGCGCATCGGCGCCGCCGACGAGATCCCCGCGCCGGCCGGGCCGCCCGCCGACCCGGTCACCGCGGCGGCGGCCCCGACCGCCGGCTCCGACCTCGCGGCTGTCTTCTTCACCTCCGGCTCCAGCGGCCAGCCCAAGGGCGTCCGCTGGGCCCATCGGATGATCATGTGCGAGGCGTGGACGGGCGCCGCGGCGATGGGCCTGGGCCCGGCCGACCGGATCGGCCTGGTGCTGCCGTACTCGTTCTCGGCCGGGCTGAGCGTGGTCGCCTGGGGGCTGGCGACCGGGGCGGCGCTGCACCTGTTCGACCCGCGGGTGCGCGGCGCGGCCGCGCTGCTGGACTGGCTGGCCGAGGAACGGATCACGACCCTGCACACGACGCCCACGATGCTGCGGGCAATGTTGGCCGCGATGCCGGACGGTGCCGTCCTCGACACGCCACGCCTGGTGTCGACCTGTTCGGAGCCGCTGGCCGGCACGGAGCTGGCCTCGCTGCGCCGGCATCTCACCCCGAGCGCCACCTACGTCAACTGGACCGGCGCGTCCGAGGCCGGCACGATCGCCTTCAACGTCATCGCCGGGTCGGACCCGCTGCCCACCGACGGCCCGCTGCCGGCCGGTCCGCCGGTGGCGCCGAAGACGGTGGAGATCCGCGGCGAGGACGGCCGCGCGGTGGCCGCCGGCGCCGCCGGCGAGGTCGTGATCGTCAGTCGGTTCCTGGCCGACGGCTACCTGCGGGCCGACGGCCGGACCGCGGCCCGGTTCGGCCGGACCGACGCAGGCGAGCGGACCTACCGCACCGGGGACCGGGGCCGGCTCGGCCCCGGCGGTTCACTGGAGCTGCTGGGCCGGCTGGACACCGCGGTGGCCGTCGGTGGCCACCTGGTCGAACCGGACGAGATCGCGCACGTCCTGACCCAGCTGCCCGGGGTGCGGGAGGCGGTCGTCGTCGGGTATCGGGCCGGGCGCGCGGCGACCCGGCTCGTCGCCTACGTCGGGGTCGGCGCGCTGGCCGCCGGGGCCGCCGGGGCCGCCGGGGCCACGGCCGTGGGCTCGGCGGTGGACCCGGGGCTGGGCGCCGGGTCCGGCCGTGGCGTTCCCAGCCCGGTGACGCTGCGCCGCCACCTGCGCGAACGCCTGCCGGGGTGGATGGTGCCCGCGACCGTCATCGTCCTGGCCGAGCTGCCCCGCACCGAACGCGGGAAGATCGACCGCGCGGCGCTGCCCGAGCCGGCCCCCCGCCCGCGGGCCGCCCACGCCCCACCCCGGTCCGACCGGGAGGCGGCGGTGCTCGCGATCTGGGAGCGGGCGTTCGGACTCACCGACATCGGGATTTTCGACGACTTCCTCAGCCTCGGCGGGGATGCCGAGGTGGCCCGGGAGATCGTGCGCGGCGCGGACGCCCTGCCCGGCCGGCGGATGTCCACGGCCGACGTGGCCGAGGCGCCGAACGTCGCCGCGTTCACGGCCCGGCTGACCGGTGTCGCCGGTGTCGACGACGGCCCGCCGGCGTCCGGCGAGCGGGCGAACGAGGCTCGTCCCACCTGCGTGACGCTGCGCCCGGCTGACCGGTCCAGCCCGGCCGACGCGGCTGGGCTGCCGGCGACGGACGGGCTGGACGAGGCGCCGCTGTTCTGCGTGGCCGACATCGGGCAGCTGGCGATCGAGCTTCTGCCGCTGGCCCGGCTCCTGCGGGGTCCCGGCGCGGTCTACGGCTTCCAGGCCAGCGGGATCGAGCGGCGGGGCGCCCCCGACCTGACCGTCGAGGCGCATGCCCGCCGCCATCTGGGCGACCTGCGGGCGATCCAGCCAGCCGGCCCGTATCGCCTGCTCGGGGTGGGCTTCGGCGGCCTGGTTGCCTACGAGATGGCGCAGCGGCTGGTCTCGGCGGGCGAGACGGTGGCCGAGCTGGCGCTGGTCGCCGTCGATCCGCCGGACCCGGTCGCGCGCGCCGCGGCGGCCGCCGGCCCGGCCACCCGGCTGGGCGCCGCGGCGCTGGCCGCGCTGATGCCGGCCGAAGCGGCCGGCGCTCGCGGCTACCTGCGCCGGACGGCCGCGCTGTCGCTGGCCGGCCTGGTCAGCTACGGCCGCGACGAGCACGTCGGCGCGTTCGCCGAGCGCGGCGTCATCGCGACCAGTCTGTACCGGATGCTCCGCTACGGCGGCCCGGTCGTCCTGCTCGGACCGGGCGGCAGCGCCGCGCCGGACGCACTCGCCCCGACCGGCCTCGCCCCGGCCGAGGACGCCCCGGCTGGTCGCCCGGATGTCCCGTTCGCCTGGCGCGACCTGCTCGTCGGCCCGGTCGCGGTCGAATGGCTGCCCGGCGGCGCGGACCTCATCGAGCGGGAGCCGTTGGTGACCGCCCTGGCCACCGTCCTCAACCGGCGGCGCCGGGAGGACGGCGCCCATCGACCCGCGTCAGAGCTCGGCGCCGCCGCCGGGTGCCGCCGGCCCGGTGCTGGGCCGGAGCAGCCCGCCCTCTGACGTCCAGGCGCCGCCTCTGCCGTTCCAATGCGGTCCGCCGGCGCCGTTCGCCGCGCCGGGCCCAAGGGGAGTAGGACCGAGGGGAGTGGGCCCGAGGGGGCCCGGCCCGAGCGGGCTGGGCCCCATCAGGCTGGGCACCGCCGGCCGGGCCGCCGCGCTACCGGCGGCCGCCGGGATGGCGGCCACGGGGCTGGTAGCCACGGGACCGGTGGCCACTGGACCGGTAGCCACAGGGCTGGTAGCCACAGGGCTGGTAGCCACGGGGCGGGGCCCGGCCGTGGCCAGCCCGATCGGGTCCAGATCCGCGTGGGTGGCGCGCCGGCCCTCGTCGGGCTCGTCGACCAGGTCCGGCGCCGTCTCCCCGCCCGCGCCGGGCAGCGCGGGCTCGAGGCCCGCTAGGCCGACCCGCCACCGGCGTCCGGGCCTGATCCGGGCCGGTCGGGCCAGATGTTGGCCGCCGCGCGGGGCGTACCCGCCCGCGTACGCATAGGCGTCCGGCCCCTTGGTCGGCACCATGTTCAGGACGACGCCGAGAATGGACGCGTCGACGTTGCGCAGCAACGTCCGGGCCTGGGCGAGGTCGGCCCGGCGGGTCCGGCCGGCCCGGGCGATGAGGATCGTGCCGTCGGTCAGCGTCGAGAGCACCGCCGCGTCGGTGACGGCCAGGATCGGCGGTGCGTCGATGATCACGTGGTCGAACTCGCCCCGGAGCTCGGTCAGCAGGTCGGCCATGGCGCGCGAACCGAGGAGCTCACTCGGGTTGGGCGGAACGCGCCCGGAGGCGATGGCCAGCACCTGACCCTTGGCGATCGGCTGCATGACCTCCCGGGGCCGGGCCTGGCCGGCCAGGACCGAGGTCAGGCCGGCGGCCGCCTCGATGCCGAGATAGGAGCCGAACGACGGCCGGCGCAGGTCGGCCTCCACAGCCAGCACCCGGGACCCGGACTGGGCCAGCACGGCGGCGAGGTTGAGGGCCGTCGTGGTCTTGCCGTCGTTAGGCCGGCAGCTGGTGATCGTGATCAGCTGGGGTCGGGTGTCGACCGCGACGAACTGGAGGTTCGTGCGCAGCTGGCGGAACGCCTCGGCCCGCGGCAGGCGCGGGCGGTCGACGACGGTCAGCGACTGGCCTCGGGTCGCGCGGTCGTAGGCGATGGCCCCGATCGTCGGCAGGTCGGCCGCGGCGGCGACGTCGCCGGCCCGTTTCACGCTCGTGTCCAGCCGGAAGCGGACCACGGCCAGGCAGATGCCCAGCGCGAGGCCGGCCAGCAGCCCGAGCGCGATGTTCTGGCCGGCCTTCGGGGAGATCGCGTGCCCGGGGCGCTTCGCCGCCTCCCAGACCGACACGCGCACGGGTGAGGCGGGCGCCAGGGCCGGGCCGCCGGGCAGCCCGCCCGCGGCGGCGGTGACCAGGCTGGTCGGCGCCTCGACCCGGGCGATCTCGGTGGTGAAGACGGTGCCGACCTCGTTCGCGATCCGCTGGGCCGCAACGGGGTCGCGGTCGCGGACCGACACCCGCAGCAGGACGGTGTTGGAGACCGCGTGCCCGCTGATCCGCCCGGCGAGCTCACCCGGGGCGTCGGGCAGGTGCAGGCGGTCGATGACCTCGGCCGCGACCCGGTCGCTGGCGACCAGGTCAGCATAGGAGCGCACCCGTTGCTGGGCGGCCAGCCCGCCGTCGTAGAGGGCGGAGACGCTTTCCGCCGACCCCGCGGTCGATACAAAAAGAGTTACCGAAGACGTATAGATGCGGGTGGAGCGGGCGGTCACAACAATGGCGAGGACGACCGCCAGCACGGCCACGGCCAGTACATGCGGCCAGCTCTTCCGCAGGGCGCGAAGATAGTCCGCCAACTCCACCAGTGGTCTCCCTGTGTCCCGACGCGGATTGCCCAAAGAGGCGCGACCGCTCACGATACCGAATAGGCGTACGCGTCACCGTAATCCCCCGGCGTGTTCGTCGTCGAACTCGACCGTTCCACGGGTCGACTCGCCCGGATTCAGCGGTTGCGGGTGGAGAAGGAACCGGGCGGCGGCGCCATTCACCACGCGAGCTGTCGTTATCCGGTTGTTTATTGATAGCAATCAGGCGGTGCCCTCGGTCGTGGCGTGACTGTGCTATCTATTCTCTCCGACGCCGCTGATGCGGATGCCCGGAGCGTCGATGTCTCGAGTCGGGAGGCGCGGATTGACCGCCGTCACCGTCATGACCCACTCGGCCAACCCGCCGCCCTCCGCGACCGGGGGCTCCGCCCATTCTCCCGGTCACTTCGGGCGGGTGGCCAACCCGCCGCCCTCCGCGACCGGGGGCTCCGCCCATTCTCCCGGCCGCTTCGGGCGGGTGGCCAGACCGCTGGCCCGCCGGCTGGCCCGTCCGCCGGCTCGTTCACCCGGGTGGGCGTCGTGACGGCCTCGCTCACGGTCGTCGTCCCGGTCATCCCGGGTCCGGGCGGCGCGGCGGCGGACGCCCTCCGGGTGATCGCGGGCCGGCCGCTGCTGGACTGGGGGGTCGAGGCGTCGCTGCGGGCCGCCAGCGTGGCCTGGGTGGTCGTCTCGACCACCGATCCGGCCGTGTCCGCCCACCTGGCCGGCCGACCGGCCTGGCGGGACCGGGTGTTCCTGCACCAGCCCTCGACCACCGGCGCAGCCGCGTCCACCGATCGGGCGGTGCTGGACTTCCTCGGCTCGCCGCTGGGGCGGGTGGCCACCGACGTCGCCGTGGTCGGGCCGGCGAATCCGTTCCTGCGGTCGACCGACGTCGACGGGGCCTACCAGCTCTACCGGCGAGGCTACGACAGCGTGCTCAGCGTGGTCCGGCAGCGGAGGTTCGTCTGGGCCGACGGCCCGGCGGGGGCCGTGTGCACGGACTACGATCCCGCCCAGCGCCCGCACTGGTCCGAGTTTCCCGGGCATCTGGTGGAGAACGGGGCGCTGTACATAACGGCCCGGGAGTTCCTGTTGGCCGCCCGGGCCCGGGTCAGCGGCCGGACTGGTCTCTACGAAATGCCGGCCGACAGCTACACCGAGATCTTCGGGCCCGACGACGTGGCCGTGGCGGAGACGTTGCTGCGCCGCCGGTTCATCGCCGGCACCGAACACGACCAGCTGCCGTTACACGGAATCCGGATGGTGCTGGCCGGTGTCGACGGTGTCCTGACCGACAACGGGATCATGTGCGGTGCGGACGGCGGGGAGTCGAAGACGTACAACGCGCGTGACAGCAAGGGATTCGAGCTGCTGCGCCGGGCGGGGATCCTCACCGGGCTGGTCACCGCCGAACGCGGCCCGCAGATCAGCGCCCGCGCGGCCAAGATGAAGGCCGACATCCTGGTCATGGGGTCGGTGAACAAGCTGGCCGAGGTGCGCCGGATCTGCCGTGAGCGCACTCTCTCGCTGGCGGAGGTCGCCTACATCGGCGACGACGTCCAGGACGGCGAACTGCTGGCGCACGTCGGGTTCGCGGCCGCGCCGGCCGACGCCATGACCGCCGTCATCGACCTCGTCCACCACCGGACCCAGGCGGCGGGCGGGCGCGGCGCCTTTCGGGAGGTCGCCGACCTGATCCTCGCCGCCCACGCGGCCGAGCCGGGCGTTGCGGACGAGGCCGCCGGCTATGCCGTTCTGGACGGCCTGGTCTGAACTGAGGTCTGAACTGAGGCCTGAACTGAGGCCTGAGCTGTGGCCTCGGCGCGCCGCCACCACTCGTAGGTGGCGGCAATCCCCTCGCGCAGTGGGATGCGCCCTCGCCAGCCCAGCGCCGCCAGCCGGCTGATGTCGAGCAGCTTGCGCGGCGTCCCGTCCGGCCGGCTCGAGTCGAACGCGATCTCCCCCCGGAAGCCGACGACGTCGGCGATGGTCTCGGCCAGCTCGCGGATACTGAGGTCGACGCCGGTGCCGACGTTGATCGGCGCCGGATCGTCGTAGTCGGCGAGAATGGCGAGGCAGGCGTCGGCCAGATCGTCGACGTGGATGAACTCGCGGCGCGGAGTGCCGGTGCCCCAGACGGTGAGGGTGGCGTCGCCGCGTTCCCGGGCCTCGTGCGCGCGCCGCAGCAGCGCGGCCAGGACGTGCGAGCGGGCCGGGTCGAAGGTGTCGCCCGGGCCGTAGACGTTGGTCGGCATCGCGGCGATGTACCGGCGCCCGTACTGCTGGCGGTACGACCGGATCTGGGTCATGCCAGCGATCTTGGCAATGGCGTAGGCCTCGTTCGTCGGCTCCAGCGGGCCGGTGAGCAGCGCCTCCTCCCGGATCGGCTGCGGGGCGAGCTTCGGGTAGACGGCGCTCGAGCCGAGGAACAGCAGCCGCTCGACGCCGGCGGCATGCGCGGCGGAGATCACGTTCAGCTGGATCCGCAGGTTGTCCTCGAGGAACTGGACCGGCGCGGCGGCATTCGCCATGATCCCGCCGACCCGCGCCGCCGCGAGCACGACGTGGTCGGGCCGCGCGTCGCGCAGGAAACGCCCGGTCGCCTCGGTGTCCCGCAGGTCGAGTTCGGCGCTCGTGCGCACCACGACCTCGTGCCCAGCGGCCTCGAGCCGGCGATGAACGGCGCCGCCGACCAGGCCGCTATGTCCGGCGACGTAGATCCGGGCGCCGACCGGGATTCGGGTGACGCCCGTGATCCGGTCGGCGGCCAGGTTCTCGGCCGAGTTCTCGGCCAGGTTCTCGGCCAGGTTCTCGGCCACAGTCGCGGCCACGGTTTCGGCCGGGGTGGCGTTCTGGGACGCGGCGGCATCGGTCACAACCCACGATCATTCCAGGTCACCGGCCATTCCAGAGCACCGGCGCCGCGCCCGGACGATGTGCTCCCGCCGTGGTCCCCAGAGCGGCGGCGCGCCGAACCGGCGTGTTTCGAAAACAATAGAACCTCAAGTTTCGGCGACAGGAATATCAAGCTGGCGGCAACGAGGAGCGCGGCTCGGCTGGGCGCGGCGCGATCGGCGATCATTCCGGCGTCCGGCCAGCCGCCCGCGCCCGGTCCGCGCGGAACCTGCCCGGGCCGTCCTGGGCCGGTGTGAACAGCGCCGGATCCCGGCGTCGCGACCGGGCGGCCGCGCGGCCGCCCGGCCGGTGGCGACAGCGACAGGCGAACGCGATCGCGGTCGCTGGGAACCTCACCGCCACGTCGCTCGAGTGGGTCCGACCGACGCCGCCGGCCCGTCCGGTGACCCCTGTGAACAGCGGCGACGCCCGGTCGCCAATCCTTGCTCGAATAAAACCAATAATTCAGCACCGATGGATTACCTAGACATCGGAATACGCGTCACCGGCGCTGATTCCGGCCGGCCAGCCCGGGTGTTCAACCCTGGTATGGTCGCCGCCGTAATCCTTTGTTTTCTATTCTTCCGGCGGATCTCCCGGGGCGTCCGCCGAGTGGCACCGCGCACCATCGGTGACACGGCTGCGCGCCTGAAAACATCGCCAGCCTCGCTGTCCAGCCAGACCTGATCGAACCGACTTTCGGGAAGCTTGAAGATCATGTCACAGCAGGCATCAACAAGTGGCCGAGCAGGCCGCCGAGACATTTCGATCGACGGAAACACTGGAGAAATATTCGATCTTCATGAGGCCGGGGGCCACCGAACGACTGCGGCGGACCTCCGGGTGGCCATCGTGCATGATTTCCTCACCCAGCGCGGTGGGGCCGAGCGGGTAGTCCTCGCGATGCTCCGGGCCTTTCCCTCCGCCCGGGTCATCACGAGTGTCTACGACCCGGCGGGGACCTTCCCCGAGTTCCGGAACTACGACGTCGAAGCGACCTGGTTGAACCGGTTCGGGATGTTCCAGCGGGATCCGCGCCGCGCGCTCCCGCTCCTGCCGCTGGTGTTCGGCGGCCTCGAGATCTCGGACGTGGACGTCGTGCTGTGCTCCAGCAGCGTCTTCGCCCACGGCATCCGGACCACCGCGCCGAAGATCGTCTACTGCCACAATCCGCCGCGCTGGATCTACCAGATCGACGACTACTTCCAGAGCCACTCCCGGCTGAAAGCCCTCGCGCGCCTGTGCGCCCCGGTGTTCCGCCACTGGGACCAGCGGGCCGCCGCCGGGGCCGCGCGATACCTGACGAACAGCAGCACGGTCCGGGCCCGTGTCCACAGTGCGTACGGCCTGGCGGCCACCGTCCTCCCGCCGCCGGTCTCGCTCGACCCGCGTGGCCCGCGGGAGCCGATCCCGTCCCTCGAACCAGGCTTCCTGCTCACCGTGGGACGCCGGCGGGGCTACAAGAACAGCGTCGCGCTGGCCGAGGCGGTCGAGCGGATGCCGGCCGAGCGACTCGTGGTGGTGGGCGGCCTGGCGCCGAAGGTCAACGGCAAGTGGACCGACCGCGTCACGGCGTTCGAGGGCATCTCCGACGCCCAGCTGCGCTGGCTCTACGCCGAGGCCGACGCGTTGGTCGCCGTGTCCCACGAGGACTTCGGCCTCACCCCGATCGAGGCATACGCCTTCGGCACGCCCGCGATCGTCCTGCGGCGCGGCGGGTATCTCGACACGACGGAACCCGGGCGCTCCGGGGTCTTCGTCGACGAGCCCACACCGGCGGCGATCGAGGACGCCGTCGGGCGGTTCCGCCAGGCCCGGTGGGAGCGCGACGACATCCGCGCGCACGCCGCGCGCTGGGCGCCCGAGGAGTTCGTGCGCAGCCTGCGCGACATCGTGGCCCAGCACGCGGTGCCCGGCTGGGGGAGCCCGCGCCGCCTGGCCAGCCAGCGCCGTCCGGACCCCGCGCCGGTCCCGGCGGGGGCCGCCGCCGCGGCCGCGGCGGCGGGCCGGGAGACGTGGGCGGGGCGAAGCTGATGCCGCTCACGCGGCCCAGGTGGCTGGGGCTGCCGCCGGCCCGGCCCCGAGCCGGCGTGCTCCACGTGGCGCTGCACGTGGACGAGTCCGGCGGGATCGCGTCGGTGCTGCGCGCGTACCGGGCGATCGCCGCGACCGCGGCCCCGACCGCCACCGCCACCGCGACCGCGGCCCCGACCGGGCGGGCGGCCGCGACCGGAACCGGGCTCGCGGACGGCCTGGCCGACTCCCGCTTCCTGGTCACCTACCGGTCCGGCGGCGACGGCGACGGCGCGCGGTCCCCTTTCCCGCGGCGCCTCGCGACCCTGCTCCGTCTCGCGGCCCCGCTCGAGCCGCGGGCGCTGGCCCGCGTGCGCTGGACCGCCCGCGGCCACGAGCGGGTCCACGTCCACCTGTCCCACCGGTTCTCCCTCGTTCGCGACGGGATGGCCGCCCGGGCCGCCCGGCGCGCCGGCTGCGAGGTCTTCGTCACCGTCCACGGCAGCTCGATCGAGCGGGACTGCGCGACCCGAGCGCGGCTGGTCGCCTGGGCGCTGCGGCCCGCCCGGGCCGTCGCCGTCCTCAACTGCCAGGTCGAGGCGGCCCTGGCCGCCGTCGTCGGACCCGAGCGGCTGTTTCGGCTCCCCAATCCGGCCCCGCCGCCCGGACTCGCCGCCGCGGCGCGCGTGCCCGGTCCGGCGGCCGGTCCGGAGACCGGCGGCCGCGCGGCGGGGCGCGCGCGCTTCCTGTTCGTCGGCGAGCTGTCGCGGCGCAAGGGGATCGACGTCCTCCTCGACGCCTGGCCCCGGGTCGCTCGGGAGACCGGCGGTGTCCTGACGCTGCTGGGCGCCCCGTTGGATTCGGAGCTGACCCGGCGCGCGGCCGGCCTGGCCGGTGTGGAGCTGGCCGGGCGGCAGGCCCCGGCCGCGGTCGCCGGCTACCTGTCCCGCGCGACGGTCTTCGTGCTGCCCTCCCGCTCGGAGGGGATGCCGATGGCCCTGCTCGAGGCGATGTCGGCGGGGCTGGCCGTCGTGGCCTCGGACATCCCGTCGATCCGGGGGGCGGCCGACGGCGCCGCGCTGCTCGCGCCGGTCGGTGACGCCACCGGGCTCGCGGACGCCTTGGTGGCCGCGGCGACCGATCCGGGCGCCCGCGCGGCACTGGCCGGTCGGGCGCGGGCGCGGGCCGCCGACCTCAGCGGCGGGGCGGCCGCGCGGCGACTGGCCGAGTTCTACCGCCATCCGCCCGCCAACCCGCCGGCCGCCAACCCGATGGAACAGGTGGCGAACCGGTGCTGACGATGCTTGTCGCCAACAACGGCGGCCATCTCACGCAGCTGAAGTTGCTCGTCGAGGCGCTGCCGGCGCTGGGCGAGGTGTTCTGGGTGACCGCCGACACCCCGCAGAGCCGCCGCCTGCTGGCCGGCCAGGACGTGGAACACCTTGAGCGCCACCGCAGCCGGGACGCCGCCGCGGTGGCGCGCAACGCCGCCCGGGCCCGGCGGATCGTGCGGGACCGGCGGCCGGACCGGCTGGTCACCACCGGCTCCTCCTTCGCCCTGGCCGCAATGGGGCCGGCGGTCCTGGCCGGCGCCCGCTGCCACTACCTGGAGAGCGTCACCCGGGTGGCCGGCCCGTCCGTGTCGGGCCGGCTGATCAGCCATGTCCCCGGCGTGGCCCTCTACACCCAGCACCAGAGCTGGGCCGGTGGGCGATGGCGGTACGCGGGGTCGCTGCTCGACCGCTTCCGCGGCGTCCCAGGCGAGGGCGAGCCGCGGCCGCCCCGAACCGTCCTGGTCACCCTGGGCAGCACGGTCGCGTTCCGGTTCGACCGGCTGGTCGACCGGCTGCGGGCGATCCTGCCGGCCGAGTGCGACGTGACCTGGCAGCTGCCGGCCGACTACGGCGACCTGCCGGGGCGGTCCTGCCGCGACGTCCCCGAGGACGAGTTCCGCGAGCTCGTCCGGGGCGCCGACGCCGTCGTGTCCCACGCCGGCGCCGGGACCGCGCTGACCTGCCTCGAGCTCGGCGCCTCGCCCGTGCTGGTGCCCCGGCGGGCCGACCTGCGCGAACACGTCGACGGCCACCAGGAGGAGCTCGCCCGGGTGCTCGGCGGGCGCGGTCTCGCGCGGGTGGTCGACGCGTCCGCGATCACCATGGCCGACCTGGCCGCCGCCGGCCACACCCGGATCGTGACGAGCCCAGCCCAGCCGCTCGCCATCCCGCTGGACTGAGTGGGCGGGAGGGAACTGAGCGTGGACGCCACCACCGTGGCCCTGGCCGTCGCCGGCCTGATCGCCTCGGCCGCCGCCTCGCGCTTCCCGCACGCGTTCGTCGTCGCCACCCTGATCGTCACCGTGTCGGTGCAGACCCTGGTCCACCTGACCGGGGTGGGCGCGATCGGCCAGGCCGACGACGCGATGGTGGCGGTGTTCGTCCTGTCCGGGCTGGCCCGGGTCTCGGGCGACCGACCCCTGTCGGCCTTCCCGCTCGCGCCGTTCGCCCTGTTCGCGGCGGCCGGCCTGGCCGGGGACCTGGTCGTGTCGGCCCGGCCGTCGATCGCCGCGTCCGGCCTGTGGCTGGCGGTCAAGGGGGTCGCGTTCTGCTGGGCCGTAGCCCAGCTGAGCTGGACGACCACGCACCTGCGCCGGGCGGCCGTCGCCGGTCTGGTCGTGATCGTCGTCGCCGTCGCCACCGCGGCGCTGAACGTGCTCTGGCCGGCCGCGTTCGCCTCCCGGTTCTCCGGGACCGGCGGGGAGCAGCTCCGGTTCGGGCTGCCCTCGCTGACCGGGGTCTTCGTCCATCCGGTGGACCTGGCCGCGGTGACCGCGTACGGCGGCGCCGTGCTGCTGTGTTACTTGGTACTGCACCGCTCGCCGCCGCCGTTGGTCACCCTGTGGATCTGCTGCGCGCTGACCCTCCTGCTGACGTTCCGGCGCAAGGAGATCCTGGCGTTCCTGCTGGCCGGCTGCCTGATCGTGGTGCTGGCGAGGCACGTCAGCGCGCTGATCACCGGCGTGTTCGGCCTGGCGCTGCTCGCCGTCGCGGTGACCCCGATGATCACCAGTTCGGCCCAGGACCTGCGCGGTACCTATCTCACGAACGGGGACACCGCCGCCCGGACGGTTATGACCCGGGACAGCATCGGGATCGCCGACGCGATGCTGCCGCTGGGCGCCGGCTTCGGCCGGTTCGGCTCCTGGACGGCGGCCGGCCACTACAGCCCCGAGTACGAGGCCCGCGGCTACCCGGCGATCTGGGGCCTGTCCGACGTTCCGGGCAAGAACCGGTTCCTGACCGACTCGACCTGGCCGGCGATCATCGGGGAGACGGGCTGGCTGGGCACCACCGCCTTCCTGGGCGGGATCGCGCTGATCGTCCGGCGGGTGTGGCGCAGGTTCCGGCGGTCGTCGGGGCCGGCGGAACTCGTCGCGGCCGGTGCCGCCCTGTCCGCCGTCCTGGTGGCGGTGGTCGAGTCGCCCGGGGCGACGGTGTTCACCAGCCCACCTTTCTACGTGCTGGTGTTCGGGATTGTCGGGATCGCGCTCGGCGCGGACGGGAAAGCCGGGCCGGCCGGGCCCGGAAAGCGCGCTACACCGACGTCGACTCACTATCGCGGAGGTCCAGGAAAACCGGATGAGAGCAGAAAACCGGATGAGAGCATATTGGTGGTCACCACGCCGATCGCTGAGGTCGGTGGTCAGTGAGATGCGCGGCAGCGGGTCGGCCTGGATGCGGACTTCCCGGCCGCCCGGCCGCCCGTTCACGAACTTCGGCGACGAGCTCGCGCGGCACATCCTGGAGGCGGTCACCGGCCGGCGGGTGCGCTGGAGCAGCCTGCCGAACGCGGACGTGGTCAGCATCGGGTCGGTCCTGGAGCGCTATCTGGCCTCCGACAGCCAGGCCGCCGTCTGGGGTACCGGCCTGCGGCGCGGCGAAGCCACCCCGCACGGCGGCGGCCCGGGCGAGGGCGCCCCGAACGACGGCGGCCTGAACGGCGGCGGCCTGAACGACAGGCGGGCCAGCCGGCGGATCCTCGCCGTCCGGGGCCCGCTGACGGCCGCCCGCCTGGGGCTGCCCGCCGACACGCCGCTCGGTGATCCCGGCATCCTGGCCTCGATGCTGCTGACCGGGGCGCCCCGGCGCCGGTTCCGCCGCTCGTTCGTCCCGCACTTCCGGATGTACACCTCGGCGGCGGGCGTCCGGCTGGTCGAGGGGATGCGGCAGGCCGGCTTCACCATCATCCAGCCGAGCCTGCACCCGATCGCGGTTGTGGAGCTGATCGCCGAGTCCGATCTCGTGCTCTCGAACGGGCTGCACGGGCTGGTCCTCGCCCACTCGCTCGGCATCCCGGCCCGGCTGGTGACCTCGCCGTTCGCCGTCGGGGAGCCCCGGTTCAAGTTCGAGGACTACTGGGCGAGCCTGGGCCGGTCGCATCAGGAGGTCACGCTGGGCACGCCCGTGGCCGAGGGGCAGTTGCGGCCGCTCATCGAGGTGCTGGAGCGGGACGCGGCCGCGCTGCGCCCCGCCGTCGACGCCCTCAGGGAGAATCTGGTCGCCGCGGCGAGGGACCTCTAGGCCACCGGACCGACCATGATGCATCGGCGTTCCGCCGGCCGGCACCGCGCCGGTTCGACGATCTGGCCGGGCCCGCCGGGCCCGCCCGGCCCGCCCGCCCCGCCCCGACCGCATGGGCCGCCTCGGCCGAAGACGAAGAAGCCGAGGGCCGGTGGAACCGGAATCCTGAAAGGCGCCTTTCTCTACACCTTCGTCGGCCTGGTCCAGAAGGCCAGCGGGTTCATTCTGCTGCCGGTGGTGGCCCGGGTGATGACGCCGGCCGAGTACGGCCGGGTCTCCGTCCTCGTGGCGATCAACACCTTTCTGGTGGCGCTGATGGCCTTCGGCCTGGAGAACCCGGTCGTGCGGGCCCACTACCGGCTGCGCGGCGACGAGCTCGCCCGCTATCTGCTGGCGGCGCGCCGGATCTCGCACCGGTGGGCCGTCGCCGCCGGCGGCGCGCTCGCCGCGGCGGCCCTGCCCCTCGGTTTCCGCGGCCTGGCCGGCGGGACGCTCGCGCTGGAGATCCTGGGCAGCGCGCTGGCCGCTGCCGGCACGACCTACTCCTACGCTGTGCTGCGGGCCAACCGGTCGGCGGCGAACTACGCCGTCCTCGGCTGCGGCATCCTGCTGACCCAGACGCTGGCCCGGGTCGCGTTCGTCGTCGTGCCGCGCTGGGGCGCGTTCGGGTGGGCCCTGTCCGACCTGGTCGCCGGGCTGGTGGCGCTGGTGCTCGGGGTGCTCGTCTGCCCGGCGCCCGGCCCCGTCCCGCGCCGGCGCGGGCGCCGGCGGGTGCGGGCCGCCGTCGTTCGCGAAAGTCTCCCGCTCGTCCCGCATTACCTGAGCATCTGGGTGATGGGCCTGAGCGACCGGCTGGTCCTGTCCGCGACGACCTCGCTCGACGCGCTCGGCCGGTACGCGGTGGCGGTGCAGCTGACGTCGTTCGGAGCGCTGCTGATCGCCGAGGCGAACCGGGCGCTGATGCCGGAGTACGGGTCGGCCCGGGCCGGCTCGGAGGCGTTGGCCCGGGTCGTGCGCGGCCAGGTCGGGCTCAGCTTCGGCGTGGCGGCCGTCAACGTGCCGCTGGCCGTCATCGCGCTGCGGGTCGCGTTCCCGGCGTCCTACGACGGCGGCCGGTGGGTGTTCGCGCTCGCCGTCGGCAACCTCCTCTACGGCCTGTACCTCATCCCGATGAGCGGGGTGACGGTCGTCGCCGGCCGGACGACCCTGGCCCCGCTGATCACGGGGGCGGCGGCCGGGCTGAACCTGGCGGGGAACCTGCTGCTCGACAGCCGCTTCGGGGTCGGCGGCGCGGTGGCCTCGACGATCGTCGCCTACTGCGCGCTGCTCGCCGGCGCGACCGCGGCCGAGCTGCGCATGCGCAACCTGCTCGTCTGGCCGCGAACCGCGCTGTCGGCGTCGGCGGCGCTCGGCGCCGTCCTGACCTTTCTCACCGGCCTGCTGCCACCGGTCGGGTCGCCGTCCGGGTACCTGGTCGCGGCGGGGGCCGCCCTGGGCGGGCTGGTCTTTCTCGTCCACAGCGGCCGGGCCCTGGCGTCCGGGCGGCGGCCCGGCGCCCGGAGCCGGTCCGAGCCCCAGCCCCAGCCGCAGTCTCAGCCCCAGCCCCGGCCTCGCGCCGACCATCCAGACGCCGTTTCGGCCTGACCAGCACAAGGACTGTCGCCTTGACATCCTCCCCCGCCTGAAGGCGGGGGATTCCAACTACTGGACACCAGCTTTGAGGGGAGGTGTTTTTCGTTGGGGTTCGCGGTTCGCTGGCTTCGGCAATCCGATGCCTCCCCGCGCAGTCACGGCCTGTCCAGCCGCGATGTTTCTAGCCGCGTTCACATCGGCGTTGGCCGTGTGCCTACAGGCGGCGCACAGGAATACCGCTTGGCTCTCGCGGTTTTCAGGCGCCACATGCCCACAGACCGAACAACGCTGACTCGTATAGGCGGCCGGGACCTTCTCGACCCGACCGGGGGCTTTGTCCTCCACACGCTGGACCAGCAGGCCCCAGCCGTTGGCGAGGATGCCCCGGTTCAGCCCGGCCTTCCGCCGGACGTTGCGCCCGGGCGCCGCGATGGTTCCGCGAGCCGACCGGGTCAGGTTCTTGATCGACAGTTCTTCCACCCGGATCAGGTCGAACCGCCGGGCAAGGTCGGTACTGGTTTTCTCGGCCCAGTCCTTCCGCCGGTCGGCTTCCCGAGCGCGAAGCCGGGCGATCTGACGTTTCACCTGGGCCCGGCGGTTACTGCCACGCCTGGCCCGGGACAGCCCGCGTTGCGGACGGCGCAGCCGGGCAGCCTCGGCCGGCCGAAGACCCGGGCAGGACAACAGTTCGCCCGTGCTGAGCGCGGCCGACACGGCCACACCCCGGTCCACGCCGACCACCTCGCCCGAGCCGGGCGCGGGGATCGGCGCGGGAACCGAGGCGACGGCGATATGCCAGCGGCCCGCGCGGTCCAACGTGATCCGATAGGATTTCGCGTCGGGTACGGCGCGGGAGCGGCGGAAACGCACCCAACCGACTTTTGGAACCCAGCATTGGGACCATCGCCGGTTCAGCTTCTCGACCCTGGCGTTCTTCCCCACGATCTGGAAGCCTTCGGCCTGCCCGCGTTTCCGGAACCTGGGCCGCCGGTGCGAACCACCGAAAAAGTTCTTCATGGCCTGGTCGAAGTCCCGCGGCGCCTGCTGCTGGACGGTCTGCGAGCCGGCCCGAAGCCAGTCGAACCCTGCCCGCGCCTCGGTCAACTGCCGGCAGCGCGCCCCATGGCCCGGCGGATTTCCCCGGTAGGGCGTCCACCACGACTGCTGCTCGACCGCGAGGTTCCACACGAAACGCGCGTGCCCGCGGTGCTCGTTGAGTCCGGCGACCTGTTCGGGTGCCGGATAGAGCCGGTAGCGGGACACAGAAATATTCTACAGGAAGGATACGCGAATGCGTTACAGTGTGGGGCGCCGTTTCCTCCCCGGCCTGAAGGCCGGGGTATCCACGGCGCAAATCCGATGACCGGGACCGTGATGACCAAGAAGCGTGTTCTTGCCGTGTGTTCGTTCTTCCCCTGCCCGGTTGACCGGGGTGACCCGGTGCGGGTCACGCAGTTCCTCCGGGCCGCCGCGGCCGGCGCCGAGCTGACGGTGTTCGCGGTCCGCCGGGCCACGACGTCCGGCGCGGACGTGGCGGAACTGGCCCGGATGCTGCCCGGGGTCGACATCCACGTGTTCGCGCCGTCGCCCGACCCCTTCGAGCGCTGGCTGGGCGGCCGGGCCGGCCGGGCGGCGCGGGAGGCGCTGGCCGGCACCCCGTCCTGGATCCTGCGCCGGTACTCGGCCGAGCTGGCCAGCGCCCTGCGGCGGCGCTCCGGCCAGTTCGACCTGGTCATCAGCCTGGGGGAGGCGGCCGGGGTCTATGGCGACGACGTCGAGACCCGGTGGCACTGGGACAAGGTCAACGTGCTCACCGCCAGCTCCCGCGCCCAGTTGCGCGCCGCCCGCGGGCCGGCCCGGCTCACTGGCTACGCCCGGCATGTCAGCGCCCGCCGGCTGGAGGCCCGGTGGTGCGCCCGGGCCAGCTCGATCTCGGTGACAAGCGACGACGAGGCCACTCGCCTGGAGCACCACCTCGGGCGGCCGCCCGACCTGGTGCTCCCGAGCACGGTCGACCTGCCCGAACAGATCACCCGGCGGCCGCGCCCCGGCCGCTTGGTCTGCCTCGGGCAGTTCGGCTACGCGCCGAACCGGCGGGGTCTGCGGCGCTTCGTCGACGAGGCGTGGCCGCCGCTGGCCGCCGCCGACTGGACGCTGCGCATCGCCGGGGCCAACCTGCCCACCGCCGACCGCGCGCGGTACGCGGCGACGCCGGGATGCGCGGTGCTCGGCTACGTGGACGACATCGGGGCCGAGTTGGCGGCCTGCCAGGCGGCGGTGGTGCCGCTGTGGGAGGGCGCCGGGATGAAGATGAAGACCCTCACCCTGATGGCCCACGGCGTTCCGGTGTTCGGCACCGGCCCGGCCTTCGAGGGCATCCCCGGCGCCGGCACCGCGTACTGGGCGGGACAGACAGCGCTCGACGTCGCCCAGGATCTGCTGGCCGCGTCGGGCGCGGAGCTCGTCCGGCGCGGGGAGGCGGGACGGACGCTCGTCCGGGACCGCTTCTCGTTCGCGGCCTTCCGCGACCAGGTCACCGCTTTGGTCAACGGCGCCGCGCCGGCGGTGGAGCGGTCGGCGCCGACCGCGTAGCGGCTCGAGGTGCCGATGGAGCCGACGCCGGGCTGTTCAGCCGGGGCGTCTCGGGCCGGCAGCCAGGTCATGGTCTGCGCGGGCGGCCTGGCCGGGCCGGGCCGCGAGCGGTTCGGGGTCCCAGCGGGCCGCCAGGCCCCAGCGGGTGACCTGCAACAACGCCTCGGCGACGATCCGGGAGGACATCTTCGACGAGCCGGCCTGGCGTTCCCGGAAGGTCACCGGGATCTCGGCCAGCCGGAAACCCCGGCGCCAGGCCAGGTAGGCCGTCTCGATCTGGAAGCAGTAGCCGCTGGAGGTCAGCGTGGTCACCGGGAGGTCCTCGAGGACGGCCCGCCGAAAGACCCGGAAGCCGGCGGTGGCGTCGCCGACCGGCAGCCCGAGCGCTTGGCGCGCATAGGCGTTGCCCGAGCGCGAGATGAGCTGGCGCAGCCGGGACCACCCGACGGTCGTCCCACCGTGGGTGTAGCGGGAGCCGATGACGAGGTCGGCGTCGGCCGCCGCCAGCAGCAGCGCGGGCAGGTCGGCCGGGTCGTGGGAGAAATCGGCGTCCATCTCGACGAACGTGTCGTAGTCGCGGCCCAGCCCCCAGCCGAAGCCGGCCCGGTAGGCCCCGCCGAGGCCGTCCTTCACCGGGCGGCGCAGCAGGTGCAGGCGCGGTTGCGTCGCCGCGAGCGCCGCGACGATCTCGCCGGTGCCGTCGGGGCTGGAGTCGTCGACGACGAGGAGCTCCAAGTCGTCCACGGCGGCGAGGACAGCCCGCGCGACCGGCTCGATCGTCTGGGCCTCGTTGAAGGTCGGAATCACACACAGGCTGGTCAAGGCTGCTCCGAACGGACGGCGGTTCGTGGGTCGGTCGCGGGCACGGCGGTCTCGGGCACGGCGGTCTCGGGCACGGCGTCAACGCACCAGGTAAACGTGCCAGACGGGGAGGTCGCCGGGGTTCGTTTCGACGCGGACGAGCCGGAAGGACGGGTTGGCCGCGATGTCGGGATAGGCCGCGGCGACGGCATCGGCCGGGCTCGCCGGGGTGACCGTGCGGGTCACCAGGTAACGGGCGCCGTGCGCCTTCGGGTCGCCGAGGCGCTCGCCGAAGTCGCGGTCCGGCGTGATCGCGAACTGGCCCGGCCGGTGGGACGACAGGACGATCTCGTAGCCGTCGGCCGCGTCGAGCAGGACCGAGCCGGCCGGCAGGTGCTGGGCGTCCAGCCAGCGGGCCAGGGACCGGTCCTGCGTGTAGCGATGGACGACCGCGCGCTGCTCCGGACTGGCCCGGCCGGGGTCGAGGATCCCGGTCAGGAAGTACGACTCCTCGCGGGCCAGCCGGGGGTTGAGCAGCCCCCGGGCGCTGACCGGCTCGGCCAGCGCCAGCATGAGCAGGACGATCGCCGGGGCGGCGGAGCGGAGTTGCCGGCCGCGGCGGGCGTACCAGCGGCGCCCCGGCCCCAGCCGGGGCGCGGCCCACCGGCGGGTGGCGCCCAGCCGGTGGACGGCCCACTGGTGGGTCCGCGGGAACGTTCCGACGCGGTGTCGGCCCGCGCCCGCCAGCCGGAAGCCGGGCCGGGACGGTCCGGGTCGGCGCGGCCTGGCTTCGGGCGGCGTGGGTGCGGGCGGCCTGGCTTCGGGCGGGTCGGGTTGGGGCGGCCTGGGTGCGGGCGGGTCGGGTTGGGGCGGGTCGGGCCGCGCCGCCGCTGGGCCGGGGCGAGCCGCGAGAACCGTCGCCCCGGCCAGCAGCACCATCGGCACCACAGTGATGGAGAACCGCAGCCAGCCGAAGGTCTGGCCGGCCAGCAGCGCGGCTACCGAGAAGAGATACGCGCCGCCCAGGACCGAGCTGGGCGCGAGCAGCCGGGCGTCCCGGCGCCGCCAGCACAGCCAGGCCGCCGCCGCGACGATCAGGAGGCCGAACGGCTCCAGCAGTCGGGACTGGTCGAGCAGGTAGCCGAGCGGGCCGCCCCGTCCCTCGACGACCGAGCTGATCCCGCCGGCCGACAGCCTGGTCTGGGCCGAGTTCCCGTTGGCCGAGGTGAACTGGGCGAACGGCGACCCGATGATCAGGCTGCTGGTGATGGCCCAGACGGCGAACGAGAACGCGAACGGCAGGGCCAGGACCGTCATGTCCGCGGCGGCGCTGGCTCGCCGCGCGGCCCGGTTCTGGCCGCCGCGCCGGTAGGCCACGACGCCTACGAACGCGGTGGCGGTCAGCCCGGCGGCCACCGTCTCGTAGCGGGTCAGGTAGGCCCCGCCGAGCGCGAGGCCGGCGCCGGCCAGCGGGTTGGAGGCCCCAGTGCGCAGCCAGCGGGTCAATGCCAGTGCCGCGACCAGCAGGAAGAACAGGAACGACCCTTCGCTCATCCCGTTCATGCCGTAGTAGGCGATCTCGGGATGGAGGGCGAACAGCGCGGTCAGCGCCCACGTGGCGTGGGCCGGCGCGCCCAGCTCCAGGCAGATCCGGCGGAAGTACACGACGGCGCCCGCCATGAACAGGGCCGACTGGGCGGTCGCGGCGACGCCCCGGGCGGCGAACGCCGGCCACAGCCGGGCCAACGGCAGGATCGGGATCTGGGCCAGCGACGGCAGCGGGTTCCAGACGAACCCGATCGCGGCCAGGTGCGGGTCCCGGCTGAACATCGTGTAGTAGCCGTTCGCGGTGCGGCTCAGCGCGTCCGACATGACGCTGTGGTGGAGGAGGCTCAGCCACAGCCCGCCGGCGAGGTAGCCGGTGGCGGCGGCCACGAACAGGACCAGCCCGGCCCGGCCCGCGTCCGTCCGACCGGCCTGCCCGCCCCGGCCGGCGGCGGGAGCGGGGACGGTCACCGTCCGGGTCGGGACGAACGTCGGTGCGTCGCTCAGCTCGACGCCGACGCCGACGCCGACCCCGACCCCGACGCCGGTCCCGTCAGGCCCCGGCATGACCCACCCCCGCGCCCACCGGTTCGCCGGGCCGGTTCGGGGGTGCCTCGCCGGGCGGGTCGGCCGCGCCCAGGCCGTGGGCGGTCTTCTCCCAGAACGACGGGGCCACCACCAGCTGGACCAGCGCCTTGGCCGCGGCCACCGACATCAGCAGCCAGTAGGCCGGTGAGAGCACGGCGTGGGGAACCAGCCGACCGATGCCGGTGGCCCGGGCGGCGACGACGTTGCAGTAGACGAACGTGAAGTTGCCGAGCAGCAGGCAGACCAGCCCGACGAAGTACAGCCAGGGCGGGAACAGCCGCTCGATGATGGGCAGGTTGCCGGCGAACCACATCAGGGTCAGCATCCACAGGACCGGGTTCAGAATGGCCAGCAGCGGCGTCCCGCCGACGAACAGGTTGAACCGGAGGAATCCGAGAAAGCCGATCTGCCGGCTGATCGCGACCGGGTTCCGGGAATGGACCAGCCAGGTCTGCAGGTAGCCCTTGTACCAGCGGGACCGCTGCTTGAGCCAGTTGATCGCGTCGCTGTTGGCCTCCTCGTAGGTGACCGAGTCGAGTACCAGGGTCCGATAGCCGTGCCGGTGCAGCCGGACACCGAGGTCGGCGTCCTCGGTCACGTTGTAGGGATCCCAGCCGCCGAGCTCACGCAGCACGTCCGCCCGGAAGTGGTTCGACGTCCCGCCGAGCGGGATCGGCGCGTCCTGGCGGACGAGCCCGGGCAGCATCTGGTCGAACCACATCGCGTACTCGGTGGTGAACCAGCTGGTGAGAATGTTCTGGCGGTGGTTGAAGAAGGCGAGCTTCGCCTGGAGGCAGACCACGTTTCCCGGCACGTCGCGGAAGGCGGCGGCCGCCCGCCGCAGCTGGAGTGGGTCGGGCCGGTCCTCGGCGTCGAAGATGGTGACCAGATCGCCCCGGGCCAGCGTCAGCCCGAGATTGCAGGCCTTCGGCTTGGTGCGCGGCTCGGAATACGGCACCCGCACGATCCGCAGGTATTCCGGCGGGTTCGCCGCCAGCGCCGCCGCGTACGTCTCGTCGTCGTCCTCCTCCAGCAGCAGGATCACGTCCAGTCGGTCCGGCGGGTATTCGATGCCGGTCACCGCCGCCAGCAGGTGGGGCAGGACCTCCGGCTCGCGGTAGGCCGGGATGAGGACCGTGTAGACCGGCAGCTCGCCGTCGCTCAGGCCCCGGGCTCGCTCCGGGCTGACCCGCAGCAGGCCCGGGTCGCGCAGGGCCTTGCGCAGCAGGACGAGGCGCTCGGCGAAGACCGCCAGGTAGAGCAGGCTGATCACCGCGATCAGGCCGATCATGGTGGCCATCGGCGCGAACGCGAGCAGGCCGAGCAGCGCCAGGGCGAGCGCCACGAAGCCGACGCGCTGGCCCCGGGAGAGGCGCTCGCGGGCCGAGAGCTGGTTCGGCACCGCCGGCGGGCTCACCGGGCGGCCCCGGACCGGACCGCGTCTGACCGGACCACGCCTGACCGGGTCGCGTCTGACTGCGCCGCGTCGGATCGGGCGGCGGCCCGGTTGCCGGTGATGTCCAGCACGGCCAGACCGGCGCAGACCAGAGCGAGAACCGCCAAGGCCAGCCGCGCCCGGGGGACCGGCGGCCGTCGTCGGACCCGGCGCCCCGCCGCCGGTGCTCTCCCGCCCGCGGTGCCCACCCCCACCTGACGCAGGCCGATCGCGGTGCCGGCGATCGCGATCACGCCCAGGGTGACGAGGTCGCCGACCCAACCGAGCACGGCGTTGGCGCCGCCCGGCCCGGCGGCCGCCCCGACCAGCGAGGCCAGCAGGATCCGCCCGACGATAGCCGCCGCGCAGACGGCCGCCGCCGGCACGGCCCGCCGGAGCGCGCCCCGCCCGCTGGTGGCGGTTGCGGCGAACACGATCACGATCGCGGCCGCGGCCAGGACCCCGGCCACGCCGCGCAGCGCGGCGCCGTAGGCGATCTCGCCGCCGGAGCCGGCGCGCAGGACCGCGTCGCCCGGCGGGGACGCGACGGCGTGCCATCCGCCCAGGCCGGTGCCGGCCAGCCTGGCCAGCGCGAGTGCCGGCGCGGCCAGCACGTCGGCGGCGTTCCGGGCCGCGGGCGCGGTGAGCGGTACGAGGACCCCGAGCCAGGCGGTCAGCGTCAGCCGCTGCCGCCACAGCGCGCGCGTACCGAAGACGACCGCGATCGCCCCCGCCGCCAACAGGGGGAGGGCGAGCAGGTCGGCGTGCGCGAGCCAGAACGGGCCGTGGTAGCGCGCCGGGGGCACCGACAGCACCCCGGCGGCCAGCACGAGCAGCGGCAGCCCGACGAGGTAGTCGACCTGACGGTCATGGATGTCAGGCTCGTCGGCGGCGCGGCGGGTGCGCGCGAGCAGGGCCAGCGCGCCGGCCAGGAGGGCGGTCAGCCGGTAGGCCGACGGGTCCCGCGCGACGGCCGCTTCCCACAGGCGCGGCAGGCAGCCGGACAGGGTCAGCGCCGCGGCGGCGGCCACGCAGGTCCCGCGCCCGAGCGGGCGCCAGCGAACGGTCAGCCGGGCCGGCCGTGTCGCTCGCGCCGGTCGCCCGGCCGGCGGGTCCACCAAGCCAACCGGGTTCACTCCGTCGGCCGGAGGCGCTCCGCGTCGTGCTGAACGCACACGTATCTCCAATCGTGCACGACGGGGCCTCGGCACGTGATGAGGTTGACTAATGGACGAGGAAATCCGCCGGTGGTCGGCTGCCGAACACCGGCCGGAACCCGGCGGCGCCGACGGCTTTCCTCGCTGGTCGGCCCGCGCGTCCCCCCAAGAACGCAACGCCGACACGCGTGCATATGCGGGTGACCGGAGATGGTGCTGTCCGGCACCGGACTATGGCCACCTGTCGGTGGTTCCGCTCGGAATCAGACGCGGATACACGCGTCTCAACGACGGTGAGCGAGCCGTTGGGCGGTAGGCAAATGTTACCCCCGATTACTGCTGAGTATTGCTTGTGCCGTACGGCATCGAGGCAACCGGGTCGATGCCTGCCCAGAGGCTATCAATCACGCCTCCGGTGTCAAGGCCGCACTTTGGCATAACCAGGTCCAAAGATATTTATCTTTGCTTTGTTTCTGGTTTGCCGCGAATCGCGGACAACCCGGGACGAGCTGGGCGGGCCGCTCGGGGGGATATCGGCGCCACGCCCTTCTCGCGGACCGTCGACGCAGGAAATCTGAAATGTTCTGCCGGCTACAGTGTGGCTCATGCCACGGCCCGCTGATTCGGACTTGCGCCCGCCCCCGGAACATCGCGCGACGTCGGATATCCGACCGGGGGCGGACAGCGGGCGACACCGCCGGTTCCGGGCTCGGTTTCCGGTCCGGGAAGCCCGGCGCGACCGTGGGGGCCCGGGCCGCCGGGCCGCGCGTCGTCTGCTGCTGGCCGGCGTCCTGCTGGCCGCTCTCGGCCTGGCCGGGGGCGCGTCGGGCGAGGAGAACGCCTTTGTCGCCGTCTCCGACGGCCGTCTCACCCTCGGCGGCTCGCCCTTCACCTTCACCGGGCTCAACGTCTGGAACGCCGCCGCCCCGGCCGCGGCGCCCCAGTTCTGCGGCGCCCCGACGGACCTGTCCAGCGCGGCGGACCAGTTCGGATCCGGGGTCCAGGTCGTTCGGGCCTGGTTCTTCCAGCGGCTGGCGACCAGCCCCGGCGGCGACCGGGACTGGACCGCCCTCGACCAGGCCTTGCGGGCCGCCGGCGCCCACGGCCTCAAGGTGATCGCCGTCCTGGGCAACCAGTGGGCCGACTGCGAGGGCTACTCGTCGGCCGCCGACGGCTACAAGGACGAGGACTGGTACCGCGACGGCTACCGGATGACAGTGCCGCCGGGCCAGCGCGCGACCTACGAGCAGTGGGTGCGGGAGGTCGTCAGCCGGTACCAGGACGATCCGACGATCATGATGTGGCAGCTGGTGAACGAGCCGGAGGACGCCTCGTCGCTCGGCGGCTCCTGCCCGCCGCGCGCCGGCGCGGTGCTGCGGTCGTTCGCGCGCACCATGGGCCGGGAGGTCAAGGCGCTCGACCCGCGGCATCTGCTCGGCATGGGCACGATCGGCAGCGGGCAGTGCGGGACGTCCGACCAGGACTACGTGGCGCTCAACGCCGTGCCGTTTCTCGACGTGGCTGACTACCACGACTACTCGGTGGATCCGGTGCCCGGCGACCGGTGGAACGGCCTGGCCGCGCGGGCCCGCGAGATGGCCGCGCTGGGCAAGCCGCTGATCGTCGGCGAGGTCGGCATCGTGCCCGACCAGGTCGGCGGTACCGACGCGCGGGCGGCATTGATCTTGCTCAAGGTCTTCGCCGACCTGCGCCTGGGTGCCTCGGGTGTGCTGCTGTGGGCTTGGCGGCCGGCCGAGGCCGGCGGAACCAACCCATCCGGCTACGACATAGGCCCCGGCGACCCCGCCCTGAGCGCGCTGGCCAGCCGTTGACGTCCCAGGACAGCCCCTCCCTGAATCTCCCCTGGTCGGCGCGCTGAGCTCCCGAGGCGCCGCGTCAGGCAAACGCTAGGCGCCGCCGTTGTAGTAGTAGACCCGCACCCAGTCGACGTACATCGACACTGTGGGCGGCGTATTCGAGTCGCGGCAGGGCAAGGCGTCCTGGCAGCCCTTGTCGAACTGGAGGGCCATGTGCATCGGGGCAGTGTCCGGAACGAGGGCTCCGCCGTCCTCTGTGTGGGCCCGCCGCTACCGTGAAAACGTTGACACCGTCAGAAAGAACGATACCCGGCTCGGCAGCCAGTCGACCGCCACTGTGTGCCACTGCGTGAAATCGGCCGTCAGCGGGCGCGGGGTCGTGACGAAGTGGTTGTAGGGCCCGTTGTGTAACGGTCATGGATGCCTGGGTGCGGTCGCCGTTCGTGACCAGGTAGAACACCTCTTCGGACCAGGTCGGCTCCGCGGTGACGGTCTTCTTGCGCCGGGTCCGGCGACGCAGCTGGACGACCTGTTTCGTGCCCCAGAAGCCGACCAGTCCGGGCGTGGTGATGGTCAGTGCCTTCAGCGAACGGACCTCGGTCCGTCCGTGGCCCTTCTCGGAGGTCGTGACCAGGTCCGGGATCTGGTTCCAGGGCAGTCGGGTCAGGTTCGCGTGGACGGTCGGCTGATTCAGTTTGATCACGAAAAGCCAGTGGCCGCCCCTGGCCCGGATCTTCCGGGCGAGCCGCTCGTGGCTGTGGAGCGAGTCGGCCGTAACCAGGACATCGGCCAGGTCGAGCCGGCCCGCGAGCGCCTCGACCGCGGCGATCTCGTCCCCACCGGTGACCCGTTGATGGCCGGCGGCGATCCCGCCGTGGTGCCAGACCGCCTCGACGACCGCCTCCTGGCTCATCGCCCCCGTCTCGGTGAACGAGCGGGCGCCTTTGAGGGTCTTGCCGTCGAAGGCCAGCCCCGCGGCCCGGCGGGCGGGTCCGCCGACGCCTGGGCCTTCGCGATCCAGCCCGAGAGCGCCGCGTCCAACCCGGCCGGATCAGCACCCTCGACCAAGCGGCGGATCGTCCGCTCCGAGGGCACCCCCCGGGCCAGCCCGAACCCCGCGAGCAGGTCGGCCGGCAGGTCGGCCGCCCACTCCCAGGCCGCCGCGAACGTCTGCTGCCCCGCCAGCACCCCGGCGAGCCACAGCGCCAGCACCGACGCCAGCTCGAACCTGCGCCCTCGTGCCTTCCGCCGGTCGCGCACCCCGCCCAGCGCGGCGAGCAGCCCGGCCTGCCGATCGACTACCCGAACCGCCAGGCGGGCCCGCTGACCATCCGGAATCCGGACAGGCGACACTGGAGACACGGACGCGGCCCCACTCTTCGATGATCATGGCGTAGGAACCTCGATCATCCCGTGGGCGCCGCGTTCGCCCGTTCCCAGGGCGGCCCTCACCCCGCCCTAGCCGCTACCCGTCCACCAGTCCAGCCGACACGCCGATCACGACTTTGTCGGAACCCTGCACCGAACCCTGCCCGCGGGGCCACTTCCCGGGCCTGGAGGCTCCCGACGTCCCACCTACTCCGGGGCGAACAGAAAGCGGGAAGTGCCGACGCGCCGCCGGAGGCAGGAGAGCACAGTGGGGTTGCTCGTCGCTCGCCAGTCGACCAATCCGTAGCGTTCTCGTTCGAATTTCGCGAACTCGAACCAGTTCTCCATTTTCAGGAATTTGAACCTGGTCCCGCTCACCGCCGGATCGAAGACCTGATCCATCCACCCACATTTGGTCGCCGCTTCAGACGCGCCGTCCTGTCGGCTGACGTTGTACAAGGAGCCGGTCTCGGACAGCGCCATCGGCTTGCGGTGGCCGACCGCATAGGTGTCGTAGAAGTCCGGGAGGGACCGTTCGTCGCCTTCCGGGCCATTATAGGTACCCAGCATCTGATCTACGAACTTGCCTGCGTCGGGCGTCTCGTTCTCCCCCCATGGGTAGACACGACCAAAGTGGTAGAGGGTAAGGCCGACCCAGTCGACGTAACGATCGCCGGGGTAATAGGGAGAGTAGGGGTCATCGGCTGTCGACAGCTGTCCATCGTGGTTGGTGTCGATCGCACTGAAGTCGGCAGACCCTCGGCTGGGCACGCTCGGGCCGCCGAAAAACGGGTATCCGCCGCCATAGTTCGGCGACCAGACCATCGGGTTTCCAGGTGCTCGGGCGTGCACGACAGCGGCGACAAGCTGGAATGCGCTCCTATAGGCCGCCGGTTTCTCTCCCCAGACATACCACGATCCGTTCATTTCCTGGCCGAAACGGACGTAGACAGTGACGCCGAGCTTGTTAATCTTGCGGAGCCTGTCGACGAGGTCATTGGCGGCAGAAGCGTCGAGGCTCGACAGCCCGCCGATCGGTTCCAGCGTGAGGAACATGTTCGCATGCACCGCGGCTATCTCGCGGGCTTGGTCGAGAAGACTCGGCTCGGCGAGTGGATCAAGAGGATAGCGGATGAAGGCTCCGAACTGCGCCGGCCGCAGACCAGATCGCTCGATATAGCGCAGCGGGGTGTCCGTCGACCAGTCGATGTGCGCACCAAACAAAACTCCAGCGGGGCCGGGAGGCGATGCGACCCGCGTCGGCGACATCATGAACAGCGCGATCGGGAAAAGTATGACCAACGCCAGCGTCCACTTTTTCACTCGGGAACCTTTCTTTCCCTCCTGCGGTCAGGCCGTCATACGTCCGGTAACCGTGGCGGTGACAGGGACGAGCGACCTTCAGTGCGGCTGGGACGACCAGCGGATTCGTGGCAGTGGGATGGTCCAGGCGTCTGTATCGGCGACCTCTTCGGCCCGTTGGAAGCCCATCTGGGGGACAGCCACCGGCCTCCACGCCAATAGGGGGGCCGGGCTGTTGTCGCCGCTGGTCGGACGTCTATACGTGGCCACGGGCCTGGCGGTCGGCGTGGTCCGGCGCAGGATACGGACAATCCATACCGTCGCCAATAGCAGCGAGATGGATGCGACAAGCAGACACAGCGCGCTGTTGCGCAGCACCGGTCGAATGGCGAGCGCCAACGGAAGCCCGCAATAGAATGTGGTGAGCAGGATGGCGGCACCGGCGTACGCAGCCGCTCTCGCGCCAGCGGTGAACCGTCGTGGGCTCATCGGCCCGCCGCCCAGTCAACGGCGCTGTCCGCGGCTTTCGTCTTGGGGGTCGGTTGCCAGTGGACCTGCCGCTGTCCGAGGAGCCACTCGATGACCGCGGCGAATCCGGCGGTGGACTCCAGCAGACCGGCTACGGGGGCGATCAGCAGACACCGGCCGATTTCGGCCAGCTTCTCGCTGCGGGGCCGGTCAAGGTAAGCCACGTTGTACCAGGCGCCGATCAGGAGCGTACCCAACCACATGACACCGACCAGCGCGATCCACGCCATGACGGGCGCGGGTAGCGGAGCAGGCCCGCGACCCTGAAGTGTGCGCACGGTTTGCGTGAGGAACAGAGGCATCAGAGCCAGCGAGAGCGCTCCGACCGGAGCGCTGAGCGCGAAGCAAGCGACCCGATAACGGGTGCCCCAAATCAGGCGTTGTCGCAGCCGCCAGTCGAGTTCGCGGAACTCTGCCATCCGACCCAACATCGCCATGCCTTGCAGCACACCCACGATCCATCGGTGCCGCTGCTTGCGGGCGCTTCGTACGGAGAAGGGTGGCTGTTCGAGCATGACCGAGCCGTGCCAGCCGAATGCCTGTGGCCCACCTGCCAGGAAGGCGTTGAGGCCGAATACGTAATCTTCGGCAATGAACGGCTGCCCGTCCAGGTGGCCGATGTCCCAGCCAAGGTCGTTCTCAAACTCCTCCTCGATGACCAGGTTCGAGCCGTGCAGGTGAAGCGGCACACCGTGCTCCATCACATGCCTGCATTCGTAACAGGCCAGCGGACGAATAGCCTCCATTGCGCGACACAGGATGGAGGTCTCCAAATACTCCAGCGGATAGTATATCGGTCCTTCCAAGATCTTCTTGTCCGTGTCAGCGAGCAGGGCGATCAGCTTTCTTAGCTCCCCCGGTTCCAGCACCGACTCTTCGTCATAGTGGACGACGAAGGTCCTGCCCGGCCGGTGATTCCAGCCACGCCGACGCTGCTCGACAACATAATGCAACGCTCGTGCTTTCAGCTGAGTGCCGTTCGGCGTCACGTAGCTGGCCGGCAGCACGAGCGCGTCGACCGAGAGCGGTGTCCCGGCGTACCGATCGTTAAACAGCTCGGCCTGCTCGGTCGACTCGGTAACCACCTCGACGGAAAGAAACGAACCGTAGAAGGCGGGGTCTTCCGTAGCCAGAGACAGCACATGGTCGATACCTCGACGTATCACCTCAGTGCTTCCATCCGACCCGCGAGTCGTAATCTGGATCTTTATCTTCGGAACTGCCTTCATCTTGAGCATCGCCGTGTCAACTTCCACCAGCTGGCGATAGCGGTCAGAATGAAAGATGAAGCTACGGTAGTAGGACAGCATGCGGACGCCGATGATCGTAAGACCGGCGATAAGGAACCATCCACCGAACCGGACTAGCGTGAGCAGCCGAGCATGCTCATCCGCGATGGTCGGTACACTCAGATGAAGGTCAGAAGATCGCCACCACAAGGTCGCGTAAAATCCAAAAACAATATATTCGAAAAATACCAGTAACAAAATTGGTCGATGTCCTCTCTCGGACACCAAGTGATTACGGTACGCCACCGATCCCCCCAAATGGTGTGCTTTCCCCGTTGTGATCATACATGCATACCCAGCCGATCGAGCACCCGCCTGGTCAGGGACCCGGCAAAGTTTGCTGGGTAGCGGCTGGTGGACCGGGGCGGGGGCTTCTGGCGGGGCTGGGTCGTGACGGCCGCGCGGAGCGGCACCCGAAACAGGACGGGCATGACCCTCGTCTGATCATGGAGGCTCCTCCGCCAACCTGATCGTCCCGAGGTGCCATGCCCGCCGCGCCGTTATCACCGCCTGTCCCTGTTTTGGATCAGCTGGCCGCGGTCATCGCGGACGCCCAGCCGCCGCCGGTGTCACCCGTCGGTCTGCTGGCCGTGTTCGCCCAGGTCAGCGACCCCCGCAAATGGCGGGGAACACGGCATCGGCTGCCCGCTCTGCTCGCCCTGGCCACATGCGCGGTCCTCGCGGGCGCCCGGTCGTTCGCGGCGCTCGGCGAGTGGGCCGCGGACGCGGGCGAGACCGTCCACGCCCTGGTGCGGCCTTCATCCGAACCCGGACGGCGGGCACGCCGGCCGGGCCGGAGCAGTTCCGCCAACTGGCCAAGATAAGGCCCACGCACCTGGGCCAGGCCCAGAGTGGGTCCCGTGTTGAAAAGGTTGGGCCAGCAGACCGCCCATCTCGAACCGGGAGACGAGGATGGAGACTTGGCTGCCCGACCGCCACCCCGATGATTTTCCGACAGCGGCCCCATTCCCGACCGCGGGCCCGAGGCGCCATCCCGGCGGCACTGTCAGGCCGCTTCCTGGTGGGGCAGAAGCACGGGTGGCGGTCGGCGGCCCCGTGCTCCCGGCGGTGAGAACCCGTACCATGACGCTCCTGCGCGGACATCCCTGACCATGCCGGCACGACAGTGAGGCTCGGCGCGGCCGGAGGTGGCGATGCTGGTCGCGGTGGTGGTCGTGGCGGTCCTCGCGTTCGCGTTTGACCTGTCGAACGGCTTCCACGACAGCTCGAACGCCATCGCGGCGCTGGTGGTCACGAGGGCGGCCCGGCCCCGGGCCGCCCTGCTCCTCGCGTCGGTCTGCCATCTCGCCGGGCCCCTGCTCGCCGGGACGGCGGTCGCGGACACCGTCGGCTCGGTCGTGCATCCACCGGCGGCCCGCGTCCTGCCGGTCGTCGGCGCCGCTCTGACGGCTGGCCTGGCCTGGAACCTGCTCACCTGGTGGCGGGGGCTTCCCTCGTCGTCCTCGCATGCCCTGGTCGGAGGTCTGGTGGGAGCGACGATCGCCGTCTGCGGCCCGGGCGCGGTGAGCTGGGGCCGGCTGGACGGTATTCATCCGCGCGGCGTCGTCGGCGTCCTGGTCGGCCTGGCGGTGAGCCCGTTGCTCGGGCTGGCCGCGGGTGCCGTGCTCATCGCGGTTCTGCGCGGGATGCTGGCGAGGGCGCGCGCCGGCGCCGCCGCGTGGGCCCGGCGCGGTGAATGGCTGGCCGCGGCGGCGCTGGCGTTCAGCCACGGTGCGAACGACGCCCAGAAGACGATGGGCGTGCTGACCCTCGTCCTGCTGGCCACCGGGCACCTGACGGCGTTCGCCGTCCCGCTGTGGGTGAAGATCGGCGCGGCGACCGCGCTCACGCTGGGGACCGGGCTGGGCGGCTGGCGCATCGTGCGGACAGTCGGGCGCGGCATCTACCGGCTGTCCTCGCTCGACGGCCTGGCCAGCCAGGCGAGCAGCGCGGCGGTCATTCTCGCCGCCGCCCGGATCGGCGCGCCGGTATCGACCACCCATGTCGTGGCGGCCGGCATCATCGGTGTCGGGGCCGACCAGCGTCGCCGCCACGTCCGATGGCGGGTCGTCGGGGACATCGTGAGCGGGTGGGCGGTTACCCTCCCGGCCGCCGCGGTGCTCGGCGCGCTCGCCAGCGGCCCCTGGCATCTGGCCTCATGAGCACCGAACGGCCCCGGCCGTCCGGACGGGCGAGGGCGCTGCTGCGGCGGATCGGAACGGTGCTGACGCCGCGGGAACCGGCCACGCTGGATGCGCTGGCCGATCTCGCCGACACGATGGCCACCAGCGTGGCCGGGCTGCACGCCTGGGCCACCGCGGCCGCCGACGTCACCACCGCCACCGCCACCACCGACACCACCGACCCGACCGACACGACCGCGCGGGCGGGGTCCGGTGGTGAGAACGGCGCCTACGATGACTGCATGGAGGCCCTCCGGTCGGCCATGCTGGCCGCTGGGCGCGGCCGTCGGCGCATCGCCGGCCAAGTCGCCGAGGCGTTCCTTCTGCCCTTCGACCCCGAGGAGCTCCTCGAGATCAGCGAACGGCTGGAGGCGGTGGTCGCCGCCGCCTACGTGCTACGGCGCGAGGCCGATCTGCTCGACGCCGACGCGAGCCCCGAACTCGCCCGCCTGCTAGAGCTGGCGGACGATCTGGCCGCGACCACGGCCGGGGCGATCCGGGCGCTGCGCACCGATCGGCGCGCCGCCCACGCCGCCGCCGAGGACGTACTCGACCGGCGCTGGGACGCTGAGGACGCGTACGCCGCCGCCATCCTGGCCAGCTTCGCGCGGCCGGATCCCGATCAGCGTGAAGCCGAAGCCGCCGGCATCGACCACGGCCAGAGTAACGGCCAGAGTAACCGTCGCCGCGGTCGTCGGGCCGCTCACCGGGACCTGGCTCGCCACGCCGAGACACTCATCGAGCTGATAGCCCGGTGCGCCCGCCGCGTGGTCCATGCGGTGGCGAAGAACAGCTGACGGCTCGGCCGGTCCGCCCGGCGGAGGATCTCGTGCGCCGTTTCCTGGCTCGTCCGTGCCGCTGGCCGATGGGGTTCGGGGACAGCTTCGGTGATCAGGTATCGATCCGTCGGCCTCGGTCGGTGGCCGCGATGGCGATCTTGCGTGGCTTGGCCCTGGGGCGCGACGGGGATCCCGACCCGTTCCGCGCGCTTCCCCGCCCGCGGGCGGCGGGCCGACCGGCCCTCGCCGCCGGGACCTCCGGGAATTCAGCCAGCGCGGGCGAGGAGGTTCCCGGCAGGGCGCCGTCAAAGTCCCCTTTCGCTGATCAGGGCGATGATCTGGAAGGCGCGTTCGGGGTTCCTGGCGGTGGATCGCATGGCCTTGGCGATGTTTCTGTGTCCGGTGAGGCGTAGTGCGCTGATGGCGGTGTCACGGGCGATCGCCCAGGCGAGGGCGGCGTTGCCGGTGCGGACGGTGTGGCGGTCCTCGTCGAGTGTCCGGTCGCCTAGAGGGTGGTCACGTCGTAGAGCAGGAACGTCGCGGGTCCCAGCCCGGTGTGGGCCGCGCAGGCGGTGGCCAGCCGCGCCCGCCACTTCCCACCCGCCGGATCCACCGGCCGGCCAGTGGCCCGGTCGAACCCGAGCCGGTCATAGGCCCCGCCCAACGCGTCGAGCAGATGCCCCATCCGCGACGAGGTGATCGGCAGCGGCCCGCCCGTGGGCGGGCTGTCCGGCAGCCGGAAATCCAGCTCGCCCTGACCGCCCGCGATGCGCTGGCGGGCTGCCGCCTTGAGGACCTCAAGGTCGGCGTCGGTGTGCGCTGAGCCGATGTGCTCGATGTCGCGCGAGCCCCGATGCCGCGAGTGCACGATCTGCACCGCCCGCGCGCCGGACGCCGTCTTCACCGTGCGGACACACGGAGCCACCCCGACAGGGTAGGAGGCGCTCACCCGACCCCCGATTAGTGCGTGCCCTCCCACCCGAAACCCCAGGTCACAGCCCTACAACCATCAAGATGATCAGATCTTGGCCCAAGTCGGGTCATACGCCAGCTCCAGTGCCGAAGGTGTAGCTGAGCCGCGGCCCTTGACCCCCATCTGTCGCGACCCGGAAAGCGGCGACGTGGGGTGGATCACATGGCGCGCGCGTCGCCCGGCGACCGGTCGGCCGAGGGACGCGACGGTCGCCGGCCGCGAGTTCGTCGCCGTCGGGCCGACTGGCGTACGTACGTGCGGGCGTGGTCGCTGTCGGTGCTGACAGGCCAGCTCGGGCCGCACCCTCCACCCAGAGCACCCACGGCGATCAGGTCCACCCGTAGTCAGGTGAATCACATCACTATTCCCGCCGACCCCACTTTCCTGGGGCAACGCGGGTGTCGAGTAGAAATCCTGTGAACCCTTACGGTGTGCGCTAGCCTGATTCGGGCCAGCCGGCGCTCTCCGGTACGCGCAGAAGATGCGAATTTCGCGCTAACGAGCCGGGTTCGAACTGGGTACCTGTCGACCCGACAGTCGACAACCGCCGTATTCGGTCGTTCGCTGTGGAGACCAACGTGGGAAAGAGCGGTCTATGCCAGTACGGTCTATGCCAGTAAGTGCGGTGGCCGAGGCGTCCGACCTGGTCGCGATACGGACCGCGGTCGGCGCGTCCGCGCCCGTCACGCCGGTGGTCCGGCGGTGAGGGTCCTTCATGTCAGCGACGGTTACCCGCCGGCGGTCGGCGGGATCGAGCAGGCGGTCCGGGACGTCGGCCGGGGGCTGAGCGAGGCCGGGCACGAGGTGGCCGTGGCCACCCTTGATCTGCCCGGCGCGCCCGCCCGCGAGCGCGACGGACCGGTCGAGGTGCACCGGCTGGTCGGCCTGACCCGTCACCTGCGCCGCTTCTCCACGGACCCCTCCCACTTCTTCCACCCAACTGTCCCCGACCCGCCCCTGGTGGGAAAGCTGCGCCGCCTTGTCGAGGACTGGCGGCCGGATGTCATCCACGCCCACGGCTGGATGGCGCACTCCTGCCTGGCGGTACGCCGGCCTCGCGGCGTGCCGCTGGTCGTGAACCTGCACGAGTACGGCCTGGTCTGCGCCCGCAAGACCCTCGACGCCCGAGGCCAGGCCTGCGCGGGCCCGTCGCTGCGCCGCTGCCTGCCCTGCTCGGCCGCGGAGTACGGCGCGGCCAAGGGGACCGCGCTCACGCTTGGGCTGGCCAGTTCCCGGCCGTTCCTGGGTCGGGTGGACCGGTTCGTCGCCATCAGCGGCGCGGTCCGCGACGCCGTCCTCGGCGCCCGGCCCGAGATCGCGTCACGGATGTCGGTCATCCCCCCGTTCGTGGCCGACGACGTGGGCGAACAGGCCGCCGCCCAGCCCCGCCCCGACTTCCTGCCGGACGGGCCGTTCATGCTGTTCGTGGGGGCAATGAGCCCGCACAAGGGGCTGGACGTCCTGCTGGCGGCCCGCCGGCTTATGGCCGACCCGCCGCCGCTCGTCGTGCTGGGCATCCCGCGTTCCCAGGACATCGTGGCCGGCGAGCCGGGCGTCATCGTCGTGCCTCGGGTGCCGCATCCCCAGGTGCTGGCGAGCTGGCGGGCGGCCGAGGTCGGCGTCGTGCCCTCCCGGTGGGCCGAGCCGTTCGGCCTGGTGGCGGTCGAGGCGATGGCCTGCGGCACGCCGGTCGTCGCCTCCGACACCGGGGGCCTGCGCGACATCGTGGCGGACGGCCGCTCCGGCCGGCTCGTGCCGCCGGGCGACGCCGAGGCGCTGGCCCGGGCCCTGGCCGAGCTGCTGGCGGACGAGTCGTTGCGCCGCCAGCTCGGCGAGGCCGCCCTCGAGCGAGCCCGCCGGTTTCAGTGCGCGCACGTGCTGGCCGAGTTGCTGGACGTCTACCGGGACGCGCGGGCCGCGGCCGCGGCCGGGCGCCCGGCCGCGAGCGGGGCGGCGCGGTAGCGGGGCGCGTGGACGGCCGGCGTGGTCTGGCCTGTTAGACGGGCGCCGAATTCCCGACCGATGCCTTTCGCGGGGTAGTGCGCGAAAGACTCACGGCGCTGTTCGCGATGTGGAAGACTGTCGGGTAGCAGGTGGATGCGGGTAGTGATTCGCGCCCGCTGAGGGGGTTCTCGTTACAACTAGATAGCTTGCACATGTCGCGCACGGGAACGGAAAAAAGACGTCCGGGGGGAACGGACCCGCATGAGCGCACGAACAGGCAAGGAATATCTCGCCGGTCTGGCCGATGACCGGGAAATCTGGCTGGGCGGGGAGCGTCTGGAGGACGTGGCGAACCATCCGGCCACGTCCGGAGCGGCCACCACGCTGGCCGGGCTGTTCGACCTCCAGCACGAGCAGCCGGGCCGGCTGCTCGCGCTCGACCCCGACAGCGGAGAGCGGGTCGGGGTCAGCCACCTCATCCCACGCTCGGCCGACGATCTCGCCCGCCGCCACGACGCGCTGGCGTGCGTGGCCGAGCGCACCCTCGGGCTGATGGGCCGCAGCCCCGACTACATAAACGTCACGCTGGCCGGCTTCGCCGGCCGGCCCGACATCTGGTCGCGCAACGGGAACGACGAGGGTTGCGCGAACCTGCTCGCCTACCACCGCCAGGTCATGACGAACGACTGGGCGCTCACTCACGCGATCGTCAATCCGACCGTCGACCGTTCGCTGCCCGAGACCGCCGCCGGCGGCGGTGACGTCGTCGTCCACAAGGTGGCCGACACGGCGAACGGCATAGTCGTCCGGGGCGCGCGCGCCCTGGCCACGCTTGCGCCCTTCGCGGACGAGATGTTCGTCTACCCGGGCTATCCGCTGGCCGAGGGGGACGAGCGCTACGCCGTCATCTTCGCCATCCCGATGGCCACGCCCGGGCTGAAGCTGATGTGCCGCGACAGCTACTCCTCGGCGGCGCCGGTCCGGGACGCCCCGCTGTCCAGCCGCTTCGACGAGCAGGACGCGGTCGTCATCTTCGACGACGTCGAGGTCCCTCGCGACCGGGTCTTCCTCGACGGCGACGTCGACGTCTACAACCGGATCATGCAGCGGTCCGGCTGGACCGCGAACGTCATGCAGCAGACCACGGTCCGGGCCCTGGCGAAGCTCCAGTTCGCCTGGGAGCTGGCCACCCAGATGGCGGCGGCGGTCAACAACGGCGCGCCCGCCGTCCTGGAGAACCTGGGCGAGATCTGGACCTACGTCGAGCTCACCCGCTGCGCGCTGGCGTCGGCCGAGGCCGGCGCGCACGAGTGGGGCTCGGGGACGTGGTTCTGCGCCGAGCCGCCGTTCGCCGCGCTGCGCCCGACGCTGCCCCGCTGGTTCCCCCGGGTCAACGAGATCATCAAGCTGCTCGGCAGCCACAGCCTCCTGACCACCCCGACCCGCGCCGAACTGGAGAACCCGGCCTTACGCCCGCTGCTGGAGCGCTACTACCAAGGCGCCGGGGACCTGGGCGCCGACGAACGGACCGCGCTGTTCCGGCTGGCCTGGGACTTCGTGGGGACCGGCCTGGCCGGCCGCTCGGAGCTCTACGAGCGGTTCTACCTGGGCTCGGCCGGCCGCTTCCTGCAGCTGGCCCAGCGGACGGCGGCGAGGACAGCGGACTTCGGCCTGCTGCGGTCGGTTCTCGACGACGAGCCGGCCGGGCCGCGGACCGGCGCGACGCTGCCCCAGCCGCGCCGACCCGCTCCCACGTCCGTGCCCGCGCCCGCGTGGGCCCAGGCATAGCGCGCCATGTCCGTCCCGATCGCGGCCGCCGACCGACCCTGGCTGGCCTACACGACCGTCCGCCTGATCGGCCCGGCCCAGGTGCCCACGGTGGACCAGCTGCGCCGAGCCCTGCTCCGCCTGATGATCGAGCGGCCCGACCATCCGCTGGTCAGCTCGATCGACGTCGAGCGCCGGCGATTCGAGCCCGTCCCGGCGGACGACCGGGCATCGTGGTGCGCGCTGATGGTGAGCGAACTGGCCGCCCCGGCCGGCGACTACGCCACCGCGACGACCGGCCTGCTGGCCGGCGGGACGGGCCCGGCGCCGATCCGTTTCCTGGTCGGCGACGGGCACATCTGCTTCGTGATGTCGCACGTCCTCGGGGATGCGCGGACGGGCAACGCCGTCATCGCGGCCGCGCTGGACAGCCGCCGGACCGACTCGGCATTCCTCGGCCTGCCAGTGCCCGACACCGCCCGCGCCGTCCGACGGCTGCTTGCGCACCACTACGGCCGGCGGCCGTGGCGGCTGGTGACGACGCTGCGCGCACCCCGGCCCGCACCCCCGGGCGCCGCGGCCGTTACTGGCGAATCCGACGCCGGCGAATCCGATACCGGCGAATCCGACCTGGCAGCGGCGGCGGTCGCCGCCCCGCTGCCCCCGCCTGATGGCCTTCCCGGAACGGATGGCGCCGGGAGCAGCCCCGCCGCGAGCGAGGGCGCCGAAGCCGCCGCCGCGGCCGAGTTGGCGCCGCTTGGATCGGTCATGGTGGCCGCGACCCGGGTGCCGGCCGGCGCCCTCGCCGCGGTCCGGAGCTGGCGGCGCGCGGCCGCGCCCGAGCTGTCCCTGGCCATGTTGATGTTCACCGCCGCCCGCGGGGCGTTCGCCCGCGCCGGCATCCCGGTCGACGAGCGGGGCGCGTTCCTGCTGGTCGACACCCGCCGGTACGGGGGATCGGCCCTGGCCGAGCGGGCCGGCAACCTGGCCAAGAGCGTCTACGTCGCCGCGCCCGAGACGGCCGGCCCGGCCGCGCTGCAGCGGGCACTCAACGAGACGATCGCGTCGGGCCGCCCGCTCGCCGCGATCGCCGAGGCCACGCTGCGGGCCTCCCGCCGGCCCGGTCGGCCCGGCGGGCCCGCGCTCGAACTCCCGGCGGCACCCGAACCGGCGGCCGCGGGCGCGGCGGCGAGGCCGGTCGTCCTGTCGCTGACCTACCTGGGCCGGGCCGCCGAGATGCGTGACATCGACTGGGTCGCCGACCCGGCCGAGCGGAACTGGCTCGTTGGCACCACCCCGGGCGGGCCCGACGGCGTGACGGTTGTGTTCACCGAGCTCGGCGGGGTGCTCCACGTGTCCGCGACCTTCGACGGCGGCCAGGTGACGCCGGCCCGGGTGCGAGCGGCGGTCAACCTGCTTGGTGAGCCGCTGGACCTGCTGGCCGAGACCGGCGCCGGGCTGTCCGCGGCCGCGCTCGTCGAAGATCGAGACGTGGCCGGGGCCGTCCCGGACCGTGCCCTGGCGGGTTCGGCCGCGCCGGCCGCCGCCCGCGACCGATGAGCCGCGCCACGGCCTCCCGGCCTGGAGTGGGCCGACGCGGCTCCGCCAGCCCCGCCGGCCCCGCCAGGCCCGCCGCGTCGCCTCCGGGAGATCATTTGTGGAGCGACTCGTACAGCTCGAGCGTGCGCAGGGCGACCGCGTCCCAGTCCAGCGGGGCCCGCTCGGCCGCCGGCCGCTCCTTCAGCGCCAGCCGGATCGCCTGGGCCACCGTGTCCGGTGTGGTGTTCACCGGGACCAGCGCGCTGGTCGGGTAGCCGGTGCCCTCGATGATCTCGCGGTGAGCCGGGATGTCGGTCGCGACGATCGCCGTCTCCGCCGCGATCGCCTCGGCGACCGTCAGCCCGAAGCACTCCCGGTCCGACAGGCTCACCACTGCGTCGGCCCGCCGGTACCAGCGGGCCATCTCCTCGCCGCTGATGTGGCCGAGCATTCGGACCCGGTCGCTCAGCCCGAGCGCGGTGATCAGCTGCTCGAGCGCCGGCCGGTGCGGCCCCGTCCCCGCGATGACCAGCCCGACGTCGGGGTCGAGCTGGCTCAGAGCACGAATGGCCAGGTCAGCGCGCTTGTACGCCTCCAGTCGGCAGGCGACGAGGACCAGCGGCCCGGCGTAGTCGGCCGGTCGCGCGGAGCGCAGGGCCGCTACCCGGACCCCGTTGGGGATGATCGCCAGCCCGGGCACGCTCGGTACCCGCAGCTCCCGCGCCAGCATGTCCGCCTCCGCCCGCGAGACACAGATGACCGCGTCGGCCCCGGTGACCAGAGCCCGGCCGAGCGGGCGGTAGGCGGTGTGCATGGCGCGCGTCGCCGGTGTCGTCCCGGAGCCCAGATAGTGCGGCGTCACCAACCGCGGGCGCGGTGATCGGGCCGCCGCGAACGGGGTGACGGCCGCGTGGTAGTTGTGGAAGTGGACGATCTCCGCCTGCTCGAGGTCGCGGTTGACGGCTCGGCGCAGCGCGGCCGACACCCCCTGGCCTCGGAAGGGGAGCACGGACGGGAAGCGGCGGACGCGGATACCGGGCGGATCGACGGGGCCGGCGGGCGGGCGGCGGCCGTCCTGGGTGAGGACGGTGACGTCGTGGCCGGCCGCGGCGAATCGGGTCACCAGTTCCGCGATGTGTACTTCGATTCCGCCTAGGTGTGGAAAGAATCGCGGGGTCACCACTGAGATGCGCATATTCCGAGCATCCTTCCGGGGTTCGGGCGGCACGACCGCCCGCCGTCATCATTGCATCGCCGCCGCCAGCGGGATGGATATTTGCAAGATCATGCCCCGAGCGGGGGACCGGCTGGTTTGCGAGGGTGTGCCGACCCGGTCGCGCAGATGGCGCGCCGACGGTCGAGCCGGGCGCCGGCCGGGAGCCGGAGTGGCGTAACCGGCGCTTCCGTTCGGAGAATATCCGTCCGAGGTCCGGACTGGTTCTGCTATCGTGAGAAACGCGAACGGTGAGTCCCAATGGGTCGGCCGGACCGCGACCCACTCGCTCCCAGCGGGTGGGCCGGGCGGTCACCCGGGATTAACCTTCCTGCTACCGGGGGAGGCGGTGGCATACGAGCGAGAGTGCGCTCAATCATTTCGTGGCCCGTGCGCCGAGCGAGCCGCGCCGGTCCTGAGCAGCCAACGGCCCTGACGGCTGCCCTCGTCCGCGCGTACCGGCAACGCCCGACGCGGACCACACGCGTCGAGCTGGCGGCATCATCTACGAACCACAGTGACGTTATTCACAGTCATCGAAACCAGAGGTTCCGCCCGGCTCTGACTGTTGATTGTTGGTAGAGCGGACCGGCTTGTTCTGACGGCCCTCGGATGGGGCCTGTCCGCTTCAACGGGGTATCACGATCTTTTTATGACGCCGTCGTTCGTTGGTCCTCATGGTGCCTGTGAGGACGTTAACGGGGCGTCTCCGCAGTAACACCGCCGAAAATTAGCTGTGTGTGGCGAACGGGGTTAGCCATGTCGAGATCGGCGTCTACTTATATCCGTTGTCGCGGGATTCTCGACCAGTCGGATCGGTCGATGTCACCGGGGTGGCGCGCACCAGCGTTCGGGGGGCTCCCGGCGAACATCCAACGCTCGTCCGGCGGCGGTGTGAGCCGCGACCCGAGGGCAAACCGTGTCAGATGAAGCCGCGCCGTCCGGTTCGGCGGGGAGAACCCGGAACGGTGATATGTCCATCAATGTCCTCGTTGTAGGCACCGGTCTGATCGGAACGTCGATCGGGCTCGCCCTGTCCGGGCGCGGGCTGGACGTACGCCTCCACGACCGGCACGCGACCCGGCTGGCGACAGCCGTCCGGCACGGGGCCGGTCGGCCGTGGCGGCCTGGCCCCGCGCCAGGCGCCGCTGGCCCCGCTGGCGTTGCTGACGCCGCCGGTGCCGAGCGCCGGGTCCGGCCGGACCACGACTGGGTCGACCACCACGACTGGGTCGACCACGTTGTGCTGGCCACCCCGCCCAGCGAGGTGGGCGCCGCGCTGCGGGCCTGGCAGCGGCTGCTGCCCCGGGCCACGTTCAGTGACACGGCCTCGGTCAAGGTCGCGCCACTGGAGGACGGAGAACGGGCCGGGGCGGACATGAGCGCGGTCTGCGGGGCCCATCCAGTGGCAGGCCGCGAGTGCAGCGGCCCCGAGTGGGCCAGCGCCGACCTGTTCGCCGGCAGGTCCTGGGTCCTGACTCCCAGCGCCGTGACCTCCAGCGCCGCCCTGGCCAACGCCCGGGCCGTCGCCTTGGCCTGCGGGGCGAGGGTCACCGAGATGCCGGCGCGGGCCCACGACCTCGCGCTCGGTCTGCTCAGCCACGTCCCGCACCTGGTGGCCAGCGCCATGGCCGCCCGCCTGGTCGCGGTGTCGGACGACGTCGTCTCGCTGGCCGGCCCGGGCCTGTGGGACTTCACCCGGATCGCCGGGGCGAACGCCGAGCTGTGGTCGGACATCGTGGCGGCCAACGCGTCGCCCATCGCGGCACTGCTGGCGGACGTTGTGGCCGACCTCGACCGCGTCCGAGGCGCGCTTGACGCGGCGGGTGGCGACCCGGCGCCCGTGCTGCCGGAGGTCGACCAGCTGTTCCGGCTGGGCAACGCCGGTCGGTTCCGGCTGGAGGCGGCGCGATCGCGACAGGCCGACGTCGGCCGTCTCGTCCCGCTCCAGGACGACCCGAGGCTGGAGACCGTCGCCCCGGACGGCCCTGGCGGAGACACCCGGCGGGAGCGCGAGGGCCGGCGGGACTACGAAAGCCGGCGGGACTACGAAAGCCGGCTGGAGCGCGAATCCCGCCGGGAGCCATTACCCGCCGCGCCCGTGCCCGCCGGGCCATCGCCGGCCGCCATGAAACTGCCCGCCGCCCGCCAGGCGGGGCTGCCGTGACAACGCCCGAGGAGTTCCGGCGGATCATGGGACGGTTCGCGTCCGGAGTCGCCGTCGTGACGACCGCGGGCGGCGGGCGGTCCCACGGGATGACGGCGACATCGTTCACCTCCCTGTCACTGGACCCCCTCCTGGTCCTGGTGTGCGTCCAGCGGTCAGCCCGATTCCACGACCTGGTGATGGAGACGAAGGTCTTCGCCGTCACCGTCCTCGCGGAGAACCAGGCCCATCTCTCCGCCGCCTTCGCCTCCCGCGAGGCGACCGGATGGGCCAAGTTCGACCAGTGTTCCTGGTATCCGGGGCCGGTAAGCAAAGCCCCAGTACTCAACGGAGGGCTCGCGTTCCTCGACTGTGTGGTGACCGACTGCCACGTCGGCGGCGACCATTCGATCATAGTCGGCCGAGTCGACGAACTCGGTGTGCTCAATGAGGCCGGGACCCCACTGCTGTGGTTCGAGGGAACCTACCGCGGCCTGGCCCGGAACGCTCCAATCCTGTCCGCCCGGCGACCCTGACCCACTGCATCTGAGAGCGGGAAATCATGGATAACATTGAATCCGACAGCGTCCTGGCGGAAATGCCCGAGTATGCCGACGACCCGGAGATCGCGCCGATGCGGCTCTCCATCATCGTCCCCGCCTACAACGAGGAAGCCACCATCATCCCGGCTGTGAACCGGCTGCTGACGACCCGGTTCCCGTGCGACACCGAGGTCGTCGTCGTCAACGACGGCAGCTCGGACCAGACGCGCAAGCTGCTCGAGGAGATCGACGACCCGCGGCTTCGGGTCATCGACCACGTGCGAAACCTCGGCAAGGGCGCCGCCGTCCTGACCGGGGCATCCGCCTCCACCGGGACGTTCGCCCTGGTCTTCGACGCCGATCTGGAATACGCGCCATCCGATATCCCCCGACTGCTCGAACCGATTCTCTCCGGTCGCTGCCAGCATGTCTACGGCACCCGGCTGTTCGGGAACTACACGGTGTACCAGTCGTTCTGGTTCGCTCTCGGGAACCGGGTGACGACGTTCGCCGCGAACGTGCTGTTCGATTCCTGCATCACCGACCTGCACACCTGCCTGAAGCTCGTCCCCATCGGGGAGCTGCGCAAGATGGAGCTGCGCGAGACGGGTTTCGGCCTGGACACCGAGCTCACCGCGAACCTGCTGAAGAAGGGGGTCCGCCCGTTCGAGGTGCCGGTCACCTACCAGGGGCGGTCCCGGGCGGCCGGCAAGAAGATCACCTGGCGCGACGGGTTCCAGTGCCTACGGGTCCTGGTCCGGGTGCGGACCCGGCGCCAGCTGGACGGCCTGGCCGGGCTGGACGGCCTGGTCCCGGGGGCCGGCCCCGGCGCCGGCGTCTCGGCGGCTGAGCTGTCCCTGCCCCGCCAGACCCGTTCGACGAGTGACGACATCGCCTCGGCCGGCACGGTGGGCCATGCCTGAGGTGAACGGCTCCCTGCGCGTCCGGGGCCAGGCCGACTACCGGTTAGCTGGCGAGCCGTCCACCGTCCCGGCCCGCCCAGCAAGCCCAGCTACCCCAGCAAGCCCAGCTACCCCAGCAAGCCCAGCTACCCCGGTCAGCTCAGCTACCCCGGCTACGCCGGTCAGCCCAGCCGCCGCGGCTACCGCGGCGGCGCGGCGGGGGCGCGGCAAGGCATCGGCTGCCGCCGTCACCCTCGTCGACGCCGAGACCGTCCGGCCCGAGTGGACCGAGCTCTACGAGGCGTCGGGCTGCGCCAACCCGTTCGCCCACCCCGACTGGCAACTGGCCTGGTCGGACTGCTTCGTCCGGCCCGGTCGGGCCCGGACGCTCGCCGTCCGCCAGGGCGGCCGCCTCATCGGGATCGCCCCCTTCTACCTCGACACCCCGCTGCCCAGCCCGCTCTCGCCGCGCATCCTGAGGCTGGTCGGCAGCGGCGGCCCAAGCCGTCTGTTCGAGCTCCCGCAGATGCTCAGCGCGCCCGGCGAGCACCGCCGGGTGGCCCGCCTGGCCGTCGGCGCCGCGGTGACGTGCCTGCCGGGCTGGGACTGGCTGGAGGTCTCCCTGGCCCCGGACCACGGCTGGTTCGAGCCGCGCTGGCTCGAGGGCGAGCGGTCAGAGGGCGAGCGGTCAGCGGGCCAGCGGTCAGCGGGCCGGCGGGCCAGGACCGTCTCGCCGCTCGTCGTCCCCAAGGCGACCCAGGCGTGCCCGGTGCTCACCCTGCCGGCGGACTCACCCACGTTCGATGCCGGGCTCAAGCGGAACCTGAAGGAGAGTCTGCGCCGGGCGCGCAATCGCCTGGCGAACACCGGCCGCCCCTGGCGGACGGTGACGGTGGGTAGCGACGAGCGGGGTTTCCACGCCGCGCTGAGCGAGCTCGCCCGGCTCCACACGATGCGGGCGGGGATGGCCGGCCGCGTCACCCACCTGGACGCGCTGGCCGACCCGCGCGAGGCGCGGCTGCTGGCCGGGGTGCTCGGCCGGTCGGCCGGCCGGCGGCGGCTGGTCGTGCGCCTGCTCGAGCTTGACGGGACGGCCGTGGCCGGGCTGCTAGTCCACGTCTACAACGACCGGGTCTACCTGTCCCTGTCCGGGGTCGACCCGGCGCGGTGGGATCTCAACGCCAGCACCTACCTCCAGTACGAGACGGCGCTCGGCGCGATCAAGGAGGGCCGGCGCGCGATGCACTTCGCCGCCGGGGTCGACACGGCCAAGCTGCGCTGGACCGAGGACCTCGAGACCCACCACGAGTTCGCGGTCGCCGCTCCGGGCCGCCGCTCGCGGGCGCTGTTCGCCACCTACTGGGCCGGCCGCGCGCTGGCCCAGGTCCGGCGGGAGGCGCGGCGGACCCACATCCCACGTGTTCCCCACGGCGCCCGGGAGGACCGCCAGTGACCGACGTGGCCGACGCCGGCCCCCCGGCCCACCCCGCCCCCGTCCGGCGGGCCGACCCCGTATCCCGGGCCGACTCCCGATCCCAGGCCGACTCCCGATCCCAGGCCGGCTCCACTGCGCGGGCCGACTCCACTCCGCGAGCTGATCCCGCCCCGCCGTCGCCCGGGCGGCCGCCGGCCCGCTCCACCCGCCGGGCGTGCGTGGTCGGTCCCGGGTTCCGCTTCCTCGGCGGCCTGAGCGTCTACACCTGTCGGCTGGCCAACGCCCTCGCCGACGACTTCGAGGTCAGCGCGCTCCTGATCCGGCGGCTGATCCCCGGGCGGCTCTACCCCGGGCACCGCCGGGTCGGCGCCAACCTGACAACGCTGCGCTACCGCGACGACGTGCGCGTCTACGACGGCATCGACTGGTACTGGGGGCCCAGCCTCATCCAGGCCCTGCGCTTTCTGCGGCGGGCCCGGCCGGACGTCCTGATCCTCCAGTGGTGGACGGCCGCGGTCGCGCACAGCTACCTGGTGCTCGCCACCGCCGCCCGCCGGCTGGGTATCCCGGTCGTCATCGAGTTCCACGAGGTGCAGGACCCCGGCGAGGCGGCGATGCCGGTCGCGCGAATGATCTCCTCACGGCTCCTGCCGGCGCTGGTCGCCCGGGCCAGCGGCGCGGTGGTCCACTCCGAGCACGACCGGGCGCTGCTCGCCGAACGGCTCGACCTGGGCGGGCTGCGGGTCGAGGTCACCCCGCACGGGCCCTACGACCACCTGGTCGGCCTCGCCCCCGGCGGCGGCCCGGCGGCCGCGCCAGCACCGGCACCGGCACCGGCACCGGCATCGGTGCCGGTGCCGGTGCCGCGGGACGGGACGAGGCCCGTCGGGCCCACGCCGGCCGCGCGGCGGGACCCGCCCGAGGTGACCCGGCTGTTGTTCTTCGGCCTGATCCGGCCCTACAAGGGCCTGGAGGACCTGGTCTCGGTGTTCAACGGGCTCGACGCCGAGACCGCCAGCACGCTGTCCCTGACCGTCGTCGGCGAGACCTGGGAGGGTTGGACGTTACCAGGCGAACTCATCCGTTCCAGTCCGCACGCCGAACGTGTCAATTTTGTTAACCGATACGTCGATGACCGGGAAGCGGCCGAGTACTTCGCGGACGCCGATGTCGTCGTCCTGCCCTACCGGCGCGGCAATGCCAGTGGGCCGCTCCAGCTGGCGATGAGCCACGGGCTGACGGTCGTCCTCTACGCGGTGGGCGGGCTCGTCGAATCGGTGCGGGACTACGAAGGGGCCGTTCTGGTCAGCCCGGACGACACGGACGCGCTGAAGGAGGCAATTCTCACGGCTCGGCGCGACCGGACCCGGCGGTACCGGTCACCTCATTCCTGGGAACGGACGAAGGAGTCCTATCGGGCGTTGGTGGACGCGGTTGTGGTGCTATGACTTCTGTGGTGGGGAACGACCGTCCAGAGTCAGCGGCCGTCGATCCGGAGCTCCCGGGCCGGAAGGGGCCGGCCGGGGCGGTGACGCCCGCGCCCGAGGTGGCCGTTCCGGCGGCTCCCGAGGTGGCTGGGCCCGAACGGCCGCGACCGGTTCGGACGGCCCGGGCCCGCGCGGCCCGGCTCGGCCGCCGGTGGCCGGCGGTGCCGGTGGCCTGGACGCTGGCCGTGACGGGGATCCTCCTCGTCGGCCTGTCGTTCCGGCTTGCGGCGTCCGCGTCCGGGCCGATGACCTACTACGTGACGTTCTGGTTGGGCGTCCTGCCCTGCGCACTGGCGGTGCTGGCCGGGCTGTTCCAGCCCGGGGCCTCCCGGGGCCGGTGCCTGCATCTGGTGCTGCTGTTCGCGGCCTTTTCCTTCGTCCCCAAGTTTCTCCGGAACCCGAACGTGCCGCTTTACCACGACGAGTTCGCGCACTGGCGGGAGACCGCGGACGTCCTGGCGACCGGCCACATCTTCCAGCCTAACGGCCTCATTCCCATCATCCAGTTCTTCCCCGGCACACACGTGCTCACGGCCGCCGTCGCCCAGATAACCGGGCTGAGTATCTGGCATGCCGCCGAACTGGTGCTCGTCACACTGCATGTGCTGGCCGCGGTGGCGGTCTTCCTCGTGGTCGAGACGCTGGTCGGTGGCCCGCGAGCCGGCGGCGTGGCCGCGCTCGTCTACATGACGAACTCCAGCTACATGTACTTCGACACCCAGTTCGCCTACGAGAGCTACGCGATCTGCTATTTCCTCTGGGTGGTCGCGCTGACCGTGCTGGCGGCCCGGGCTTCGGCGCGGCGCCGGCGCCGCGGGTACGCGATCCTCGCCGCGCTCATGGCCGGAGCGGTGATCGTCACCCATCACCTGACCACGTTCGCGATGGTTCTCGTGCTGGGGATGGTGACGATCTGGACGTCGGTGAGCCGGCTGCGGGGCTGGCGCGCCCAGCCGGTGTGGGTCTGGTGGTCGGCCTGGATCAGCGGTCTCGGGGCGGCCACGCTGTGGGTCGCGATCGCCGCGCCCGGCACGATCAGCTACTTCTCCCCGTACTTCGGCAACGCCGCCCACCAGCTGCTCGGGCGCGGCTCGGCGGCCAAGGGGCCGGGCGGCAGCCGGCGCACCCTGCTGGTCACCAGCGTCGAGCCCGCCTTCGAGCGGGCGCTGACCGCCGGCGCGCCGCTGATCGCCTGCCTGCTGGCCCTGGTCGGCCTGGCCGCGCTGTGGCGCGGGCGCTGGCGGCTGCCGCCGCCGCTCGTCGGGCTGTGCCTGTTCGGGCTGGTCTACTTCCCGTCGGTGCTGTTCATCCTGACCCCCAACGGGGCCGAGGGCGCCCGGCGGTCCTGGGCCTTCACCTATCTCGGTTTCGCGGCCCTGGCGGCACTGGCCGCCGCCGTCCTGACCTCCCGCTCGGCCGGCCGGGCCCGCCGCCGGTTCGGCCCGGTCGCGTTCGGTGTGGCCTTCGTGGTCCTTCTCATCGGTAACGTCGGGGGCGGGCTGAATGACCCCTATCGTTTTCCTGGACCCTTTCTCTACGGCTCGGAGGCCCGGTCCGAGACCACCGAGCTACAGACTCTGTCCCGTTGGTTCGGTGCTCATGAGGGGCGCGTGAAAATTGTGACCGACCGCTTCACGGCACAGCCGATGACCGGCTACGCCGGTGCCTTCCCAGCCCGCCCGTCGACCGGGTTCCCGGCCTGGGACCTGTTCTATTCCGCGGCCGACCCGTCGCCGCTGCTGCGCTCGGAACTGCGGTCGTCCAACTACGACTACGTGGTCGTCGACGAGAACATGGCGCGGTATCAGCCGTTCACGGGCAGCTATTTCGACGCCGACGACCCGGGCACCGTCGGGCTGGTGAGCTCGCGGGTCCCGGCGGCGGCGCTGCGGCGGTTCGACCAGGTTCCGTGGGCGATGAAGATTTTCAGCAGTGACACCTACGCGGTCTACCGGCTCGACTTCTCCAGCTTCGGCGCCCGGGCGGCGCCGGCCTCGGCCCCGGCTTCGGCTTCGGCGGGGGCGAAGCCGTGACCGTGCTGACCCGGCGCGGCCCGGTCGGGGGGGCCGGCTGGCTCCGGGACCCGACCGGCTCCCGGTCGTCGCTCGTGCTGGCCCTCGCCGCCGTCGCCGCCGGCCATCTGATCCGGCTGCTGCACGCCCCGGCCCTGCCCTTCGGGCTGCTCGCCTACGCGCTGGCCGTCATCGGCGGCGGTGCCCTGCTCGTGGCAAGCGTCCTGCCGGCCGAGCCAGGGGAGGACAGCGAGGCTCGCGGGGAGGATCCGGACCGGCTCACCCGACGCCTGGTGGTGCCGGTCGGCGGCATCGTCCTGCTGCTCGTCGCCGGTCTCGTCCCGGCCGCGCTCGGCCTGAGGATCACCGCTCGCAACGTCGCGGTCACCCATGTCGTGCTGGCCGCCGCGCTCGCGGTCGTCGCGCGGGCCCGGGCCGGCCAGACGCCCAACCGAGCGCCCGGCCAGACGCCCGGGGCCGGGGCCGCCGGGGCCGCCGGGGCCGTCTCCACCGGCCCGAACCCGCCCCCGGCCGGCGCGGGCCGCCCACCCCGCCGGGCCGGCGGGTGGCGGCCCCGGTGGCTGGTAGCCCTGGTCGCGGGGGGCGCGTTCGTGGCCGCCGTCGGCCTGGCGGTCGCGATGCAGCCGTCGTCGACCCAGCGTTTCTCGTACTTCGCCTTCGACGGGCCGACGGCCTCCGTGACCGGTGCCATCGCCCGCCAGCCCGGCCAGAGCGTCAGCCTGCTCTGGCGGTCCTACGGCCAGGGCGGGAGCCCGGCCGGCACGAGCCCGTCGCTCCAGATCGGCGGCCAGCCAACCGCCGCGCGCACGCTGACCCGCGGCCGGGACGCGACCTCCGTCAGCGGGACGACCACCTTCGCGGCGCCGGCCAGGCCCGGCCTGTACCGGGTGGAGTTGCGCATGAGCGCCGCCGGTCACAGCCTCATCGCCTACGTGCGCGTCAGCGCGCCGGCGGGCCGACCATCGCCGGCGGGCCGACCAGCGCCGACGGGCCGACCAGCGCCGACGGGCCGACCAGCGCCGGCGGGCCGGCCGTCGTGACGACCACCGAACCCAATCACCCCACCAGCCCCGCCGGCCCGCCGGCGCGGCCCAGGCCAGCCGTCGCGAACCCGGCCAACCTGACCCAGCGGATGGGCGCGCTCGCGACCAGTCGCATCGCCCGCAACAGCTTCTTCATCGCGGCGAGCACCTTCGCGGGTTCCGGGCTCGGGTACGTCTACTGGTTCGTGGTGGCCCGCACCTACTCGCCCGAGGCGACCGGCCTGAGCGCGGCGCTGGTCACCGCGATGATGGCGACGGCGGTCTTCGCCACCTCCGGCATCGGCATGGGTCTCATCGAGTCGCTGCCCGGATGCGTGGACGACCGAGCCTGGAGCCGGACGCTACTCGCCGGCTGCGTCGCGACGGTCGCGGCCGGCGGCGTGGCCGGCATGGTGGTGGCGGTCATCCTGCCCCACGCCTCACCCCGCCTGAGCGCGCTGCAGCGGCCCACCGTTATGGCCTGCTTCGTCGTGGGCGTCGTCGTCACCGGCGTGGGGGCGTTGCTGGATCTCGCCGCCGTCGCCGAGCGGCGCAGCGGGATCCAGCTGGTGCGGACACTGCTGTTCAACGTGAGCAAGGTCTTCGCCCTGTTCGTCCCGTACATCGTGTTTCACGATGCGCCGGCCGTGCTGGCCAGCTGGGTGGCGGGAACCGCTGTGTCGCTGCTCCCGGCCTGGTACCGGCTCGCCCGGGGGCACCGCCGCTTCACGGCGCACTTCCGGGGCGTCATCGGTGAGGCGGGCCGGCTGTGGAAGTCGTTCGTCGGCCACCATCTGGCGACCGTGGGCGCGATCCTCGCGATCTACGTCCTGCCGACCATGGTCGTCAGCCGGCTCGGCGCGGTCCAGGGGGCGTACTTCTACACGACCTGGATGCTGGGAAGCGCGTTCTTCATGATCAGTCCGGCGGTCGCCTCCACGCTGTTCGCCGAGGGCGCCAACGAACCAGCGGAGCTGGGGTCGGCCACCCGCAAGTGCGCCGTGCTCATCGGGGTCGTGCTCGCGCCGCTGCTCCTGCTGTACCTGACGGCTGGCCGCTACCTTCTTCTGCTGTTCGGGCCGGACTACCCGCGCCATGGCCGGCTCCTGCTGTTCCTGCTCACCCTGTCCGCGATCCCGGACGCCGTCACGAACGTGGCGGTGTCGGTGCTTCGGGCCCTCGGGCGGCTGCGCGCGGCGGTGTGGCTCAACGTCGGGATGCTCGTGCTCGCGCTGGCCGGGTCCTGGGTGCTGCTGCCGGTCATGGGCATCGCCGGGGTCGGCATGGCCTGGCTGGTCAGCCAGACCGTCGGCGCCCTCGCCGTCCTCGCTGTTCCGCTCGGGCGGTGGGCCACCCGTCCGACGGCGGCGATCCCACCCGAAACGGTGGCGATCCCACCCAAAGCGGGTTCACTCGGAGCGGCGACCTGGCCGCTGGTTCAGCCGGTGAACGACGACCAGAACGCGCAGTTGTGACGGTCGCCGAAGTCGGAGCCGCGCGCCGTACGGCCGGGGGCTAACCCCAGCACATCCGTGGTCCGAGTGCTGAAGGCCGGCCACACCGGGGCGCCGGTGACGGCGGGCCTTCCCTCGGCGGCGAACGCCGACCAGTACCGCATCATCTGGGCCGACAGGCTGAGCTGCTCCGGATGGCTGATCCCGTACCGGAACAGATAGAGCAACTCGGAGCCGTGGTAGGCGCCCAGCGGGAAGGTGGCGGTGAAGGGGAACTGCCCGGGCGCCTCGGCGTCGTCGAACTCGTACATGTAGGTCGGGACGTAGGCCGAGAAGAGCGCGTTGGACACCAGCGCCCGGCAGCTGAACCGGGCGTCGCCCACGGCGGTCGCGAGCGCCTGGCCCGGCGAGGTGAAGTGGTCAGCCGGGTACTGGCGCAGGACGGCCGGCGCCAGGCCGCCGAACTGGGCCTGGGCGGCGGCCGGGTACGCGGCCGCCGTCAGCGGCCGCTGCCGGCTGTCCTGGGACGGGACGACGAACAGCCCACCTTCATCCCGAGTCGTCCCCTGCAGGACCGGGACCCGGCTGAACCGGCCGGCCGCGAGCGCGCTCAGGGCCGGTTCCGGCACCGTCGGGCTGCCCACGACCGGCTCCCAGCCCAGCCCGGGGACGCTGGTCGCGGCCGTGACGAGCCGCTTGGCCGGCTGCTCGCGCAGGCAGGCCAGGGCGTTCGCCCCGCCGCAGCCCACCGCGGCGGCCAGCCGCTGGCCCTGGTCGTCGGCCTCGGCCCGGCTCCGCGGGTGCTGCGCGCAGCCACTCTCCATGATCGCCCGGGAGAACAGCCCCCGGGCCGACGGGGAGATGAGGTTGAGGCACACGCTCGCCCCGCCGGCCGACTCGCCGGCCAGGGTGACCCGGCGCGGGTCGCCGCCGAACGCGGCGATGTTCGCCTGGACCCAGCGCAGGGCGGCCTGCTGGTCGAGCAGGCCGTACAGCCCGGCGTCCTGGTCGCCACCCGGCCCGGGCGGCGCGAGGAATCCCAGCGGCCCCAGCCGGTAGTTGATTGTGACCAGGATGACCCGGCCGACCGTGGTCAGGAAGGTGCCATTGACGTCACCGCCCGACCCCTGGTCGAAGGAACCGCCGTGCAGCCAGAGGATGACGGGCAGGCTTGTGCCGGAGCTGGCCGGCGGGGTGTAGACGTTGGCGAAAAGGCAGTCCTCCGACGTGCCTGACCGGTCGGGCTGCGGGCAGGCCGGGCCCAGGCGGGTGGCCGCGCGGACCCCGGTCCAGGACACCGCCGGAGCGGGCGGTCGCCAGCGCAGCTGCCCGGTCGGCGGCGCCGCGTAGGGGATGCCGAGGAACTCCCGGTGATCGCCGAGGCTCAGGCCCCGCAGGTCACCGCGAGTCGTCCGGACCACGTCACCGGAGGACGGGGCCGGCGCGGGTGGGCTCGACGGGCCGCCGCACGCGGCGAGCGCCGCCAGCGCGAGCAGCACGATGGTAGTGGCCGCGGCGAGAACGCCGGAAGGCGCTCTCCGCGACGTGCCAGCGCGTTTCGGTCGTGATGCCGAAGCGTTTCTCGGCGGCAACGGCCGGCGTCCGTCCGATGTCGCGGGAACCATCTTTCCCCCGTAGTATTTTTCGGTTGCTGTCATGTCGACCGCGGTCCGAAGGCCATGCTAATCGGTCGGCCAGGTCGAGTTCGGCCATCGGGAGAAGACGCGCGACCCGCGAATCGGATAGCGAAATGCGCGTGGTAGCAAAGTGAGAGTATCCCGTCGGCGGATGTTCCGGAGCCATGCCGATTTCGTGCTGCCCGGAACACCCGCCGGGAGCTGGAACACCCGCCGTGATTAGGCGCCCGCGCGGAGCGCGGAGCGCGGTGGCGCCGGTGAGGTCAGCCGGTCAGGTCAGGCGGCGGCGTTCTGTACCAGCGACGCCGCGTAGCTCGTCCACCACTGACCCGACGGCGGTCCGCCGTTGCAGGGCCCGTCGGACTCGCCCGGAACCTTGATCCACAACAGGCCATCGCCATGCGGGGTGCCGGTGTCCGCCGTCGGCGCGGCGCCGATGGCCCGTCCCGGGGGGTTGCACCACTGGTGGTCAGCGGTGGGGCCGCGTCCGTTGCGGCTGGTGTCGATGACGTAGAAGGCGTGGCCGCCGAGCAGGTTCGACACCTGCTCGCCGTAGGCGGACTCCTGTTGCGTCGTCCCGAAGCCGGAGACGTTCAGGGAGAACCCGCGGGCCTGGTCCACACCTACAAGCTTCAGCCTGCGCGCGATCTCCGTTGCCGGCTGCCACTCGGCGTGCCCGGCGTCGATGTAGACGTCGATACCCGCCGAGGACATGACCGTCACGGCGTCCTTCAGCAGCTCGTACCGGGTCTGCTGGTCGCCGGGCGACAGACAGTCCAGCCCGGCCAGCGCGTCCGGCTCCAGGATCACGGCCGCCGGCGCCGAGCCCACACCGGCGGTGAACGCCCGGATCCAGGCCCGGTAGTCCGCCGCGCTCGGCCGGCCTCCGGCCGAGAAGCTCCCACAGTCCCGGTTCGGGATCTCGTAGACGACCAGAACGGGCAGCGCCCCGGCCGCCCGCATCGGCGCGAGCCGGGCCGCGACCTGAGCCCGCACCTGGTCCGACGGGGTGTTGTCGCCGAACCACATGGCGTCGGGCGTGGTGGCCAGGCGACCGAGTAGCCGAGCGGTCGCGGGGTCGCTCGACTCCAGGGCGTGCTCCTGGCGGGCCGCGCCGCTGTTCGGGTCGATGTAGAGCCTCGCGCCGGTGAACGGATCGCCGTCGTCGGTACCACCAGGGGCGGCCGTCGCCGGCGGCGAACCGGGTGTGGCACGTGAGCTGGGCGAGGTGGTGGACGTACTGGCGGGCGCGGTGGTGGGTGTGGTGGCCGCGGGTGTGGTGGCCGCGGGCGTGGCGGCGCCGGCGGTGGGGGCCGCCGGCGCCGCCGTCGTCGCGAGCGGGGTCGACGTCGGCGCACCCGAGGCCGGAGTCTGGCTCGACATCGGGAAGGTGAGAATCGGGCTGATGGAGAGCGTGGGCCTGGGCGTGGCCGATTCGGTCGGATTTCCGCTCGCGGCGGAGCCGGGTGAGGATCCGGCGGCGGAAACGCTCGTGGTCGCGGACCCAGCCTGGCACGACGTGGCGGCGATGCCGATCACGACCGCGGAAACCAGCGTTCCCGCTGGTCGACGTATTCGTCGCGAGAATGAGTGGGACCTGAGAAGGGGTGACACGGCCTTCCTCCACGCAGATATGCGGCCATCCGAACTGCGATGGCGTGACGGGCCCCCTCCTCGCGGCCACCATAGCCGACGATTGCCCGGTGGGGCAATGTCGGATTCCGTGCCGGCCGTCCCGGGTGGTTGTCCCGGAAGCCGCCGGGCTTCGGTCACGCCTCACGGCGGTTAACGTCCGGCGGGCCACGCGCGATCCGTCCCGGAGTACGCGAGCGGGTCGGGATAGCGTCACCGGTATCCGAGCCGTCGGTATCCGGGCCGGTCGCGTTACCCGTTCGATACCGCCGTGACACCCGCTATGCCCGTGACACCCGTGGCGTCCCGGGCGTAGTAGGCCGCCACGGCGGCGCCGTTCCGTCCCAGCGGCCATTGGGTTCGCGAGGCAACCAGCGTCTCACGCTCGGGGTGTTCGTGGGTTTCCGTGGTCTCCTCCACGGTCGCCGAGGGCTGTGGTAGTTTGCTGTCAGGGCCGCAATTGCCAGGTTGGACCGTAGCTGACGGCATCCGTCGGCGCATGGCTGGGGGGCGTCTGAGAATTGTCTACCTTACTTACTTGAGGTGTGCCCGGCTCGGTGGTCCGGGTCGGATTCCTGCTCGTGAGACGCCGTCTCCGATGCATGATCATAAGAGTCTCCGAGCTTGGGGCTCTCGCTGCTCTTCTTGATCACGGTGGCGGCTCTGCCTCGCGTGATGAATATCCTACCGCCCATTGATGGCGCGAGGTATGACGGTCGGACGCGGCGCTGGTTACTGTCGGCGTGTTCTTGTTTCGCTATGGGCCGGTCTCGCTTTCGCTATGGCCGGTCTCGCTATGGGCCGGTCAGCCTTGTCAGCGGTCGCCTGTTCTGTTCCAAGGTGGCTGGATCCTGCCCGCATCATCCGGCTTGATCCGCCGTGGTTTCCGCCGATCTCACCCCACCCGCGAACCCAACCGAAAGGGCGCGATGCCCGACGAATTCCAGGCGGACCGGCGGGCCGCGGTCGCCGGCCTGCTGCCCGCTGTGTCCCCGGTCCGCCGGCTGGACCCGGCGGGCCGCCTCACCAGCGACGAGGCGGACTACCCGGCTCCGTCGGATACCCTCCTGACCAGGGCGTACGAGGCGATGGTCATCGGCCGACGGCTCGATGCGCAGTGCACCGCGCTGGCGCGGCAGGGCCGCATCGCGGCCTTCCCGTCGTCGCTCGGCCAGGAGGCGTGCGAGGTCGGCGCGGCCCTGAGCCTTCGCCCGACGGACTGGCTCTTCCCGACCTACCGCGACAGCACCGCTCTGATCACGCGCGGCGTCGATCCGCTCGAGGTGCTGACCCCGGTCCGGGGCTACGGCCACTGCGGCTACGACCCGTACGCCACGCGCTGCGCGCCGATGGCCACTCCCCTGGCCACCCAGGCCAGCCACGCCGTCGGGCTGGCCGTCGCCGCCCGCCGGCGGGGCGAGGACCTGGTGGCGATGGTGCTCCTGGGGGACGGAGCCACCAGTGAGGGCGACTTCCACGAGGCGGTGAACTTCGCCGCCGTGTTCGCGGCTCCCGTCGTGTTCCTCATCCAGAACAACCAGTACGCGATCAGTGTCCCGCTCCGGCGGCAGAGTGCCGCGCCCGCGCTGGCCTACAAGGGGGTCGGGTACGGCGCTCGGTCCGAGCAGGTCGACGGGAACGACGTCCTCGCCGTCCTCGCCGTCCTCGCCGCGGCCATCGAGCATGCGCGCTCGGGCCTGGGCCCGGTGCTCGTCGAGGCGCACACCTATCGCATGGGCCCGCACACGAGCACGGACGACCCGAGCCGCTACCGGGACGAGGCCGAGACAGAGCTGTGGCGCGCGCGGGATCCGATCAGTCGCCTGGAGGCATACCTGGCCGGACGGGGCCTGGTGGACGTGGCCGGGACGGCGCGGCGGGCCGAGACGGGCGCGGCAGACCTGCGACGCCAGGTCGCGGGGGAGGTCTCCGTCGACCCCGCATCGATCTTCGACCACGTCTACGCGGCGCCGCCGCCGTCGGTGGCACAACAGCGGTCGGCGTTGCGGGCCGAGCTGGCGGAACCCCTTTCCAGCAACGGAGGCCGGCCGTGACCGAGACGATGCCGGCGCCCGCCCCGGCGGCGGTTCGCCCCGGCGCCGGCGGGCGTCCCCCGGACGGCACGCCGACGTCGGAGAACCGCACAATGGTCGAGGCGCTGGGCGCCGCCCTTCGAGACGCCATGGCGGCCGACGACCGGGTCGTCGTCTTCGGGGAGGACGTCGGCGCGCTCGGCGGTGTCTTTCGGGTCACGAGCGGGCTGCGGGACGCCTTCGGGGACGAGCGGTGCTTCGACACCCCGCTGGCCGAGGCGGGCATCGTCGGGTTCGCGGTCGGGATGGCCATGTACGGCTCACGGCCGGTCGTGGAGCTCCAGTTCGACGCCTTCGCCTATCCCGCGTTCGAGCAGATCGTCAGCCACGTGGCCAAGATGAGCGCGCGGACAGCGGGGCGCGTGCGGCTCCCGATCGTCCTGCGGATCCCGTACGGCGGCGGCATCGGCGCGGTCGAGCATCACTCCGACTCGAGCGAGGCCTACTACGCGCACACCGCGGGACTCAAGGTGGTGACCCCGTCGACGCCGGCCGACGCCTATGTGCTGCTCCGCGCGGCCATCGACGACCCCGATCCGGTCGTGTTCCTCGAGCCGAAGCGGCTCTACTGGAACCGCTCGCCCCAGCCCGACGTGGACGTCCCGCCGGCGCCGCTGGGCCGCGCGGCGGTCCGTCGGGCCGGCCAGGACGTCACACTGATCACCTACGGCCCGGCCGTCCCGCTCGCGCTGGCGGCGGCCCAGGCCGCCGCTGGCCGCGGGTGGAGCGTGGAGGTCGTTGACCTGCGCACGCTGGTGCCCTTCGACGACGAGACGGTGGTGGCCAGCGTCCGCCGCACCGGCCGGGCTCTGGTGGTCCACGAGGCGTCCGGGTTCGCCGGCATGGGCGCGGAGATCGCCGCCCGCGTCAGCGAGCGGTGCTTCCACTCGCTGGCGGCCCCGATCCTGCGGGTGACCGGGTTCGACGTGCCCTACCCGCCGCCGAAACTCGAACAGCACCACCTCCCGGGAGTGGCGCGGATCCTCGGCGCCCTCGGCCGGCTGCAGTGGGACGACCAACCGGACACGTACTGGCTCGCCGGCCCGCCCCCGGGGGACAGGCGATGACCGCGAACGGAGTCGACCCCGCCGGCTCGGTGGTGTTCACCCTGCCCGACCTGGGGGAGGGCCTGGTGGACGCGGTGGTGACCCGATGGCTTGTCGCCGAGGGCGACCTGGTCGCGGTCGACCAGCCGGTCGTCGAGGTCGAGTCGGCCAAGGCGGCGGTCGAGATACCGTCGCCCCACGGCGGGACGGTTGACGCGCTCTACGGCCAGGCGGGGCAGACGGTGCCGGTCGGGGCGCCGCTGCTGCGGCTGCGGCTGCCCGCCGGCGCTGAACCACCTGCTCCCGTCCGATCGCTGGTCGGCTTCGGGGTGGCCGCGCAGGCACCCCCCACGCCCGGCCCAGGTCCCGGCCCCGCCGAAGCGCCGCTGGTGATCTCGCCGCTGGTCCGGCGCATGGCCCGGACCGCGCGCCTGGACCTGGCGGCCCTGACACCGACCGGGGCCGGCGGGATCCTCCGGCGGGCCGACGTCGAGGCGGCTCTGCGAGCACAGCCCGTCGATCCACCAGCACCGCCGAGGGTCGACCCGGCGGCGGACCCGGTGGACCTGCCGGACCCGGCGTACCCGGCGTACCCGGTGGATCCGGCGTACCCGGTGGATCCGGCGTACCCGGTGGATCCGGCGTACCCGGTGGGCCCGGCGCGGGACGGTACGGTTCGCGTCCCGCTGCGCGGAACCCGGAAACTGATCGCCGAACGCATGGCCCGCAGCCACGCGGAGATTCCCGACGCGACCGCCTGGCGGGACGTCGACGCCAATCCGCTGCTCGCGGCCCGGGACGCGATCAACGAACGGTGGCCCGAGCGGCGGGTCAGCGTCCTCGGCCTCCTCGGCCGGTTCTGTGCCACCGGGCTGACCCGGTATCCCGAGCTCAACGCCCGGGTGGACACCCGGAGCAACGAGATCGTGCGCTATCGGCGGATCGATCTGGGATTCGCGATGGCCGCTGAGTCGGGCCTGGTCGTCCCAGTGATCCGGGACGCGGGATCGTTACCGGCGTACGCCCTTTCGGCGGCGCTGCGGGATCTGGCCGATCGGGCCCGAGGTGGTCGGCTGGCGCCGGAGGAGCTGCGTGGTGGCACTTTCACCATCAACAATCACGGCGCGCTCGGCACCGACGGCGCGTCGCCGATCATCAACTATCCGGAGGCGGCCCAGCTCGCGATCGGCCGGCTGGCCGAGCGGCCCTGGGTCGTGGACGGAGAGGTGCGTCCACGCACGATCGTCCAGCTGACCGTCGCCTTCGACCATCGGGTCTGTGACGGCGGGCCGGTGGCCGGGCTCATCGGGTTCCTCGCCCGGTGCGTGGAGGACCCACTCGCCGCGCTGGCCGAGCTGTAGGGGCCGAGTCGAGGCGGCCGAGCCGAGGCCGGGACCGGTCCGGTGAAGCGCCGTCGGGGGGAACGCCGTGGTGTGAGCATTGTGGCGGTCGGGTAACGAAACGACTCTCCAGTCCATCAGTTATGCGGGCAGCGCGGCGATCCGGTGCAGTATTGGCGCGTGAGCTGGAACGTCCTGTTCGTCTGCACCGCGAACATCTGTCGATCGGCCATGGCGGAACGTCTGGCCCGGGGTGGCCTGGAGGTACGCCTGGGCGAGGCGGCCGGCGCGCTCGCCGTTCGCAGCGCCGGCACCCGGGGCTGGGAGGGTGCGCCGATGGACCCGTCGGCGCGCGCGGTCCTGCGTCAGCGCGGCGCCGATCCGAGCGGCTTCATCGCCCGGACGCTGACCGAGGAGATGGTGCGCGAGGCCAACCTGGTGCTGTGCGCGGATCGGGGACACCGGGCCGAGGTTGTCGAGATGGTGCCCGCGGCGACCCGGCGGACCTTCACCCTGCGTGAGTTCGGACGGCTGCTGGCTGGCGTCGAGGGCGCGACGCTGGCCGTCGGGTCAGTCCAGGAACGGGCCGACGCCATGGTGCGGCTCGCGCTGCACCGGCGCGGGACCATCACTCCGGCCCGCCCCGAGGATGACGACGTCCCCGACCCCTACCAGCGGCCGTACGAGGCGTTCGTCGGAACGGCGCAGATGATCGCGGACAGCCTGCGCGGCCCGATCGACATTCTGGCCGACCTGCCGGCCGCGCGGGCCTGACCCGGCCGGTCAGGCCCGCGCGGGTCAGACACCCAGGGTCATCTGGCCCGGGCAACGGGAGAGCACACGCTTCATCGCGGCGGCCTCGGCCGAGGTCACCGAGAGCCCGTACCGGGACTTGATCCCGATCTGGCGGGCCACGTAGGCGCACTGGTAGGCGGTGTTCGGCGGCAGCCACTCGGACGCATCGGAGTCACCCTTCGCGCCGTTCGTCGGCCCGTCGACGGCCAGCAGGTTCAGCGGGTCGTTGGCGAAGGTCTCCCGCTTGGTCGCCGTCCAGGACGACGCCCCGTCGTACCAGGCGTTGCCGAGCGGGACGACGTGGTCGATCTGGATCTTCGCGGAGTTCGCGCCCCGGCTGAACCTGATCACCCGGGCGGTGTACGGGTCGCGCAGCTCACCCGAGGTGACGATGCACCTGTCCTTGGTCTGTGTCCTGATCAGAGTGAGATCGCGGTGCAGTATGTCGTCGCGCGTGTCGCAGGAGTTGTGGTCGACGTCGGCCCAGGCCGGGCCGAACTTGTCCCGCACGTACTTCGTCCGCGACGACGCGGAGCGCACCGTGATCGTGGCCAGGACCGCGCTCGCCGGCCGTGCGGTCGGGCTCGGTACCGAGCCGTTGAGAAGCACGCCGTTCTGGACGACACCGTGGGAGCTGGTCCCCGCGCTCGGCGCGGCGGCACCCGGGGCGGCGGTACCGCCCGACGACAACACGTCGCAGCCGGCCAGGCCCAGCGTGACCAGGAGCGCCGCCACCACCGCCACGACCGGCCCGACTCGGCGCCCGGCCGTCCCCGCGCATGCGCGCATCACGATTTCTCCCCAGCTAAGCGGCTTGATCCGTGTGCACATTCTGCCCCAGAACAACCCGCCGCCCTCCGCGACCGGGAGCTCCGCCCATTTTCCCGGTCGCTTCGGGCGGGTGGCCAACCGCGGTGAGACGCAGGACGCGGTGTGTCCGATCTGGACGAGATGTGCCCGATCTGGACGAGATGGCCGGGCGCCGGGAGTTCCGGCCGCGCGGCTACGAGGCCGGTGGCCGCCGGTCGCGCCCGGCCGCCGCGCGGGCGACCCGGGCCGCGAACACGCCGGCGCCGAACCCGTTGTCGATGTTGCAGACGGCCACGCCGGGCGCGCAGGAGTTGAGCATCCCGAGCAGCGCGCTCAGGCCGCTGAACGACGCCCCGTAACCGACGCTGGTCGGCACGGCCACGACCGGCGTGCCGACCAGGCCGCCGACGACGCTGGGCAGCGCGCCCTCCATGCCGGCCACCACGATCAGGCAGTCGGCGGCGGCGAGCGCGTCCCGCACGGCCAGCAGCCGGTGCAGGCCGGCCACTCCGACGTCGGTGATCACCCGCACGCCGGCGCCGTGGGCCCGGGCGGTCAGGACGGCCTCGGTCGCGACCGGTCCGTCCGACGTGCCGGCGGTGACGACGGTGACCAGGCCGCGGGCGGGTGGCAGCGGCCCGACGATCACGGTCGAACCGGCGCCCGAGGGCGCCGCCGCGCCCGCCGGTCTGAAGCCGGCGGCCGCGCCGCCGCCGGGGCTCGCGGTATCGGGCCGGTCCGGGTCGGCCAGCCGGTCGACCAGCGCGTCCGGCCAGGCCGCTCGCAGCGCGTCGACCGTGCCCGGTCCGGCCCGGGTGACCAGGGCGGGCCGGTCGGGCCCGGCCCGGCGCAGCGCGGCGACGATCGCCACCGTCTGCTCCGGTGTCTTGCCCGCTCCGTAGACGACCTCGGCGTCCCCAGTCCGCAGCGCCCGGTGCGTGTCGACCCGGGCGAAACCGAGGTCGGCCCAGCCGCCGCCGTCGCCGAACGGACCGGCGCGCAGACGGGCCGCGGCCTCGCTCGGCGCGAGCCGGCCGGCCGCCACCTCCGCCAACAACGGCTCGATGTCGGCGGCGTCCAGCGTTCCCACCCCGTCCCGCTCCTCGCCCTGGTCCCGCTGCTCGGCTGGCACCGCTCGGCTAACACTGTTCGGCTGACCCGCTCGGCTGATCCTGTTGGCGTAACCCGGGCCGGCACCAAGGCCGCCGCGGGTCAGCCTCCGAGGAACCCTATTGGGCGTCGCCGTTAGTTCGTCGGTTATCGGCGGTGCCGGGGAGGTAGAGGCGGGCGGCGAGGTCGAACGCGGCCTCGGCGGTGCCGGTGACTGATCCGTCCGGGAAGTAGGACTCGTCGTTGGCGTCATGGCTGACGCGCCAGACCGCGAAGCCCCAGTCGTTGGCGTAGCCGTGGTAGCGTAACCGGGCCAGCGGCCAGGTGTCGCCGTCGCCGTCGGCGTCGGTCGCCGTGACGTAGGCGAACGCCCCGCGGTACCGGGTCGCGACCTGGGCGATCCCGGGCCAGCGGTCCGCGGCATGCGCGGCGAGCCGTTGCCGCAGCGAGATCTTCGTCGACTCGGGGATGCCAGCCACAGCGCTGATTGTCACCCCCGGGTGACCACCAGCGGATGTTGGTGGGCGGTCGCGGTCTGGACGGGATCGCTCTGGTCCGGCAGTGGGACCGGTCCGATAGGACGGGGATCACGGCTCGCCGTGCCACCGCGATCACCCGCGGCTTGGTCCGCCCGGCGGCTGCTTCCCAGCGGCATCCGTTCACGTTCGCCGGCCTGGCTGTCAACGCGGCTGTCGCTCGGGCCCACAACCTGGATCACGCCGTGGGGGGGCCGGTGCCGCCGTCGGCGGGCATACTGGAGGCATGGTCGAGGATCTTCTGTCGCTCGTGGTGGCCGATCCGACGGTCGGCCAAGGGCAGGCGTGTATTCGGGCAACGCGGGTACCGGTGAGCGTGGTCCTCGACTGTCTTGCGGACGGGATGTCCGACGGGGAGATCCATGCTGAGTATCCGGCGTTGAGCGTGCCAGGTATCCGGGCGGCGGCGGCCTACGGCGCGCGTCTGGCGCGGGAGGATTTCGTGCCGCTTCGTACCGCGCCGTGAAGGTCAAACTCGACGAGGGTCTCCCGATCTGGCTGGAGCCGTGACTGTCGTCCATCGTGGCCTTCTCCGGATCCGCCGCGACGGGGACTGACGGCTCGCCTTCCGACGATCACCGAACGTACCGCGGGCGGCGGCTTCGTGGCTGCATTGGCCTCCGAGCGAGCAGAGCCCCCGTGCCGGAGTAGCGGCGGGGCGCCAGGGGGCGACCCGGCCCGCTCCGCTGCCCTGGCCTGCCCTGGTCCGTATGGTCTGGTCCGCCTGGCCGGTCCTGCCGCCCTGCCTGTCTGGCCTGTCCCGTTCGGCTGGCCCACGCCGTCCGGTACCCGAACCCGGTCGCGCCGCGAGGCTGTCCAACAATGCCGATGGTCAGCGGTGAAATCTACGCTCCTGACCCTCGGGCATCGGCGTGTTTGCGGTGGATCGTCATTCGCGGCGGCCAGTTGCTCGACTAATGCCGGGACGATATTTCCACTCTCAACACGATAGGCGGGGTAGTGATCCACGTTACTCGTCCCCGCGTCGCGCTCGTTACCAGGCGTAAATAAGGGCGGCGTATCCAGGAGATGTGGCCGAGCTCGCGCGGGGGATTTAATGATCTTTCGCGGATGTCTTCCCGGACCCCGGCGCGCGGCGGCGGGACCGGATCGGTCGGCGTGCGCCGAGTTCCGGCGGCGTCGGGGTCGCGAGGCCCGGGCCGCGGGCCGGATCGACGTCCAGGTGGGCCGGGCGAGGCGGCGGGACGGGCTCGTTCCGCTGTCGAGGCATCCCCGGCCCACCTCCTTTAACCAAGTGTTCACGACTATCGCGGCGGAGTCATCAGTGTGTTGCTCACCGGGCGCGGTCCGTACACCTGGCGCAACCTTTGCACGCCTATTGCACCGCGCGCCGCCGGGCGTGGTCCGATCGTATGCCGACCCGGGCGAGGCCTGGCGTTTCCCCGGTACCGATATACCGTTTCTGACATGTCGGGGTGCCGCCGGCCGCGGCGCCGCGACCGCGGGGATGATCGCCTCGAGCGCCGGACGGTCAGCCGGCCTCGGTGAGACGGAGTGGGGGTACCCCGATGTACTGCCCGGCCAGCGGCACGCTGCCCGAACGGCCCGGCCCGCCGGAGCGCGCGGACGGGTCCGCGTCGGAGCTCACGTCGGAGCTCGCGCTGGAGACCGCGCGGCGGATCATCCCCGCGCAGAGCTCCCGCGCGGCGCCCGCCGCCGGAGCGGGGGTGGCTGAGGTGCGCGTCCCGCCCGTGCTGACCTGGGCTGAGGACACTCTGTCCGGGCTGCTCGGCGGCCATGAGCAGCTGCCGCCCGCGTTCGTGGCGTCCGGAGCGGTCCGCGTGCGCCGGGCGGTGGAGCGGACGCTGCGCGGAGGGCTCGCGCGGGACGACACCCACCGCGCGGCGCTGGCCCGGGGGCGCTCCGCCGTCCTGCAAGCCGACGCCGTGTTCAAGCTGGGCGACCCCGACCGGGCCCGCCGGCTGGCCGCCGGCGCCTACGCCGTCGCCGCGACGGCCGGCGAGGGCCCGCTGCTCGGCTCGGCCCGGGAGATCGGCGCGGTCATCGAGTTCTACGCCGGCCAGCCCGGGGCGGCCGCCCGGCTGGCCGAGGACGGCCTGCGCCACGTGAGCGACGGCCCGATCCGGGCCCGGCTGCTCGGCCAGCAGGCCCGGGCCTACGCCGCACTCGGCGACCTGGGTGGCGCGGTGAGAGCCCTGGACGAAGCATATGGGCTGGTCGAGACCATCTCGCCCGACCTGTGGGGCCGGCCCGGACTGAGTTTCACCGGCGTCCACCCGGTCGAGATTCCCTACAACGCGACGACCGCGCTGTGCCTGCTCGCCCGGCCGCGGGCCGCGGCCGAGCACGCGGCGGCGGCGATGCCGGCGCTGGACGAGCTCGGCGTGCCGGGCTTCCGGTCGGTCATCCGGCTCGATCTTGCCCTGGCCAAGGCCCGATCCGGACGGCTCGAGCTGGACGAGGCGTGCGCGCTGGCCGCCGACGCGATCGTGATCTCGTGGGACCGGGTCGTGACCTCGGTGTCGTCCCGGGCCAACCAGCTGCTGGAGGTCACCCGCGGCCAGCGGCAGGTCCGCGCGGTCGGCGAACTGGCCAGCCTGGTGCGGGAGTGGCAGCGGCGCGCCCCGGCGCAGCGCGCCGGCTCCGCGTCGCCCGGAGCCGGGTTCGGCTCCGTCGGCGTGGGACGGAACGACACGTAAAACCAGGAACGGGTCCGCTGGGCGGGGCGGCGGACCGGACGGAGGCACCGCATGGGCGCTGGCCGGTTCACCCCGGAGAGATCGCGTCGCGCCCTGGCCACGATCTGCGCGGCGGTCGGCCTCGACTGCTCCGACGCCGTTCCGGTGAAGCTCACGGTGAACGCCGTCTACCGGCTGCCCAGCGCCGGAGTGATCGTCCGGATCGCCCGCTCGCCGGCGCTGACCCACCGGGTCGAGACGGTCGTCACCGTGGCTCGGTGGCTGGCCCAGCAGGAGATCCCGGCCGTGCGGCTGCTGCCCGGCGTGCCGGCGCCGGTCCGCGCCGACGGTGTGGTCGGCACTCTGTGGGTCGACGCCAGCCGGCCAGGGCGGCTCGGTCGCGCACCCTTCGGCGGCCCGGTCCCGTCGCCCGGTCCTGGTAGCGCTACCGGCCCGGGCAGCTCAACCAGCTCAACCCGCCCAGGCAGCCCAGGGGGCCGGGGGGGCCCAGGTGGCCCGGCTGGACCATCCGGCCCCGCGATCGGCCGGCGGACCACCGCCACCGAACTGGCCGCCGCCCTGCGCCGGCTGCACGCGCTGAACCCGCCGGCCACCCTGCCCCGCTGGGATCCACTGGACGACGTCGAGCGGCGTATCGACGACGCGGAGGGACTCGCCCCGGCCGACCGGGTGTTCCTGCGGGACATGACCGACCGGCTCCGCGCGGCACTCGCCGACGTCACCTACGAGCTCCCGCCCGTCCTCCTGCACGGCGACGCCCACCTCGGCAACCTGCTGCGCGCGGCCGACGGCCGGGCCGTGCTGTGCGACTTCGACTCGTCCTGTGTCGGGCCGGCCGAATGGGACCTGGTGCCGGTCGCGGTCGGGCGCATCCGCTTCCGCTACCCGGCCGAGCAGCAGCGGGAACTCGCCGCGGGCTACGGCTTCGACGTCACCACCTGGCCCGGGTTCGGCGTCCTGCGGGCTGTGCGGGAGCTCAAGCTGGTGACCAGCGTGGTCCCGTTGCTGGCCAGCAGCCCGGCGATCGCGGCCCAGTTCGCGCTGCGGATGGCCAGCCTGCGCTACCGCGACGAGAGCGTGCGCTGGTACCCCTACTCCTGACGCCCGCGTGCTCCTCCCCCGACGCCCGCGCCCGGCGCCCGACCTGGTTTACCGGTCCTTGGGGATGCGGCAGACCCGCTCGAGCAGGAGGCCGCCGACGACGAGGACCGCCGCCGAGCCCAGGCCCAGCCCGGCGGTGACGGCGTCCGTCCCGGCCGTGCCGAACTCGTCCGTGCGCGGCGCCGTGTAGACCAGCACCGCCGCCCAGAAGCCGGCGATCGCCGCGCCGGCCAGGCTGCTCGCCTTGGCCAGCGCGGCCAGCCGGGCCACGGTCAGCGGCGCGATCGGCTTCGCCCCGCCCCGCGAGCGCAGTCGGTTGCGGGTGATGTTCGCCGTCTGGAGCTCGACCAGGCCGACGATCAGCAGCGACAGCGGCGCCGTGCGCGGGATCGCCGGCAGGTCGGCGTAGGTCAGCATCAGGACGAGGTAGGCCAGCACACCCACGACGCCCACGGCCGCGAGCAGCTCGCGCAGGCGGGTCGGAGTCACGGGGTCACCTGGGCGCCGGGCCGCCGGCGCGACCGGCCGGCTCCGCCGCCGGTTCGAGGCGGTGGGCGGTCGGGCGGACCCCGAGGTCGCTCGGCTCGCCGGCCCGCGCGGCGGCGGCCCGCATGGCGGCGACGATCTCGGCCACCGGCCCGTGGCCAGGCAGGATCGCGCCGGGCTCGACGTCGAGCCAGGGCACGCAGACGAACGCCCGCCGGTGGGCCTCGGGATGCGGGATGAGGATCTCGGGGTCGTCGCTCGTCGCCGTCCCAAGGGCAATCACGTCGACGTCGAGGGTGCGCGGCCCCCAGTGGACCTGGCGGACCCGCCGGGCGGCGGTCTCGGCCGCCTGGGCGGCGGCCAGCAGGTCGCGGGGCGACGCGGCCGGCACGAGCACGACGGCGTTGAGGAAGTCGTCCTGTTCGACGCCGCCGACCGGGTCGGTCTCGTAGACCGGCGAGCAGGCCAGCGCCCCGAGCGCCTCGACGGCCGCGCGCAGGTGAGCCAGCCGGTCGCCGAGGTTCGACCCGACGCTGAGCACGGCGTGCGCCGCCCTCCCGGCGGGGGGCGGCGTCCCGTCAGCGGGCGGCGTCCCGTCCGCGGGCGGCGGCTCGTCGAGTGGAGTCACGGGCCGCCCGCCGGGGCGTCCCGGACGACCGTGACCGCCACGTCGGTGAAGGGCAGCGGAATCGGCGCAGCCGGTTTGTGCACCGTCACCTCAGCCCGGGCTACGAGCGGGTGGGCCAGGCAGGCGCCGGCCAGTCGGTCGGCCAGGGTCTCGATGAGCAGCACGGGTTCGCCCGCCACGAGCTCGGCCAGTCGTTCGGCCAGCTCGCCGTAGTGGACGCTGGCCGTCAGATCGTCGCCGGCCGCGGCCGGCGCGGTGTCGAGCCAGACCGTGGCGTCGATGACGAACTCCTGGCCGAGCTCCCGCTCCGCCGGGAACACGCCGTGGTGCCCCCAGACCCGCAGGCCGGTCAGGGTAATCCGGTCGGCTGGGACGGTCCGGTCAGCCGCGACGGTCCGGTCAGCCGCGACGGTCCGGTCAGCCGCGACGGTCCGGTCACTCCGCGTGGACATGTCCGCCCGCCGGGTTGTCCGATGCCGTACTGGCCGCCGCGGCTCCGTTCCCCGCGCCGTTCTGGCTCGGCCGCCGGGCCGGGGCCGGCGCGGCCAGTGAGCGCGCCGCCCGCCAGGCCGAGACGACCCGGACCGCGTCGACCGCCGGGGAGACGCTGTGCACGCGGACCGCCCACACCCCGGCCGCGGCCAGCAGCGCCGTCGTCGCCTGGGTGGCGTCCTCCCGGTCCTCGACCGGGCGGGGCGCCCCGTCCGCGCCGGGCAGTAGCCGGCCGAGGAAGGACTTGCGGGACGTCCCCACCAGCAGCGGGCGCCCGAGCTCGGTGAAGCAGTCCAGATGGGCCAGCAGCCGCCAGTTGTGCGTCGCCGTCTTCGCGAACCCGATGCCCGGGTCGACCACGACCTTGTCCGCCGCGATGCCGGCCGCGGTGACCACCGACAACCGGGCCGCGAGTTCGTCCACAACCTCATGCACCACGTCACGGTAGACCGCGCGCGAGTTCATGTCGGCGCTGTTACCGCGGGAATGCATCAGCACGTACGGTGCGCCCCGCTCGGCGACGAGCGCCAGAAGCTCCGGATCAGCCGCCCCCGATACGTCGTTGACCAGCACGGCTCCCGCGTCGAGCGCGGCCGCCGCCACCGAGGCCCGGGTCGTGTCGACACTCACCGTCACGCCCGCTCGGGCCAGTTCGGCCACCACCGGGACCACGCGCCGGGCTTCCTCGGCCGGATCGACCCGGCTCGCGCCCGGGCGCGTCGACTCGCCGCCGACGTCGACCAGGTCCGCCCCGGCCGCCCACATGGCCCGCCCGGCCCGCCCGCCCTCCTCGGCGGTCCGGTAGGTCCCGCCGTCGGAGAACGAGTCCGGCGTGGCGTTGACGATCCCCATCACCCGGGTGCGACCGAGCGGCCGGAACAGGTCGGACCCGCCCGGCCGGTCTGACCCGCCCGGCCGGTCTGACCCGCCCGGGCCGCCCGGCCGCTCCGACTCATGCGAAACCGGCGCCGACATGCGCTCCAGTGTGCTTGAGGCGGTCAGGATGGGCACATCCCGCCGTCCCGGTGACGCCGCCGGGCAACGGTCCGGGCCGGCGCGGTGAGCAGGCGGCGTGCCCGGCGGGCCCAGGCCGGCCGAGGCCAGACCAGGAACGCCTCGGCCTCCAGCATGGCCAGCGAGATCCGCGGCAGGTCGGCCGTGCGCGGGAAGCAGACATAGCGCGGCGACCAGGACGGGGCGAACTTGGCGTTGAACCGGTAGAGGCTCTCGATCTGGAACCACCGGGACAGGAACAACAGCACCCCGCGCCAGGCCCGGATCACCGGACCGGCGCCGAGCGCGCCGCCCCGCTCCAGCGCCGAGCGGAAGAACGCGAAGTTGAGCGACACCCGCTCGACGCCGAGCTCCTTGGACGCTCTGATCGTCGCGGCGATGAGGAACTCGTTCAGGCCGCCCTCGGCGGCGGAGTCGCGGACCATCAGGTCCAGCGACAGGCCGTGGCTGCCCCAGGGGACGAAGTGCAGCAGCGCCCGCAGCCGGGGCGACCGGCCCTCGGCGTCGGCCGGCGAGAAGGCCAGCGCGGCCACGCAGTCGGCGTCGGCCGGCTCGCCGATGCGACCGAGCGCCATCGAGAAGCCGCGCTCGGTCTCGGTGCCGCGCCACTGCTCGGCATTGGCCTGCAGCGTCACCCGGTCCTCGGCCGACAGGTCCCCGACCCGGCAGACGCGGGTGGTGTAGCCGGCGCGCTCGACCCGGTTGACCGTCTGGCGGACGTTGCGCATCGAGCGCCCGTCCAGGGTGAACGTCCGGGTGTCGACGATCGCCTCGTCGCCGAACTCCAGCGCGGACAGGCCGGCCCGGGTCCAGGCCGTCCCGCCCAGCTCCGAACAGCCGATGACCGCGGGGATCCAGGCGTGCTCGGCCGCGACGGCCAGGAACTCCTTGATAGCGCCGGGCCAGGCCTCCTTGTCGCCGATCGGATCGCCGCTGGCCAGCATCACCCCGGAGACCACCCGGTAGGCCACGCCGGCCTTGCCGGTGGGCGACCAGATGACCGACTTGTCGCGGCGCAGCGCGAAGTAGCCCAGCGAGTCGGTCTCGCCGTGACGGCATAGCAGGGTCCGCAGCCGCTGCTCGTCGTCCCCGGTCAGGCGCGGTCGCGGCTCTGGCGGGCGCAGCGCCAGGTACACCGAGGTGACCAGGGTGAGCAGGCCCATCGTCAGCAGGACGCGGGAGACCAGGTCGCCGAAGCGGTCGGTGGTGAACGAGACCGGCCCGTTCCAGCCGACCAGGCCGTTCACGACCTCGCTGAACATCTGGCTCAGCGACGGTGAGCCGACGATGTCGCGGGACCGCAGGATCAGCAGCGCCATCCCGATCACGACCGAGGACGCGGCCAGCACCAGCCCGACGCCGAGCGCGCGCCACCGGGTGGTCGGGTCGCCCTTGGCCCGGAACTGGCCGCGGCTGAGGATCAGCGCGATGAGCAGGGCGGCCGACGTCGCCGCCTCGACGACGTCGAGCCCGCGGGCGAGGTGCAGGGCGACGCTGGCCGACAGCAGCGCGACCACGCCCTGCCAGGCCCGCCGCTTCTGGCGCCGCAGGCCCCGGGAGAGCATCACCAGCAGCATGCCGACGACGACCGCGAACGCCGCCGCCTGGCGGGAGACCGATCCCGGCAGGACCTGGCGGACGACGGCGAGCTGGCGCATCTCGGGGTCGAGGGCCGAGACGATGTCGACGACGCCGGCCAGGAGGGTCAGCAGGCCCGCCACCGGCGGCGCCCAGGACCGGCGCCACGGCCGGTCCTCGACCGCCTTCGCCTCGCCGCCGCGGGTGCTCTCGGCCGGATGTTTCGGGGCCGCCGGCTTCGCCGGCCTGCCCGCCGGGCTGCCGGCCGATCTCGTGGTCGCCCGCGCCGCCGAGGGCTCGGACGGCCGCGTGTCGGCGCGGCGTGGCCGGCGGGTCACCGCGCGCGGCTGCTTGCGGCGCCGGGGCGCGCGAGTGGGTGGCTCGACGGACATGACTTCATGGTCCCTCACGGTCGCCCGCCGGCTTCAGCGGGTCGCGGTCACGACGTCGGTGCGCGCCGGTACGTGTAGCGGTAGACCGGTTGAAAACCGAGACCGGCGTACAACCGGCGGGCTGCCGTTGATGTCTGTTCCACCTGCAGTGTTGCCCGCCTCGCACCGGTGTCAGTCGCCCAGTCGGCCAACGCTCCCAGCACAGCCCGAGCGGCACCGTACCCCCGGGCGGCCGGCAGCGTCGCCATACTGTAGATACCCATCCAGCCACGCTCCGACACAGCCCGGCCGACCGCGACGGGTTCTGAATCCCTCCGAAGTAGGGCATAGCGGGTCGGAGCGGTCAAGGATCCGAGCACGGCGAGTGAGCCCGGACGTTCCACCCCGAAGGTGCTCAGCACCTGACCGGCCACCTCGAGCCAGGTTGGGGTCGGGTACGGATCGAGGGTGACGGTGATCGAGCCGTCCCCGCCCGGCGCCCGGCCGCCGATGGCCGCCAGGAGGTCGTCCAGATCGGCCACGCAGACGTCCGTGGCGCCGCTGTCGTCATAGCCGGCGTCGTCGAGGCAGCGCCGCAGCTCCTCCGGTTGGGACATCGGGGTGATCTGGAACGTCGGCGGTAGTCCGGCCTCGGAGTAGAAGGAGCGGACCTCCCGCAGCGCGGCCGGCAGGTCGTCGACCCGGTCGCGGGCCCACACCGAGTTCCCCCGTCGCGACGAGCCGCGCGACTCCCGCAGGACCCAGCCTCGCAGGTGCCGCTCGCGGATGGGCGGCCAGGCGCGGTGGGCCAGATCCTCCAGCGCGCGGCCGAGCGCCGCGTCGGTGTGCGCCGCGTCGGTGGGAGCCATCAGTGGATCAAGAGCCGGTTCGGTCACCACGGGAGCCAGGCTATGTCCGCGGCCTCCGCGCGCAGCGTCGGTGATGACCCGGAACACGTCCCGGACGGCGGCGGGCAGACTGGGCGGTGTGGATCCGGACCGCCTCGGATGGCTCGACGCCACCGGTGGCCTCAGCGGCGACATGCTGCTCGGGGCCCTGATCGGCGCCGGGGCGCCCCTGGACGCGATGAACGCCGCGCTGGCCGCCCTGGCCGTGCCGCTGGGGCCGTCGGGCGTGTCGCCGGCGCCGCTGGGGCTGTCGTGGCCGCCGGCGCCGCCGGCGCCGCCGGGCGGGGGACCGGAGCCCGCGGACGGCGACGGGCGGGTGCGCGTCCAGCTGGCGGTCTCGGCCGTCGACCGGGCCGGACTGCGGGCGACGCGGGCCCACGTCCGGGCCGACGAGGCGAATCCGCCCCGCCGGACGTGGGCAGACATCGAACGGCTGCTCACGGCCGCTCCGCTCGACGACGACGTGCGTCGCCGGGCCCGGGCGACGTTCGGCGCCCTGGCGGCGGCGGAGGCCGCCGTGCACGGCATCCCGGCCGCCGAGGTCCACTTCCACGAGGTGGGCGCGCTGGACGCGCTGGCTGACGTGGTCGGCGTCTGCGCCGGGCTGTCGGCGCTCGGGCTGCGACGCCTGGTCGTCTCGCCGATCGCCCTGGGCGGCGGCGAGGTCCGGGCCGCCCACGGGCTGCTGCCGGTGCCCGGCCCGGCGGTACTCGAGCTGCTGCGGGCCGGTGGCCTGACCGGGTACGGCGGCGGGGCCGCGATGGAGCTGTGCACGCCGACCGGGGCCGCGCTCGTCGTGGCCAACGCCGACGAGCAGGGCGAGCTGCCGCCGATGACCATCACTGGCGTCGGCGTGGGCGCCGGCGGGCGCGACCGTCCCGACCGTCCCAACGTCGTCCGGCTGGTGCTGGGGACCGCGGCGCCCGAGCCGGCCCGCGCCGCCATCCCGCCGCCGGCCGCCGGCCGGACAGCCGATCTGGCGCCGGCCGATCTGGCGCCGGCCGATCTGGCGCCGGCCGATCTGGCGCCGGCCGATCTGGCGCCGGCCGATCTGGCGCCGGCCGACGCGGCGCCGGCCGACGCGGCGCCAGTTCACGCGGCGCCGGCCGGCGCGGTGCTGCCCGGCGCGGTGCTGCCCGGCGCGACTCCGCCCGGTGCGACTCCGCCCGGCGTGGACGAGATCGTTCTGGCCTGCAACATTGACGATCTTGACCCGCGGGTGTGGCCGGACGTCCTGGCCGTGCTGCTCGCGGCGGGTGCCCGCGATGCGTGGCTCACCCCGATCATCATGAAGAAAGGGCGGCCGGCCCACACCCTGAGCGCGCTGGTCGGGCCGGCGGAGGCCGCGGCGGTGCGCGACGCGATCTTCATGCATACCTCCACGCTGGGGCTGCGGGAGACGGCCGTGGTCAAGCGGGCGCTCGAGCGGCGGTTCCGCGCGGTCTACGTCGACGGGCAGCGCATCGCGGTGAAGCTCGGATCGCTGCCCGACGGCCGGATGACCACCGCCCAGCCCGAGTGGGAGGACGTCCGCCGGGCCGCCGCCGCTCTCGGTCGCCCGGCCCGTGCGGTGATCGCCGAAGCCTTGGCTAGGCTGGCCCGGTAGCCTGATTTGACTATTTTGTCTTGACGGGATCATCGGACCGGCACTCGGCCGGGCTGGCTTCGGCCGGCGCGGACGCGGGTCCGGCGGCGGAGAGGGCGGGCTCCTCTCCCCAGCCCAGGGGAGGCGTCGATTCGTTGACCGATCCGTGGCCGAACTGGGGAGCCGAAGCCGTGGGAGATCCAACCGGTCCGGATCCGCGCGCGATCGACGCGAACGCGGCCCGCCTGAATCCGTCCGCTCCGCCTGCCGGGCCCGCGTCCGCCGGCCCCGCGCCGACGGGGTCCGTACCCGGCGGGTCGACGCCGGGGAACGGCCAGCCGATGGCGGCCGGTCAGCCGCCGTCCCGCGCGGCGGGGCCCGGCCAGCCCGTTTCCGGCCAGCCGCTGGCGGGGCCGCCGGAGTTCGGCCCGCCGGCTGGTCGCGCGCCCGCTCATCCCGGGCCACTGGCCGGGAATCCCTTTGCCGGCTCACCCCGGGTGGAGTCAGCCGCGTCGCCGTTCTCGGCGGCGTACCCGGAAGCGTTTTCCGAGGCCATCACCCGGATGGCGCCGATCACACCCATCCCCGGGACGGCGCCGTCTCGCCCGGCCTCGGCAACGCCGTTCGACGCCAGCCGAGGGGACCGGGCGGCGCGCACGTCCACGCCGCCCGGCGGTCAGCCGGCGCAACCGTTACCACCGCCGGGAGCACCGGGGCAGCCGATCGCCAGTCACCAGATCGCCGGTCACCAGGCTGCCGGTCACCAGGCTGCCAGCCACCAAAGCGGCGGACGCCACGCGGCGGGTCGGCACGCCGCCGCGGCGGCCGACTCGGGTGGACGCGAGGCTTCCGCGCCGGACAGCGCGGGCCGCTTCCCGTCCGGGATGTACTTCCCGAACACGGCGGAGCCGGTCGGCGGCCGCCCGGCTACGACCGGACCGCCGCGGCCGGGTGACGTGCCACTTCCCGGCAGCGGCACGCCGTTCGCCGCGCAGTGGAGCGTCTCCGGCGCCGTGGCGCCGGCGGAGCCGGTCGCCGACAATTCGAGCATCTCCGCCGAGCCAAGGCGGGCGCCCGGGGGGTCATCCAGCTTCGGGCCCACCGTGACGACCGGCCAGCACGACCTGTCCGGCGTCTCCTGGACCAGGCCGAACGGGCACGATCGGCCATCAGGTCAGGCGCCGATGCCGGGCCAGCCGCCGGTTGCGGGTCAACCGGCCGCCGCCGGCCAGCCGGGCCAGCCGCCCGCGCTGGGCCAGCTACCGGTAGCGGGCCAGTTCCCCGGCGGTCAGTTCCGGGCGGATCAACCGTCCACGGGGGCGTCTTCTTCAGCGTCTCAGGCGCACGCCCCAGGCCCGGGCCAGTCCGCGCCGCCCCACCTCGGGTCGGCGGGGCCGGTCGGCGACCGGCGGGACACCACTCCGGTTCATCGGGTCGGACGCCAGCCGGGCGAGCAGTACGAGTCGACCCAGGTAGGCGACGGCGGGGCGGCAGGCCCCAAGGCGGGGCCAGGCGTCGCCCCGGTAGCCGGGTCGGCCGCCGGCCCGCCCGGTGGGGGCCAGGGCGGTGGGGGCCAGGGCGGGCATGCGGGCCCGCCGCCGGGCTGGTCGCGGCCGCCGGGGATGCCCGCGCCGTCGCCGGAGATGGACTCGTCGTTCGCCGCTACCTTCCCGCCGAACGCGGCTGCCTCCGGCGCGCTGCTGCTCCCGACCGACCTGTACCGGCCGGGCACGCCCTACGTAGCCCCGTCGGTCGAGCGGCTCGCGACCGGCGCGCTTCTGCCGGCCGCGCCGGACACGGCCAGCGGCGGTTGGCGCAAGCTCGTCTTCCGCGCCTCAGGCGGCAAGGTCAACCCGGGGCCATCCGGCGAAGAGGTGCGTTACCGCCGACTGATCGAACGCATCCGGATGCCGCTTGTCGAGTGCCACCGGGTGGCGGTGCTCTCCCTCAAGGGCGGCGTCGGGAAGACCACGACCACCGTGGGCCTGGGCTCGACCCTGGCTGACCTGCGCGGAGACCGGGTCGTCGCCATCGACGCCAACCCCGACCGGGGCACGCTCGGCTCGAAGGTCCCGCGCAGCACCCATCACACGGTCCGTGACCTGCTTGACGCCCGGGCGAACCTTCGTCGGTACGTCGACGTCCGTCGGTACCTGTCCCAGGCGGAAAGCCGCCTGGAGGTGCTCGCGTCGGACAACGACCCGGAGACCTCCCGCGCGTTCGGTGAGGCCGACTACCGGGCCGTTGACGAGCTGCTCCAGGTTCACTTCTCGGTGCTGGTCACCGACTGTGGCACCGGGATGCTCCACAGCGCCATGCACGCGGTGCTCGAGCTGGCCGACACCCTGGTGATCGTCAGCACCTCGACCGCCGACGGCGGGATGTCGGCCAGCGCCACCCTCGACTGGCTCGACGCCCACGGCTACGGCGATCGGGTCCGTCAGGCGATCACGGTCATCTCCACCTTTCCCTCAAGCGACGACGCGGTTGACGTCGACGCGCTGGAGCGTCATTTCTCCTCCCGTACCCGGGCCGTCGTGCGGGTCCCGCACGATCCGCACCTGGCGACCGGTGGGCACATCGATCTTGACCTGATGCGGCGGGGAACCCGGGACGCTTTCCTGGAACTGGCGGCGGCTGTTTCCGATCGGTTCGGGCAGGAACGGCCGGCGGCGCGCTGAGCGCCGTCGCCCCGCGGCGATGGCGCTTCCGCGACGCCGGCACGCAGGCGTCTGAGATTGCCGGAGTCCCCGGCGTGGCGCGGGGCCGCCACCCGACGGCGTCGCCGTCGGGTGGCGGCTCTGGAACCTATTGGCTCAGTGCCGCGATCACGCGGTGAACGCCGGGCCGGCGTAACTGACGGGCTATCGTCGTCCGGCCATCGATGATTCGGCGGAACAATGGAAAACCAACCGGTGTCGCGGCGATGACGCCGTGCAACGCGATCGGGTGGCGCCGGAACAGTCCGAGAACCTCGCGTCCGGCGTCGATTTCCGGGCCCAGAATCCGTTCGATCTGATCCGGGTACTCAGCGAGGGCGTCCGGGTCGCCCGCCGCGGCCCGGGCCGCCGCGAGGCCGGCCAGCCGTCCGGACCGCAGCGCGAAGGAGATGCCCTCCCGGGTCCACGGATCCAGCAGACCGGCCGCGTCGCCCGCGACGATCACCCGGCCGCGCCGCAGCGGTGAGCCCGGCGCGCGTACGCGGGTGAGATGCCCGGAGTCGTGGAGGGGCTGGATGCCGTCCAGGCCGAGCCGGGTCACCAGTCGCCGGTAGTAGGCACGCAGGTCCGCCCCAGCCTCCCGCGGCCCGATCACACCGACCGTCAGGACATCACCCTTCGGAAACAGCCAGGCGTAGGAGCTGGGAACCGGTCCCCAGTCGAGCAGCAGCCGCCCGTCCCAACGCCGCGCCAGCTCCGGTCCGACCGGGAACTCACCCTCAAGCCCCACCTCGATCTGGTCGCAGCGCACACCGACATGGGTGCCGACCCGGCCGGAGGTCCCGTCGGCGCCGACGACGACCCGCGCGCTGACCTCCCTACCGCCGCGGACCGAGACCAGCACGCCGGGATCGCCCTCGCCGAGATCGTCCACCCCGCGGACCCCGGTGACGTGCGTGCCGGCCCGGATCTCGGCCCCGACCGCGCGGGCCGAGGCGACCAGGGCGGCGTCGAACTCCGCCCGCATGACCATCGTGAGCCACGGGGTGCCCGTCTTCGGGAGCGTTCGGGCCAGCCGCCCGTCGAGGCTCACCGAGAGCCGGTCGGCCCGCGCGTGCGGCACGCCCGCCGCGACCAGGTCGATACCGGCGTGGTCGACCGACAGACCGACCAGCCCGCCACCGCAGGTCTTGTAGCGCGGCAGCGTCGCCCGTTCCAGGAGACATACCCGCGCCCCGGCCCCGGCCGCCGCCCGGCCGGCGGCCGCGCCGGCCGGCCCGGCCCCGACGACGACGACGTCGAAATCCGCCCCGGCCATGACGTCAGCGGAGGGTGAGGGTCCGGGCGACGACACCGGCTCGCGCCCGCCGCTCGGCCGCGCTGAGCGGCGACCGGTCGTCCACCGACTTCTCCAGCTTCATCCACAGCTCACGAGCGGGCTCCTCACAGGATTCCGCGTCGGCGTCCGGCGCGAGATCCCACACCGGGACGACCAGCCCGTGGGCGCGGAACGAGCCCACGTAGCGCGAATCCGGCCCGACGGTGAGCTCGTCGGCCGCCCGCAGGCGGGCCAGCGCGTCGAGCAGGGGATCCTCGTCGAAGGGCAGCGGCCAGCGCAGATGCCGGCGTTCGCCGATTTCGCACCAGTAGGCGGCGTCGACGCCGGCGAGACGGACGGTCGGCACGACTGTCGCGTTGGCCTGCTCGAGGCCGGCGGCGACCTCCGGGGTGGGTGCCGCGTCCTCTCCCGCCGGCGGCAGCCACCAGGCGAAGCCGGAGTGCACGGTGATCTCCAGGTGGGCCGGGTCGAGCAGGTCGACCAGCGACGGAGCGTCGGACTCGTCGACCGCGTCCACCACCGCGCCGGGATCGGCCCGCAGGCCGGCGACCACGGCCGCGGCGACCGCCGCCGCCGGGTCGGTCGGCGTGCTGAGGGTCTGCATGGCGACCAACAGTTCGCCGGTCTCCCGGACCAGCGCATGCGCGGCGCCCGGCAGCATCGTGCCGAGCGTCACCGGCCGGTCGCCGTACTCTGTCCGGGCCGCCTCGGTCAGGGTGAGCGGAGCCGTGGCGCTGGGTACCAGCTCCCGGAGGGCGATCAGGTCGGGCTCGTCGACGCGGCCGGCGAACGGCCGCGTCACCCGGATCGGTCGCCTCCTGGCACCGTGACACGCCTTGTATCGCCGGCCCGAACCGCAGGGGCAGGCGGCTCGGGGTGAGACGACCGGGACCCCGGCGTTCGGCGAACGATCCATGAGCAACTCCAACGATGGTAGGGATCGAGGCCAGCGTATTCCCCGTCGATCGGTGACCGTGCGTCGATATCGGTGCACATGCAACTTGTTCGGAGGGGTTCGGCGCGCTGGGCGGGCTGACGCATCGATGGAAAAATCGCCTGGTCGGGGGCGGTGGCCAGGACGGCCGGCGGGAGTGAGACGCGGTGTCAGCAGCACGAGTACTGGTCGCGGGTGGGGGAATCTCGGGTGTCGCCTGCGCGCGCGAGCTGGTCCGCGCGGGGGTGTCGGTCGAGGTCCGTGACCGCGGTCGGGTGATCGGCGGACGAATGGCCTCCCGTTGGCTGGACGGGCGGATCGTCGACTCCGGCGCCTCATACCTCACGGCGACCAGTCCCGAGTTCACGGGCGTCGTGGACGACTGGCTCGCGCGCGGAGTCGTGCGGGCGTGGACGTCGGAGTTCGCCGCGGTGGACGAGCGGGCGCCGGCCGAGGAGTCGTGCTCCCGGTCGGTCGGACCGGTTCGCTACTCGGCGCCGTACGGGCTGCGCGCCCTGGTGGCCGATCTCGCCGCGCGCGCAGGCGTGCGGGTCGCGCAGTCCAGCCCGGTCAGGATGATCGAGCCGGGACCGGTGGTCGATGGCGAGCGCTTCGACGCGGCCGTCCTGGCGATGCCCGACCCGCAGGCGATCAGGCACCTGCATCCCGCCCTGGAACAGGAGCGGGCGATGGTCGCCGGGAGGGCCTGGGAGCCGGTGCTGGCCCTGCTCGCTGGCTGGCCGCATCGCCAGTGGTCGCCCATCGACGGCGTGTTCGTCAACGGCGACAGCGTGCTGTCCTGGATCGCCGACGACGGCCGCCGTCGGGGTGACGAGGCGCCGGTGCTCGTCGCTCACTCGACGTCCGAGTTCGCCCGTCCCCGACTGACAGAGCCCGCCGCCGCTGCGGCCGATCTCGTCGCCGCGACCCGGCGAGTGCTGCGAATCCCGGGGGAACCCGGGTGGACGTACGTGCAGCCATGGCCGTTCGCCAAACCAGCCCATCAGCGTGATCTGCCTTTCTTTCTCAGCGCGGGGAACGTGGGACTGGCCGGCGACGGCTGGGGCGACCCGAAGATCGAGACCGCCTGGCGATCCGGTGCCGAGCTCGGCCGAGCCATTGCCGAACGGGTCGGCGCGGGTTAATCGGTCGGAGGGTCGGGTAGTAAGCCGCCATGGAGATCAAGTTTTCGTTGTCGCTGCCAAGGGACGAGATCTCCATTCCTGTCGTCCGAAAGATCTGTACCCGCGCCCTCGCGGCCCTCGGCGTTACCCGGGAATGCATTGACGATGTGGAGGTCGCCCTCAGCGAGGCCTGTGCCAACGTGTTGCGGCACGCACGCGCCGACGACGAGTACGAGGTTTCCGCCGGAGTGAGCAAGGAAGTCGCGATAATTGAGGTCGTCGATCACGGCGGGGGCTTTGACGTCGCGGCCCTCTCCGCCGGCACGAGTGACCTCACGGCCGAACAGGGCCGCGGCATTCAGATCATGCGAGCCCTCATGGACGAAGTGAAGTTCTCCGTCGCCTCCGGGCCCCGCCGGGAGACCCGGGTCCAGCTCACGAAGACGTTGGTGTGGGACGAGAGCTCCCCCGGCGCGCGGCTGGCGCTCGCGTCCGGCCGTGACCGGCTGTGGCCGGGCCCGGCCCGGGAGCGGCCCGCCGCCGAGGGTCTCGCGTCGAGCGTCGCTCCGGGTATCTCCGGGGGTACGGCGCCGGCCGGCGGCCGACTCGATGACCTGAATCAGAGCCTCGACGGGCAGATGCGCCGGTAGCCTCGGCTGGAGGGCCGCCGGCCGCCCCGAGCCCGGTTCGGGACCGTCGCGGCCGCCTCGGACGAAGGAGGCAGGGTGCAGACTGCTCGCGCAAGGATCGGCGTGGTGACCTTTCCCGGGTCGCTCGACGATCGCGACACCGCCCACGCCGTGCGCCTGGCCGACGCTGAAGTCGTCCCGCTCTGGCACGCCGACACCGCGCTGCCGAGCCTCGACGCGGTGGTCCTCCCCGGCGGCTTCTCGTACGGCGACTACCTGCGCGCGGGCGCGATCGCGCGGTTCTCCCCCCTGGTCGAGGCGATCGTCGCCGCTGCCCGGGACGGACTGCCGGTGCTGGGCATCTGCAACGGCTTCCAGGTTCTCTGCGAGGCCGGGCTGCTGCCCGGGGCGCTCACCCGCAACGTGGGTCTCCACTTCGTCTGCCGGGACCAGCGGCTGCGGGTGGAGACGTCGGCCACCGCCTGGACGTCGAGCTACCAGGCTGGCGAGGAGATCGTGATACCGGTCAAGCACGGTGAGGGCCGGTACGTCGCCCCCGCCGATGCCCTGGACGAGTTGCGGGCCGGCGAACGAGTCGTGCTGCGCTACGCGGGCGGCAATCCGAACGGCTCCAGCGCCGACATCGCCGGCGTGTGCAACGCCGAGCGGAACGTCGTCGGCCTGATGCCGCACCCGGAGCACGCGGTCGAGGATCTGACCGGGCCCAGCACGGACGGACTGCGCATGTTCACCTCTGTCATCGCGGCTCTGGCGGCGTAGGCCCGCCCGCCACGCCGCGGTCGACCAACGCGCCGGCCGTGGCTGGCGCCTTACCTCGGTGATCCTTTGCATGGCTCGACTGTAGAACGCTCGTGCGACAAAAGGAACGGTGGTCGGGAAACTCGGTCGGCCCCGAGTGGTCGCGCGAATTTTCAGGCCGGCGAACCCGCTGGTCAGGCGGCCGAAGCGTCAGCCGGACCGGGCGGCGGCGGGCTCGTCGAAGCCGCCGGGAACGGCCGGGTCGGCGGGGCTGGCGGAGAACGCCTCGCCGGCCGCCCGGCGCATCGCGGCGTGCAGTGAGGCGGGGGTGAGCACGCCGGCCTCGCGGCCGTCGCCATCCCGGACGACGACCTGGCCCGAGTCGGTCGCGAGCAGCACCGCGAGCGCGTCGCGCAGCGGAGCGCCCAGGCGCGGCCCAGCGGACTCGCCGGAGGTGCTGGGCCGGGCGGCCGCGGTCGCACCCGCCGCGTCCGGGGCCAGGCGGGTGGCCTCGCCCGGGCCGCCAGCCGGCTCGAGATCCTCCCGGCGGATCGGCGTCACGGCCAGCCGCAGCAGCGACCGGCCGGCGCCGGTGAAGTCGGCCACGAACGGCGTCGCCGGCTGGCTCAGGACGGCGGCCGGCGTGTCGTACTGCTCGAGGTGGCCGCCCTGGCGGAAGACCGCGATCCGGCTGGCCAGCCGGACGGCCTCGTCCAGGTCGTGGGTGACGAACACGATCGTCTTGCGGATCTCGGCCTGGAGGCGGAGGAACTCGGCCTGCAGGCGGTCGCGGGCGATCGGGTCGATGGCCGAGAACGGCTCGTCCATCAGCAGGACCGGCGGGTCGGCCGCCAGCGCCCGGGCCACCCCGACCCGCTGGCGCTGGCCGCCGGACAGCTCGTGCGGGTACCGGCCGCCGACCGCCGCCGGGTCGAGCCCGACCAGCTCCAGCAGCTCGTCCGTGCGCGTCCTGATCTTCGCCCGGGGCCAGCCGAGCAGCCGCGGGACCGTCGCGACGTTCGCCCGCACGGTCAGGTGCGGGAACAGGCCCACCTGCTGGATGACGTAGCCGATCCGGCGCCGCAGCCGGACCGGGTCGGCCCGGGTCACCTCCTCGCCGTCGATGAAGATCTGTCCGTGGGTCGGCTCGATCAACCGATTGATCATCTTCATGGTGGTCGTCTTGCCGCAGCCCGACGGGCCGATCAGGCAGACGAGCTCACCCTCCGCGACCTCGAGCGAGAGGTCGTGGACCGCCACCGTGCCGTCGGGGAAGCGCTTCCCGACGTCCCGAAGCGAGATCATCCCGGTTGTTCGTTCCGGCCCGGCCGCGCCCGGCTGGGCTGGCGCCGCGGCGGCCTCATCGACACCTGGCTCTGTGAGCTGGGCTTTCGTCGTGCCAGTGCCCGTGTCAAGGCCGCCGGGTCCGCCGGTCGCCTTGTTCGATCCCGTCATGAGCCGCCCCGAAGATGACTGTTCCGGTTAGGGTGCACACGTGTTCCCTGAGTGTCCAGTCTTCGCCACGGTCGGATCCGGTCCGTGACCGGCCGGCCGATGGTCCTGGCCAACGGCCCGGACTCCTTCATCTACTGGCATTGGGTGGACGGCCACACCGACGACATCGCCGCCGCGGTGGGCACCCACCTGCGCCTGACCGCCATCGCGATGGGGTTCGGCCTGCTGGTGTCGTTCCCCCTCGCGCTGCTCGCCCGACGGTACAGCCGCGCGCGCGGGCTGATCCTGGGACTGACCGGGGTGCTGTACACAATTCCGTCCTTGGCGCTCTTCTTCCTGCTCGGGCCCCTCACCGGCTACACGACCGTCACCACGGCGGAGATCGCGCTGGTCAGCTACACACTGCTGATCCTCGTCCGTAACATCGTCACCGGCCTGGAGAGCGTGCCGCCGGACGTGGTCGACGCCGCCCGGGGGATGGGCTACACGCGCGGACGGCTGTTGGCCCGGGTCGAGCTGCCGCTCGCGTTACCCCAGATCATGGCCGGGGTTCGGGTCGCCACCGTGACGACGATCGGCCTGGTCACCGTGGCCGCGGTGATCGGCCAGGGCGGGCTGGGCCAGATGATCCTGACCGACGGTCTCCAGCGGGACTTCACCACGCCGGTAGTCGTCGGAGCTGTGTTGTCGGTCGCGCTCGCGCTGGTGGCGGACGTCGTCCTGCTCGGCGTCCAGCGGCTGATCACGCCCTGGTCACGGGGCCGCGGCGGCCGCGTATGATCATCGGTGACGTCTGGGACTGGTTCACGACCGGTTCGCACTGGCGCGGGCCGGACGGCGTGCCGACCCGGGTCGGTGAGCATCTCGCGCTGTCGGGGATCTCGCTGGGCATCGCCCTCGCGGTGGCCGTCCCGGTCGCCGTCGCCCTCGGCCATGTCGGTCGCGGCGGATTCCTGGCCGTCAACGTCTCGAACATCGGCCGGGCGGTACCGTCGCTGGCGCTGCTGGTGTTCGTCGCGCAGGTCTTCCACACGATCGGCTCGGCTCCGGCCATCGTGGCGCTCACCGCGCTGGCCGTCCCCCCCATTGTCACCAACACCTACGTCGGCATGCGGTCGGTCGACGCGGACGTGGTCGAGGCGGCACGGGGGATGGGCCTGTCTGGCTGGCAGATGGTGCGCCGGGTGGAGGTTCCGTTAGCCATCCCGCTGATCATGGCGGGGGTGCGGACGGCGGCCGTCCAGGTCGTGGCGACCGCGACCCTGGCCGCCCTGGTCGCCTCGGGCGGCCTGGGTCGCTACATCGTCGACGGCTTCGGTGAGCAGCGCTACGCGGAGGTCTACGCGGGCGCGGTCCTGGTCGCGGTGCTGGCGCTGCTCACCGAGCTCGCCGGTGGACTGCTGCAGCGGGCGCTGAGCCCGGCGTCGGCGCGGCGCCGGGCGCCACTCGTCCCGCCCGGCCCGCCCGGCCCGCCCGGCTCCGCGGCCGACACCGGCCGCCAGACGGAGACAGTCGGCGCGCCCTGAGACGCCGCGGCGGCGAGGGCGCGCCGGGGTCCGGTGGTGCCGGCGCGGTTTCCACCGCGAGATCGCCGCCCGGCCGGCCCCACCACTCACGTTCGGTGTCGGACCCGACCGGCAGAATCTGTCACGAAGATGACAGTGGGCCGGGGTCCATTGCGTCTTTCCCACCAGTTCGGTTGGGTTGCACGACCAGCGGGGGGAGGGTCCCCTCCTGGCTGGCCCGGGCCGTCGTGAGGCGGACCGGACAGACCGTTCGCCCGGGAAGTGATCACGATCATCGCCCGGACGGCGGAGGAACGAAGGGCGGGGACGCATGCGATTGTCCACGCGGCTGTCTGCCGCGGTGGCTGTGATCGCGGCTTCGGCGGCTGTCATGGCGGCCTGCGGGAGCAGTGGTGGCAGCGGTAGTTCCACCACCAGCGGTGGTGGGACGACGTCGGCGAACAAGGGGACGGTGACCGTCGGGTCGGCGAACTTCGCCGAGAGCACTCTGATCGCGAACATGTACGCGGACGTGCTCAAGAAGGCCGGCTTCACGGTCAAGACCAAGTTCAACGTCGGTAACCGGGAGCTGTACCTGAAGTCGCTGGGTAACGGCGAGATCGACATCGTGCCGGAGTACCTCAGCACGCTGACGACCTTCCTGGCCGCCCAGAAGGACCCGAACGCTGCCTCCCCGGCCTCCGGCGACCCGGCCAAGACGCTCGCGGCGCTGCTACCGCTGGCTTCGGCGAAGGGCTTCTCGGCCTACCCGTACTCGCCGGCCGCCGACGAGAACGCGTTCGCCGTCAACGCGGCCACCGCGGCCAAGTACCACCTGACCAAGCTGTCGGACCTGGCCAACCCGGACGTCGCCGGCAAGCTGACCATCGGCGGTCCGCCAGAGTGCCAGACCCGTCCGTACTGCGAACCCGGTCTGGAGAAGACCTACGGGGCCAAGTTCGCCGGGTTCAAGGCGCTCGACGCGGGCGGGCCGCTGACGATCAACGCGATCGCCGACGGTTCGGTCGGCATCGGTCTGGTCTTCTCCTCCGACGGTGTCGTGGCGTCGAAGAACCTGGTCGTCCTGGCGGACGACAAGCACCTGCAGAACGCGGACAACGTGCTTCCGCTCGTGCGCACCAGCGCGGCCTCGCTCGACCTGCGCGCCGCGCTGGACAAGGTCGACCAGGCCCTGACCACCGACGAACTGAAGCAGCTGAACAAGCAGATCGGGGTGGACAAGGACGACCCGTCCGACGTCGCCGAGCAGTTCCTCAAGAGCAAGGGCCTGCTGTAACCGCCGGTCGCGACCGCCGTGCCGGGCCCCGCCAGCCGGGACCCGGCACGGCGCGACCCGGCACGGCGCAACCCGGCGGGGCGCAACCCGGCGGGGCGTGGACGGCGACCGCGCGGAGGCGGCGGGAGTGAGCCGCCTCACGAGCCGGCCCGAACGCGCCGAGTCCGGGATGATGGGCTGGTGAGCGGCGCTTCCTCGACACCGGCATCCAGCACCGGCACGACCGGTCCGCCGACGACTCAGCCGGCGACCCAGCCCTACCGTGACCTCGGCCTCACCGACGGCGAGTACGCCCGGATCGTGGACACACTGGGCCGGACGCCGACCGACCCCGAACTCGCGATGTACTCGGTGATGTGGAGCGAGCACTGCTCCTACAAGTCGTCCAAGGTGCACCTGCGGCAGTTCCGCGACCTGCCCCGATCCGCGCGACTGCTGGTCGGGATGGGCGAGAACGCCGGCGTCGTCGACGTCGGTGAGGGCCTGGCCGTCACGTTCAAGGTCGAGTCCCACAACCATCCGAGCTACGTTGAGCCCTACCAGGGCGCGGCGACCGGTGTCGGCGGCATCGTCCGGGACATCCTGACCATGGGCGCCCGTCCGATCGCGATCCTGGACCCGCTGCGCTTCGGCGACGCCGACGCGCCCGACACCGCCCGCGTCCTGCCGGGTGTCGTCGCCGGCATCGGCGGCTACGGCAACTGCCTCGGCCTGCCCACGATCGGCGGCGAGGTCGTCTTCGACCCGACCTATGCCGGGAACCCGCTGGTCAACGCGTTGTGCGTTGGCGTGATGCCGGCCGGCCGGGTCCAGACCTCAGCCGCGACCGGCATCGGCAACGCCGTCGTCCTGCTCGGGGCCAAGACCGGCCGCGACGGCATCGGCGGCGTCTCCGTGCTCGCCTCGGCCACGTTCGACGCCGACGGCGGCCCGGCCCGGCGTCCGTCCGTGCAGGTCGGCGACCCGTTCCAGGAGAAGATCGTCACCGAGTGCTGCCTGGAGCTGTTCGACGCCGGTCTGACAGTCGGCATCCAGGATCTCGGCGGGGCCGGCCTGACCTGCGCCCTGAGCGAGACGACCGCCGCCGGCCAGAACGCCACCATCGGCGGGACGAGCGGCGGGACGAGCGGCGGGACGAGCAACGGAACGATCGGCATGGACGTCGATCTGGACAAGGTCCCGCTGCGCGAGGCGTCGATGGCCCCGCACGAGGTGCTGGCCAGCGAGTCGCAGGAGCGGATGCTCGCGATCGTCACGCCGGAGAACCTGCCGGCCGTCCTGGCCACCGCGAAGCGCTGGGGTGTGCTCGCCACCCACATCGGGAGCGTCACCGACACCGGCCGGCTCGTGATCCGCTGGCACGGCGAGACCGTCGTCGACGTTCCGCCGGCCTCCCTGGCCGACGAGGGCCCGGTCTACGAGCGGCCGCTGCGGGTCCCTGCCGACCTGGAAACGCTGCGCGGCAACGACCCGCTGGCCCTGCCCCGCCCCGCGGCCCGGGCCGGCGACGCGCTACGGGCCGAGGTCCTGCGCATGATCGCCTCGCCGAACCTGTGCTCCCGGGCCTGGGTGACCGACCAGTACGACCGGTACGTGCAGGCCAACACGGTGCTCGCCCAGCCCGAGGACGCCGGTGTGCTGCGCCTGTCGGCGACGAGCAACCTTGGCATAGCGCTCGCGACCGACGGTAACGGTCGTTACGCCCGGCTCGACCCGTACGCCGGGGCCCAGCTGGCGTTGGCCGAGGCCTGCCGCAACGTCGCCGCCGCCGGCGCCGTGCCGATCGCGGTCACCAACTGCCTGAACTTCGGCTCACCCGAGGACCCCGAGGTCATGTGGCAGTTCGCCGAGGCCTGCCGGGGCCTGGCCGACGGCTGCCGGCAACTCGGCCTGCCAGTCACTGGCGGTAACGTTTCGTTCTACAACCAGACCGGCACGACGCCGATCAACCCGACGCCGGTCATCGGCGTGCTGGGCCTGCTCGACGACGTCACCCGGCGCACGCCGATCGGATTCACCGGCGAGGGCGACGTCATCCTGCTGCTCGGCGACACCGAGCCCGAGTTCGGCGGCTCCGAGTGGGCCTGGGTCGCCCACCGCCACCTGGGCGGCACCCCGCCGGCCGTCGACCTCGCCCGGGAGCGGCTGCTCGGCGAGATCCTGGTCGCCGGCTCCCGGGACGGCATGTTCAGCGCCGCTCACGACCTGTCCGAGGGCGGGCTGGCTCAGGCGATCGTCGAGTCCTGCCTACGCGGCGGCCGCGGCGCCCGCGTCTCCTTCCCGGCCGAGGCTGACCTGTTCGTCGAGCTGTTCAGCGAGTCGGCCAGCCGTGCCGTCGTGGCCGTCCCACGCGCCCAGGTGCAACGCTTCTCCGACATGTGCCGAGCCCGCGGGCTGCCGGCTCGGCCGATCGGAGTCGTCAACGGCGACGCCTTCGAGGTGACCGGCGCGTTCGACATCCCGCTGACCAGCCTGCGCGAGGCCCACGAGGCCACGTTCCCGGCCCTGTTCGGAGGCGGTCGTCCGGACTGACAGTGTCCGGTGCTCCAGTCTCGGCCGAGCCGAGCCGAGCCGAGCCGAACCCGGGCCGGGGCCGGGCACGCGTCGTCCGGGCGCTCAGCCCTCGTCGCCCGGAGTGGCATCGGCACTGTCGGCCCCGACACCCACTCCGACCAGCTCGATGTCGCCCGGCACCGCGCCACCCGGGTCGTCCTCGAACACGATGGGCTCCGGGTGGGCCGACGGGGCGACCAGCGCCTCCGAATGCGCGCCACAGCCGTGGTCGAGCGAGGTGACCCGGGCGTCGTCCGGGGCCAGCTCGTTGGCGCAGACCCCGAACATCCGGCCGAGCGCTCCCGCCAGCCGGACGTGGAATCCGCAGGTCAGGCAGGTTGCCGGCGCCACCTTGGCCACGGAGGCGTCGGGCCCGGGCTCGCCGGAGTACCAGCGTTCGCAGGCGTCCTCCCGACCCTGGGCCGACAGGACCCGGGGTCGGCCGAGACCCAGCTCGAGGAACGCATCGGTGTCGGCGAACTCCTCCACATCGGTGACCCGAAGAGCCAGCCGGGGATCGTCGACCGCGGTCGGCAGCAAGTCGCCCACCCCGACGTCACCCGGTCGCAGCCGCTGTGACCAGGGGATCCACATCGGCGCGAGCAATGCGCCGGTGTGCGGCATGAGGACGACGTCGTCAACCGTGACCTTCTTCGTGCGCGGAGCGCGAGCGACCACGACTGTCCACGCCCAGCCTGGGTAAGCACGCGACGTGCACGCGAACCGATGCAGAACGAGACGGTCGCCTTCGACCTCGACGCCGAGGTGCTCGCCGACGACGCTCGCGTCGCCGGCCTCGTCGACGGCCGCGGCCCGCGCCTCGTCCACTGCCGCCGCGCACACCGCGTCGGGCACCGGCTCGCGCGGCGCGCGGGCGGCGCGGGCAGCTTTGGCGCGGGTCGTCTTCGCCGGGGTCGCTTCGACCGACAGGTCCTCCACGGGGCCAGCCTCGGTCCCGGCGGCGGCGTCCGGCTCACCCGTCACGGGTGAATCGGGCTCCGCCGCCGCGAGCGGATCCCGGCCGTGCTGACCGGGATCGGCGCCGGCGTCCGCGCTCGGGCTCTGGGTGGCCCCGGCTGGCGTGGCCCCGGCTGGCGTGGCCCCGGCTGGCGTGGCTTCGGCTGGCGTGGCCCCGGCTGGCGTGGCTTCGGCTGGCGTGGCTTCGGCCGGACCAGCCGGATCGGCCAGATCAACCGGATCGGGCGAGTCGACGGTCGGGACGGGCGTGACGTGCGAAGCTTCCACAACACGTATTGTCGCCTACAGAATCCTGGACCGCTGGGCGTGGTCCGGGCTGGCGAGGACACTTGACATGGTGAAGGTGGGCACCAGCGTCACTCAGGCGGTCGGCCGGCTGCGCGCCACGGCCCGCCGGGAGGGCGCGGGAGACTCCGGCCTCGCCGCGCTCACCGAACTGTCCTTCGTGAACGCGGCTGGTGACGCTCTGGTCACCGTCACCCTGGCCGGTTCGCTGTTCTTCTCCGTCTCACCCGGGCAGGCGCGGGACAAGGTCGCGCTCTACCTGCTCATCACGATGGTGCCGTTCGCCCTGCTGGCGCCGGTGATCGGACCGTTGCTCGACCGTTTCGCCTACGGCCGCCGGGTCGCCCTGGCCATCGTGTGCCTGGCCCGCGGCATGCTGGCCTGGCAGCTGGCCGGCTCGATCCACGACACCCTGGCCGTCTACCCGCTCGCGTTGGGCCTGCTGGTGCTCTCGCGGGCGTTCGGTGTCGCGCGCTCGGCCGTCATCCCCCGCATCAGCCCACCGGACATGACCCTCGTCCGGGTCAACTCCCGGTTGTCGCTGGTGACGGTCGTCTCGGGCGCGATCGTCGCCCCGCTCGGGTTCGGGCTGGCCAAGATCCCGTTCGTCGGCTACCCCTGGGTGCTGCGGCTGTGCGCCCTGGTCTACATGGCCGGCATCCTGCTCGCGTTCAACCTGCCCAAGCACGTCGACTCGGCGAGCGGGGAGCGGCGGGTCCGCGAACTGGTCGCGGAGACCGTGGCCGAGGGGCAGGGGCGCGGCGAGACGCGCTCGACGCTGCGGGCTCGGATCGCCCGGGCGCTCGGCGCCATCCCGGTCGCGCTGCGGGCGGCCGGGGTACTGCGGGCCGCTGTCGGTTTCCTCACCTTCTACCTGGCCTTCCTGCTGAAGGAGAAGGGCGGGACGAACGGCTGGCTGGCCGGGCTCGCCGTGGCGGCTGGTCTGGGCAGCGGGCTGGGCGTGTTCATCGGCGGCCGGATGGGCAAGCGCCGGCCCGAAGCGCTGCTGATGCTGTCCCTGCTGGTCTCGGCGGGCGCCTGCGTCGGCGCGGCGGTCGACTACACCCGGCTGACGTCGCTGCTGGCCGCGCTGCTGGTGACGATGGCCGGCTCGACCGGCAAGCTCGGTCTTGACGCGATCATCCAGCGGGACATCCCCGAGGACACCCGAAACTCGGCCTTCGCCCGGTCGGAGACCGTGCTGCAGCTGGCCTGGGTCGGGGGCGGGGCGTTCGGGCTTATCGAGATGCCGGGGGCGGTGGGGTTCGCCGGTGCCTCGGCCGTCCTGATCGCCACCGTCTACCTGCAGGGACGCGCGTTCCGGCGGCTGCGGGCCGAACGCCGGGCCAGTGGCGCGGCCCAGCCGACGCAACCGGCCCAGCCGACGCGGCCGGCGTGGGAGCCGCGAGCGCCGGCCGGTCCGTCCGGGACCATGCCGGTCGGGATGGCGCCGGCCGGAAGCGCCCCGGCCGCGAGCGTGCCCGCGACCGGCACCGACGACCTGGCCGCGCCGGGCCCGTCCTATCCGGCCGGGGCCTACCCGGCCGGATCCTGGGCGACGACGTCGTTCGCCACCTACCAGCCGAACCCGGTCGGTGAGACGCCGACCGTCCCGCGGCCGCCGCCGGTCCTGCCACCGCCGATGCCGGCCAGCGGACCCTACGTCGACCCGGACGCCACCACGACGCCGAAGCGGCGGCGCTGGGGGCGCTCCGACAATTCGAACAATTCGACGATGGCTGCGGACATCCCGCTCGGGCCGACGGTGCCGGCGAGCCGGCGTCGCCGCGGCCGCGCCCGGGACTGACCGCCCCGCCGCTCCGCGCCCGCTGCAGGTACAAGGCAGAAACCGCCGGAGCGACGCTCCGCGTCCGTCGCTGCCCGGGACAGGCCAGACGTACGCGCCCCGAAACCGCGTCATCCGCGTGGTGTGGTCCGTCCGACTGCATTCTTGCCGGCGTGACGTGCCGCTCGGAGGATAACCTCCCAAACGTGTTCCCCAACCGCACGCCGATGCGCGTGCTCGCGCCGCGCCGTCAGGCTCGGGCGGTGCCCATTGAGGGTCCTGTTTCCGGCCAGCCGACCGATCGGCGCGGGCTTGGCCCGCGTGGATCTGACCAACGCCGCCGGCAGCTGGCCGTTCCGCCTGGTGATCGAGCCGTGAGCCGCGCAACGACCTGGCGGGGGTTATGAGCCGACTTCTGATCATCGCGTCCGTGGATGCCGAGGCGGACGCCGTGTGTGCCGGCCTGATGGGCACCTGGCGACCGGCGCCGCCGAAACGGCTGGCCACCTCGGCGCCGACGAGTACACCACCCGCGCCAGCCCGCGCGCGACCGATCCCCGCCCGGGATCGCCAGCTGCTGACCGCCGTCCGGTTCGGGCCATACCTGGCTCGCCGCTCGGGTGACGTGACGGTGCTGGCGGCCGGGGTCGGCGGCCCGGCCGCCGCGGCGGGCACGGCTACCTGCCTGGCCCTCGCCGCCGGCGCCGGGGACGGGTTCGACCTGGTCGTGACGATCGGCGTGGCCGGCGGTTTCCCCGGTCAGGCGGACCTCGGCGACGTCGTCGTCGCCGACCGGATCGTCGCCGCCGACCTGGGCGCGCAGTCGCCGCCGGCGTTCGAGGCGATCGACGACGGCGACGGGCCGCCGCCTGAGGTCGGCTTCCTCGACCTGGCCGAGCTCGGCTTGGGACCCGCCGCCCTGGCGCCGCACCCGGGCATCGTCACCCAGCTCGCGCAGACGATGGACGCCGTCGGCCGCCCCGTGCGGGTCGGGGCGATCGCGTCGGTGTCCACCGTCACCGGGACGGACGCCCGCGCCGGCGAGCTGGCCGCGCGCTACGACCCGCTGGCCGAGGCGATGGAGGGTTACGGCGCCGCTGTCGCGGCCAGCGCGTTCGGCGTTCCGTTCGCGGAGGTGAGGGCGATCTGCAATCCGGTGGGCCGGCGCGACCGGGCCCGGTGGGACCTGCCGGGGGCTATGTCCGCTCTGAGCGCCGTGTCCGTCCTGTTGGCCGAGTTCGCGGATACGGTGGATCTGACCGGTGTCCGGCCGGCCGCACCGGCCGTCGCGACCCAGCGTCGGGACGGTCCCGCTCGGGGAGGACCCGCCGCACGATGACCAGTCAGACAGCGACCAGCCAGACAGCGCTGACGCTCGCCATCTCACCGTGCCCGAACGACACTTTCGCCTTCGACGCGCTGATCCACGGACGGGTGCCGTCCGCGCCGGCGGTGTCGACGACGTACGCCGACATCGACGTGCTCAACGAGCGCGCGGCCGGTGCCGCCGACGACCTGGTGAAGGTGTCGTACGCGGCACTGCCCTGGCTGCTGGAGGACTACCAGCTGCTGTCGGCCGGCGGCGCGCTCGGACGGGGTTGCGGGCCGCTGGTGCTCACGGCCGGCGGCTCGAGCGCGTTCGCCGACGGTGACCTGACCGGCGCCCGGGTCGCGATCCCGGGCGAGCGGACGACCGCCTACCTGCTGTTCCGGTTGTGGGCGGCCGGCACCGATCTGACGTCGATCGACATCCTGCCGTTCGACAAGATCATGCCGTCGGTCCAGGATGGGCTGCACGACGTCGGGCTGGTGATCCACGAATCCCGCTTCACCTATCCGGACTACGGTCTGCGGGCCGTCGCCGACCTGGGCGACTGGTGGGAGGGCGAGACCGGGCTGCCCATCCCGCTTGGCGCGATCCTGGCCCGGCGCTCGCTCGACGGTGCCGCGCTGTCGGCCGCGGTGCGCCGCAGCGTCGAGATGGCGTTCGCCGACCCGGGCGCTTCGAAGGCGTTCGTCCTTTCCCACGCCCAGGAGTTGGCCCCCGACGTCGTGGCCGCGCACATCGGCCTCTACGTCAACGACTTCACCCTGGAACTCGGCGACGAGGGTTACGCGGCGATCGAGACACTCCTGACCCGGGCTGCCTCCGCCGGGCTGGTCCCGGCGCTGAGCCGGCCGCTGCGCTGAGCCGACCGCTGCGCTGAGCGAGGCCGACAACCGCCGCGCCGCGCGTCGGCCAGACTGGCCTGGCCCTACCCGGCCCCCCAGGGTCGGCCGGCGCCGCCTCAGAGGGTTTCAGCCTCGACGCGGACGGTGTAGTCCTCGATCACGGGGTTGGACAGCAGCGTCGCCGCGAGCTGGTCGACCCGGGCCAGGGTCTCGGCGTCCGCCTCGCCGTCGATCTCCAGCTCGAACCGCTTGCCCTGCCGGACGCCGGCGATGCCGGACACGCCCAGCCGAGGCAACGCGGTAAGGACCGCCTGCCCCTGGGGATCGAGGATCTCCGGCTTCAGCATGACGTCGACGACAACCCTGGCCACAGTCGCGAGCCTACCGGCGCCGACCCGCCCAGGTCCCGCGCTCGATCGGTGACGCACGACTGACCCGCCCGCCGCCCAATGCCGGTCAGCGCTGAGCGCGCACGAGCGCGCGGTCGCCGCAATCCCGACAGCGCCGCCGCCCCGTCGGCTACGGTCGAAAAATGCCCGCCACCCCGCATCCGTCCCCGTCGCCGGACCGTCCGGCGGACCTGGTGGTCAGCTTCGATCTCGACCTGACCCTGCTCGACTCGGCGCCGGGGATCGCCGCCACCTACGCGGCGCTCTCGGCCGAGCTGGGTGTCCCGATCGAGGGGGCGGCAGCGGTAGCCCGCGTCGGGATACCGCTGGAAGACGAGATCGCCCTCCATTTCCCGGCCGATCAGGTGGTCGCCGTGACAGCCCGCTATCGCGAGCTCTACACCGTGCACGCGTTGCCCGTCTCCGCGCCCATGAGTGGGGCGCTGGCGGCGGTGCGGGCCGTGCGCGGCGCGGGCGGCCGGGTCATCGTCGTGACCGCCAAGTCCGAGCACCTGGCCCGGGCCTGTCTGGAGGCCATCGACCTGCGGCCCGGTGTCGAGATCGACGCGGTCGTCGGTCGCCGCTACGCCGAGACGAAGGGGGACGCGCTGCGGCAGCACGGCGCGTCGATCCACGTCGGCGACCATCCCGGCGACATGATCGGCGCGTTGGCCGGCGACGCCTTCGGTGTCGGGGTGGCGACCGGCGGCGCGAGCGCCGACGATCTGGCCGCGGCCGGCGCGGGGGTCATCCTGCCCGACCTCGCGGCGTTCCCCGGCTGGCTGACCGAGCATCTTCTTGCCACTCGACTCGCCCGGCTGGAGGCCGAGCTGCGCGGCCTCGGCTCCGTCCTGGTCGCGTTCTCCGGCGGAGCCGACTCGTCGTTCCTGCTGGCCGCGGCCGCCCGGACGCTGGGCGCCGAGAGGGTGGTCGCGGCGACCGCCGTCTCGCCGTCCCTGCCCGGGGCCGAGCTTGACGCCGCCCGAGCCTTCGCGGCGGATCTCGGCGTGCGGCATCTGACGCCGGCCACCCGTGAGCTGAACCGGGAGGGCTACCGGGCCAACAGCCGCGACCGCTGCTACTTCTGCAAGGCCGAGCTGACCGAGACACTGGCCCCGCTCGCGGCCGAGCACGGCCTGGCCAACGTGGTCACCGGGACCAACGCGGACGACGCGGCCGATGCCTTCCGGCCAGGTATCGCCGCCGCGGCGCAACGGGGGGCACGTACGCCGCTGCTGGCCGCCGGGATGACGAAGGCGCAGGTCAGAGAGGCATCGCGGCGGTGGGGGCTGTCGAGTTGGGACAAGCCGGCGGCGGCCTGCCTGGCCAGCCGGATCGCCTACGGCCTGACCGTCACCCCGAGCCGGCTCGGCCGGGTCGAGCGAGCCGAAGCGGCGCTACGGGACGCGTTCCGTGACGCCAACATCGCGGTTCGTGACCTGCGGGTTCGGGATCTGGGTGGACGGGCCAGCGTCGAGGTCAACCGGGAGATCGTGACGGGCCTGCGGGACCGTCCGGACCTGGTGGCCGCCCTGGAGTCCCTGCTGGTGGCCGACGGCGTCGGGTTCGAAACGGTCGAGTTCGATCCCCGCGGCTTCCGGTCCGGTTCGATGAACGAGATTCCGTCACTCTGAGTCCGGCGGCATCGGCTCCCGGACGATGACCAGGATGCCTGCCAGCGCGAGCCCGAAACCGACGGTCAGGCCACCGGCGGCCACCGCGTTCAGCCAGGTTAGGCGGTCGCGCGGGCCGAGCCCCCGGCCTGAGCCCGGCCCGCTCCACCGGCCTGTCCGGAGTCTACGAGGGGCGCGCGGCCCGCCGCGGGCCGTCGGTCGGAGGACCGTCAGAAGGTCGGCGAACCCTCGCCCTGCTGGTGCGCGCCGCGCTCGATGTGCTCCTGGTAGGCATCGACCTCCGACCGCGTCGTGGTGAGACCGTCGGCCGCGCGCTCGGCGTCAGGATCGTCCGGACCGCTGTCCGCCTGGGTGACCCGGTCGTCGCCGCTACGGGCCAACTCCGCCTCCTTCCAGGCGTTTTCGTCGCGAAAGTCCTCGGTCTGCTGGCGCTCGTCAGTGGCCACGGAAGCCGCCTTTCGTCCTCTTCGTTCCGATGACGTCGACGTCCTACCCAGCCGCGGCGCCCTGACCCGCCCGGTCGGCGTCAAGCCCGCGGCTGGCTGGTCGAAACTCGGCGTTCCGGGCCGTACCCAGATAGCCTGGGAAGCCCCCGCCCTACTCCCTTCCCCGCCCGGAACGAGGTCGCCCGTGCCCACCGGCAAAGTCAAGTGGTTCGACGTCGACAAGGGTTTCGGCTTCCTCAGCCGGGACGACGGCGGCGACGTGTTCGTGCACAAGGCGGCCCTGCCGGAGGGCGTGGAGAAGCTCAAGCCGGGTGATCGGGTGGAGTTCGGGGTCGCTGCCGGCCGTCGGGGTGACCAGGCGCTGTCCGTGCGGCTCCTGGCCGCGCCACCGTCGGTCGCGAAGGCGGCCGCGCAGGCCACCCGCCGGAGCCCGGACGAGTTGCACAGCATGGTCGAGGACATGATCCAGCTACTGGACGGAGTGCAGGGCTCGCTGCGCCGGGGACGCTACCCGGATCGTCGGACCGCGCAGAAGGTGGCGAAAGTTGTACACGCGGTGGCCGACGAACTGGAGGCCTGATCGCCGGAGGGTCGGATCCCTCGCTCGAGCCTGATCCTCGCTCGAGGTTGATCGTCCGGCCGGGTCGGACGGGTCGGATCAGAGGACCGCGGGCGGCGCGGCCGTCGCGCTCGCCATCGGCCGGCCGGCGGCGGCCCAGTCGATCATTCCGCCGTCCAGGTTGCGGACGGGCCATCCGGCCTGCGCCAGATAGGCCGTCACCGCGGCCGAACGGCTGCCGGAGCGGCACACGACGACGATCTCCCGTTCCCGGGGAATCTCGTCCAGCCGCTCGAGCAGCTCTCCCATGGGAATGTGCACCGCCCACGGGATATGGCCGACGTTCCACTCCTCGGCTTCGCGGACGTCCAGAAGTACGGCGCTGTCGACAGCGGGATCGAGAGGAACATCGTCGACGCGCACGGACGGGATCTCGTCGGTGGCCACCCGACAATCCTGCCACCGCGCAAAGAGAGTTCCACCCGCGACGACTACGACGGGTGGAACGCCCGGGTGCCCTTAGCGGGATCTCCCGCTAGCAAATGAGGGATATCCCCCAGTCTGTCAAAGCATGATCAGGTGACCTTGTTCAACCCGGTGACGACGAAGCCGAGCGAATGTGATCGAGCCCAGTCACCCATCCGGGTCCGGGTCGTGTCGGGCCCGGGAACGGCCAGGGCATGCCCGATGGAGAAACCCACCACGAGAACCGCGATCAGCACCAGCGACTCCAGGGCCCGGACGGCTGGATGGACCCGCCGTCGGGACCGCTTCGGGCGCCTGGCGCCGTCCGGGTGAGCCGGGTCCAGCGGCTCGAGGACGGGGCCGGTCCCGTCGGCGGCCGGCCGCGACGCGCCCCAACCGGCGGGGGAGGCCGGGCGGGTGGCCAGACCACCGCGCTCGGGCGCCGACGCCCGCTCCGCCGGTCCCGGCTGCTCAAACGGTCCCGGTCGTTGGGGTGAACCCGGTCCTTGGGGCCGCGCCAGTCGATCGGGCGGTTCCGATCGTTGGGGCGGGCCATGCCGTTGGGATGGGCCAGGCCGTTGGGGTTGGCCCGGTCGTTGGGGTTGGCCCGGTCGTTGGGGTGGGCTAGGTCGTTGGGGTGATGCCGGTCCGTCGGCCGATCCTGGTCGCTCGGATTGCCCGGGCCGACCGGGCGCCGCGGGGCGCCCAGCCACCGTGGCCCGCTCCGCTCCGGCCGCCCGGTGCTGGCCGGCCGCGTCACCCCGCTCCCGCTCGGCGGGAGTGCCTTCCAGGACCGACGAGCGTGGCCGGAGCGTCATGGTGCCCAGGTCGCCGTCGGTGCCGCGCGGGGGCGGCTCGCCCGGACCGGTGTCGCGGGGACGGTCGGGCCCGGCCTCGGCTGGCGCGGGACTGCCCGGCCACGGCTTCCGGCCCTGAGCGTCGCCGTCGCGCGCTCCCGGGCCGCCGGGACGGACGCCGTCGCGGCGCGCGGGGCCACGACCGTCCTGGTCACGACCGTCCTGAGCATGGTCGTTTGGGCGGGGGAGCGCCGGGTCCCGCCGCGCGGGCTCCCGGGGGTCCAGGTGGACCGGACGGCCCGGCGGACCGGACAGCGGCCGTTCCCACGACCGCTGGTCGCGCTGCTCCCGGCGCGGGTCCGACCGGCCCGCGGCCGGCTCGTCCGTCGTCAGGTCGTCCGAGCCCGCCCGGGACGGCCCGGGCCGTCCGTCATCCCCGGCTCGAGCGGTACCAGACGCCGCGCCGTCGCCGAGGTCGGTTCCGGGGGGCGTCGGAGCATCGTCGCCGATCGGTGCATCGTCCGGCGCCAGCGCCAGCGCCAGCGCCGGCGCGGGACGCGGGGCCGGCTGATCGTCTCGGCGCGCGGCGAGCGTGCGGGGGTTGAACCAGCCCGGAGCGTCGCCGCCGGTCCCGGTCAGCGACCGCGGCGGCGCCTTGTACGGGCCGGCCGTCCCCGCGCCGCCCGGTCCCGCGGTCGGCGGGAGCGCGGCCGGGCTGAGCACTGGGGCCACCGGCGAGGGACCAGCGGTGATCTCCGTCGCCTCCGGGCCGGCGCCCGATCGGTCCGCGCCGGCGAGGCGCGGCTCGGGTGGCTGCGCCGGCCGCGATCGCGGATCGTCGGGGAACCTGTCGTCAGGTCGCCTCGGTGAAGGGTTCTCGGCCGGGTGATCGCCGGCGGCCGGCGCGGGCAGCACGCCCCGGCCCCGTACCGTCCCGAATGTCACCGATCGTAACGCATTGGCTACGGCAGGGCGGAGGTCGGTGCGGGCCGGCCGACGGTCGTCGTCCTCGACGAGCGCGGCCCCGCGGGCTGGGCCCGGGCCGAATGCGCGGCCGCCCTCGACGGGCGGGGGCCAAGCCTCGTCGCCGGGGGATTCCCAGGCTCCGGCACCGCCGGGGGATTCCCAGGCTCCGGCGCCGCGGCGGGGCGGTCCGGCCTGGCCGTCGCGCTGGCCACCGTGGCCGCGCACGTCCGTCAGGCCCTCGCGAGCGGGGCCGGGCTGACCGTGCGGCCCCGCTCCGCGTCCGTTGTCCCGCCCAGCCGGGCGTCGTCCGTACAACGGAGGATCGACCGGCTCGGGCGCCCGGTCGCCACGGGTGCTCCAGCGGTCGGCGGGCGCGTCCTGGTTACCTCGGACCACGCTGGCACCCCCTTGGTCACACGGTCTGGTCACGCGGTCGTCGTTCGGCGCGGATTGTGGGGACGTTGGCTGGTTTTTCAGGGTAGCGGTCCGGTCGGACAGGTTCTCGGCCCACCCGGACCAATCGGCCGGCGCCCGCCCGGACCCGCCACGTCGGCCGCTCAGGTCGTCGGACCGGTGGGCGGACGCTGGTGGGGATCGGTGGGCGGGGTCAGCGTCACGCGGCGCCCGCACCCGTCGCAGACGGCGTTCCAGGCGCCGGGTTCATCGTCGGACGGGACGAGATGGCTCAGCGGAACCATGCCCCCGCACCAGGGGCAGCTAAGCCACGGGCCGTCCACGATCCTCCCAAATCTCGCCGGAGCGGAACTTCGGCGACATGTCAACGCCTCAGGGGCGAGTCCGTGCTCCGCCGGGCCGGGTCGGTGGCGGGCCAAAACCCCGATTGGGTGGAACACTTGGGCTATGCCGGAACTTCCCGAGGTGGAGGCGCTGGCTCGGTTCCTGCGGGACACCGCCTCCGGTCGGGTCGTCGCGCGGGTCGAGCCACTGGCCTTCAGCGTGCTCAAGACCGTCGACCCGCCGCTGTCCGCGCTGGTCGGCGGGTCCGTCGGCGACGTCCGTCGGCACGGGAAGTTCCTCGACATCACGATCGATCCGCCGGGCGGCGGGCAGCCGTCGCCCCACCTGGTGTTCCATCTCGCGCGGGCGGGCTGGCTGCGCTGGTCGGACCGCCAGCCGGCCCGGCCCGCCCGGCCCGGGCGCGGCCCGGTGGCGTTGCGGGTTGTCTTCACCGACGGCGCCGGGTTCGACCTGACCGAGGCCGGTACCCAGAAGCGGCTCGCCGTCCACGTGGCACGAGACCCGACCGACGTGCCCGGCATCGCCCGGCTGGGCATTGATCCGTTGACCGAGCCCTTCACCCCCGAGCGCTTGGGCGAGTTGCTCGCCGCCGCCGGCAGGTCTCAGATCAAGAAGGTCCTCACCGACCAGACGGTGATCGCCGGGGTGGGGAACGCCTACTCCGACGAGGTGCTGTGGGCGGCTCGGCTCTCGCCGTTCAAGCCGGCGGCCAATCTGGGGGATGACGAACGGGTCCGCCTTTACGAGGCGCTGACGGACACCTTACGGGACGCGGTGGACGCGTCAGCCGGGCTGGCCGCCGGTCGCCTGAAGGCGGAGAAGAAACTCGGCCTGGCAGTTCACGGCCGGACCGGGCTGGACTGCCCGCGGTGCGGGTCGACGATCCGTGAGGTGTCATTCGCCGATAGATCACTACAGTATTGCCCGACGTGCCAGACCGGTGGACGGCCGCTGGCCGACCGAAGGATGTCTCGTTTGTTGAAATAGCGGGATGCCTGTGTGCGGCTCCTGCCGACGGTTGTACCGTTCCTCCTCATGGCCCCGATCTACGTCTGGTGTTCGTGGTGCGGGTTGCTGTTGCCCGAGATTGTCGAATCCGCTGACGGAACGACGGGCGGACGGCTGGCTTCGTCCGGCCGGCTCGGTCCGTCCGTCCGGCTCGGCCCCGACTGGGAGAGTCCGGGCGACTGGGAGAGCCCGGGCGGGCGGGCAGACGGGCGGTGCGCGCTGTGTGAGCGCCCGAGCTGGGCCCAGCGGCGCGCGGCGAGCGACGATCTGAGGATTGCGTGCCCGTCCTGCTCGGTCAGCGGCGACGCGCCGGCCAGCGCGGCCCTGCTCGCCTGCGGGTCCTGCGGCTTCACCTGGTCGAATCCGAGCAATCCGCCAGACGTCGCGCTCCGTCTGCGCCAGGTGGCCCGCCATCGGTTGGGGGCCCGTGGCCCGCACCCCCTCGGCCCCGGCGGCCTGCTCGGTGACAGCCTGCTCGGTCACGCGGTGCTCACGCTGTCGTTCGGCGACGCCGAGCCGCCGGACGAGCTGGAGCTGTCCGCCGACGGGGCCTACGGCGATCGGTTCCTGGACGGGGAGGCCGGTCCGTTCCGGGCACCGGCCCATCCGGTGTTCGCCACAATGACGTCACCCGAGCCGCGGCCGCTCGGTTCGCCGCTGGACGGCCCGGCGGTGGACGGTTGGGGAACCCCCGACGGCTGGGAGGAGCTGGACGGCTGGGTCGCGGCCGAACGAACGGCCGCCCACCCGCTGTCCGCCCGCGCCTGGGTCGACCGCTCCCGGCCGGCGGCCGAGACGTTCGCGTCGGCCCTGTGGGAGGTGGTCCAGGGGCACCTGTGCCCGCCGGCCCGGCGAGTGGTGACCATGCGGCTCGGCCTGGACGGGATGCCGGCGCGGACCTTCCGTGAGATAGCGGACGCGCTCGACCGCGCGCCGGGCGGCCCGAGCGCGCTGTTCCGATCCGCGCTGAGAATGATCAGGACTGTCTCGCCCGATACCAACGCCGCCGGGGCGTCCGACGCCGATGCCGATGCCGATGCCGACGCCGGCTCGGCTGGCGCCACCCCTACCACCCCTACCACCCCGGCGGCCCCGACCGGCGCGACCGGCGTCCGCGACAGCCCCGGCATGGCACCCGATGCCTATGTCGCTGTTCCCGCCGAGGTCACCGCTCTCGAGCGGGCCTGTGCCGTGCTCCGGCTCATCGCCACCGAGGCCGTCGGGAACCCAGCCGACCCGGCCATGCCCTATCGGCTGCGGATGTTCGTCGAGGCCGCCTTCCCCTGCGCGCCCGTCGCGGTCGCGGCCGACGTTGTGCTCCGCCTCGGCTACGTCGATCTCCAGGAACTCGCCCGGCCGTTGGCGCGTGCCGTTGCACGTGCAGAATGGCCACATATTCGCTAACCTGGTCGAGAACCTACTTCGGTCGAGTCGCGGACAGGCCGGGATGTATGGGTGGTTAAGTCCGGATTGAGGACAGTGTCGCCTTCTCTACGTCCGCACCGACACCGGACAGTATTCGCCAAACCGCTTGCCGAATTCCGTCCCGCGGGGTCCAATCACTGTGGTGGGTCTGGCGCTCTCCGTGGCGGTCGGTCGCGGCGCGGGCGCCTCGGACCCATCGCTGCGGCAGGAGGGGCCGTGCCTACTACTTCTCCAAGCTCGAAGGACCGGCGGCGTCCGGTCGGTCAGCGTGTCATCCGACCCAGCCAGGTGGGCGCGGCGGCCCGCCTCCCCGTCGAGCCCGGGCGGGCTCCCACGCCGGACGAGGTGGCCGCGATCACGGCGGCCGTCTTCGCCAGCCCGCTTGTCGCGTGGCTCCCGCCGCGGGCGCTGCGGATCGTCGGTATCCGCATCTCCACCGGCTCGCCGGACTGGGCGTTCGCGGCGCTGTGCCCGGACGGCGTCGACCCAGCCGTCATCGTCCTGCGCTGGGACGTCAGCCGCGGCTGGATCCTGGACCAGGTCGGAACAGCCGACGTCGGAACCGGCCTCGCTCCGCTGGCCGTGCTGGAGGAGTTTCGCCGCTGACCAGCGTCGGGCGGTACCAGGCGGGCCCCGGGCGTCGAACAGCGCCGGGCGGGATCGAACGGCACCGAACGGCGCTTGCGCCGGGCCCGGTGCTCACGGAGCCGCCGGTGCCGGCTACCGTTGTGTGGGTGTTGACGTCATCCGCGCCGACCCGGCATGGATAACCGCGACGGTCTCGCCGCGCTCGCGGACTGGTTGCGCGGCCGGTCGGACGAGACCCTCGCGGACCTGCTGACCCGGCGACCCGACCTGGCCACTCCCCCTCCGCCCGACTTCGAGATCCTCGCCGCCCGGCTGGACATGCGGGTCAGCGTCACCCGGGCGCTTGAGCGCCTCAACCAGTTCGCCCTCGAGGTGGCCGAGGCCCTGACTGTCCTGCCCAGTCCCGTCAGCCTCCGGGCGTTGCGGGAGTTCAGTGGCGGTCTGGACGTGGCGCCGACGATGCGCCAGCTGGTGGACGCCGGCCTGGTCTGGGGCGACGAGGACGCCTTCCAGCTGGTGCCGATGGCCCTCGAGCTGCTCGGTGACCGGCCGCTCGGACTCGGCCGTCCCGCCCGGGTCTGCCTGCGCGGATACCGCCCCACGCAGCTCGCCCGGATCGCGTCCGCGCTCACCGGGACGGCCGCCGGCCAGCGCGCGGGACCGGCCGCGGCCGCCGGCGCCCCAGCCCGGGTCCGGCTGGATGACGAGTTCGACCTGGTCCCCACCGCCGAGCGGGACGGGTCCGCCGCCGAGCGGGACGGGTCCGCCGCCGGCCAGGACGGGCCCGCTGGCCAGGCGCTGTACCCGCGGCCGGGCCGCCCCGTCCGCGACCCCCACGACACGATCGTCGACGCGCTGTCCGACCCGGACCGTGTCCGAGCGCTCGTCGCGCGGCGCTCGCCGCGGGCCCAGGACATCCTGCGCCGCCTGGCCCGGGGCCCCGCCCTGGGTGACACGGCCGAAGCGGGCCGGGTGCTGTCCGTCGCCGACGTCCGCACGCCGGTCGAGGAGCTACTGGCCTACGGCCTGCTCATCGGGATCGCCCCCGACACGGTCGAGCTGCCGCGCGAGGTCGGGCTGATCCTGCGGGGCGAGGCGCCGATGGGCGAGGTCCATCCCGAACCGCCGACGCTCACCGGCCGCGCGGGCTCCCCCGAAGCGGTCGACGGGAACGCGGCCCAGGCCGCCGAGACCCTGGTCCGCCAGGTCGCGACCGTCCTCGAGGCCTGGGGCGACACCCCGGTCGCCCCGCTGCGTACCGGTGGGCTTTCCGTACGTGACCTGCGCGCGGCGGCCAGGCTGATCGGGGCGGACGAGACGGTCGCGGCGTTCGTCGTCGAACTCGCCCACGCCGCCGGCCTGGCCGAGATCACCCTGGGCGCCGACAGCCGGCTCATGCCGACGACCGGGTACGACCGCTGGCTGGCCGAGGCGACGCCCGGGCGCTGGGGCCTGCTGACCGAGGCATGGATGGCCTCGACCCGCGTCCCCGGGCTGGTCGGCGAGCGTGACGACCGGGGCAAGCCGGCGGCCGCGCTGTCAATGGACACCCGCCGGGCCGGGGCACGCGAGCCCCGCCGGATCGTGCTGGCCGCGCTGGGCGGCGCGCCGCCGGGCCTGGCCGTCGAACTCGACTCGTTGCTGGCCGCGCTCACCTGGCTCTCGCCGCGCCGGGGCGGGGGGCGCCGGGACGAGATGGTCGCCTGGACGCTGCGGGAGATGGAGCTGCTCGGCCTGACCAGCGGCGGCGCGCTGTCCTCGGCCGGTTTCGCGCTGGCCGCCGCGGACGGGCTGCTCGGCCGCCGCGAGCTGGCCGCCGCGCTGGAGCCGATGCTGCCCGAGCCGATCGACCACATCCTGGTGCAGGCCGACCTGACCGCCGTCGCCCCGGGCCCGCTGCTGCCCGAGATCGCCGCCGAGCTGGCCGGCCTGGCCGACGTCGAGTCGAGCGGGGTGGCCACCGTCTACCGGTTCACCGAGTCGTCCCTGCGCCGCGCCCTGGACACCGGGCGGGAGGCCGCCGAGATCCACGCCTTCCTGGCCCGGGTGGCCCGCACCGGCGTCCCGCAGGGGCTGACCTACCTGATCGACGACATCGCCCGGCGGCACGGCCTGCTGCGAGCCGGCTCGGCCGGGTGCTACCTGCGCTGCGACGACCCGGGGCTGCTGGCCGAGGTCGTCGCCTCCCGCCGGACCGCCCAGCTCGGCCTGCGCCGCATCGCGCCGACGGTCGTGGTGTCCGGGCTGCCGATGGCCGAGGTCCTCGACGGCCTGCGAGCCGCCGGGTTCGCGCCGGCGCCCGAGGGGCCGGACGGGCGCGTCCGGTTCAGCCGGCCGACCGCGCACCGCACGCCCGCCCGCACCCCGGCCCGAGGCGGGGTGGTCGGCCCGCCCGCCGGCGGGCCCGCGGCCGGTTCAGCTGGCGCGGCCGGCGCGGCTGGCCCGCGCGGCGGCGCGGCCGGTGGCGGGAACGCGATGCTGGGCGTGACCCGTCTCCTACGCCAGAGTGACGAGATGTCCCGGGCGGCGCGGGTCGCGCGGGCCGTGGCCCGGGCGCCGGGCCGGGGGCCGGCCATCTACGGCGCGCCGCGGATCCTGGCCGGGCTGCGCGAGGCGATCCGTTCCGGCCAGCGCATCCTGCTGGGCTATGTCGACCAGCAGGGCGGCGGCGCGGACCGGATAGTTCGTCCGCTCGCCTTCGACGGCGGCTTCCTGACCGCTATCGACGCCGCGCCGGCCGCCGCCTCGCCCGGCGCCGCCACGACGCCGAACCCGCGGGCGCGGCCGGGCCGTCCGGCCGGGGCGCCGCGGACGTTCGCCCTGCACCGGATCACCAGCCTGACCCTGCTCGACGGCGACGATCAGGGCACCGCGGCCGAGGAACTCCAGGCGGCGACCGACGCGGCCGTCGACGGCTGACCGCCGTCGACGGCTGGCCGATGCGCGTGCCGCCCCCGGTGCGCCCTGGGTTGCCCGGGGCGGCGCGTAGATTGGGATGGCCCGGCCGCCGCCCGTCCCGGCTAGCTGTCTGCCCGGACGGACTCGGCCGGTTGGCATTCGTGCGCGGAAGGACGGTGGGAGCGTGGCCGACGGGCCGTTGATCGTCCAGTCGGACAAGACTCTGCTGCTCGAGGTCGACCATCCCCTCGCCGACGGCGCGCGGGCCGCCATCGCGCCGTTCGCCGAGCTCGAGCGCTCGCCCGAGCACGTCCACACCTATCGGATCACGCCGCTGGCGCTGTGGAACGCGCGCGCCGCCGGCCACGACACCGAGCAGGTCGTCGACGCGCTGGTCCGCTTCTCCCGCTACACCGTCCCGCACGCGCTGCTGGTCGACGTGGCCGACACGATGGACCGCTACGGCCGGCTCACGCTGGAGAACGACCCGGCACTCGGGCTGGTCCTGCGCACGTCCGACCGGGCGGTGCTCACCGAGGTCGTGCGCTCCAAGAAGGTCGCGCCGATGTTAGGCGAGCGCATCGACGACGACACCGTGGCCGTCCACCCGTCCGAGCGCGGTCGGCTCAAGCAGGCGCTGCTGAAGGTCGGCTGGCCGGCCGAGGACCTGGCCGGCTACGTCGACGGCGAGGCGCACGCGATCGACCTGCACGAGGACGGCTGGGAGATCCGTAGTTACCAGCGCGGTGCCGTCGCCGGCTTCTGGCAGGGCGGGTCGGGCGTCGTCGTGCTGCCGAGCGGGGCCGGCAAGACGATCGTCGGGGCGGCGGCGATGGCCCACGCCAAGTGCACGACGCTGATCCTGGTCACGAACACCGTCGCCGGCCGGCAGTGGCGGGACGAGCTGATCAAGCGGACGTCGCTGACCGCCGAGGAGATCGGCGAGTACTCCGGCGAGCGCAAGGAGATCCGGCCGGTCACGATCGCGACCTACCAGGTCATGACGGCCCGCCGCAAGGGCGAGTACCTGCACCTCGACCTGTTCGGCGCCCGCGACTGGGGGCTGATCATCTACGACGAGGTCCACCTGCTGCCGGCACCCGTCTTCCGGATGACGGCCGACATCCAGTCGCGGCGGCGGCTCGGGCTGACCGCGACGCTGGTGCGTGAGGACGGCCGCGAGGGCGACGTGTTCTCGCTCATCGGGCCGAAGCGGTTCGACGCGCCGTGGCGGGAGATCGAGGCCCAGGGCTGGATCGCGCCGGCCGAGTGCACCGAGGTCCGGGTGACGCTGACCGAGGACGAGCGGATGTCCTACGCCGTCTCCGAGGCCGACGAGCGGTACCGCAAGTGCGCGACCGCCTTCAGCAAGGTCGACGTCGTGCGCCGCCTCGTCGAGCGGCACGTCGGCGACCAGGTGCTGGTCATCGGGGCCTACCTCGACCAGCTCGACGACCTCGGGCGGCGCTTGGGCGCCCCGGTCATCCAGGGCTCGACGCGCAACAAGGAGCGGGAGCGGCTGTTCGACGCCTTCCGGACCGGGGAGATCTCCGTCCTGGTCGTCTCCAAGGTCGCCAACGTCTCGATCGACCTGCCCGAGGCCGCGGTGGCCATCCAGGTCAGCGGGACGTTCGGCTCCCGGCAGGAGGAGGCGCAGCGGCTCGGGCGCGTCCTGCGGCCGAAGGCGGACGGCCGGGGCGCGCACTTCTACACGGTCATCGCCCGGGACACGATCGACCAGGACTACGCCGCCCACCGGCAGCGCTTCCTGGCCGAACAGGGCTACGCCTACACGATCGTCGACAGCGACGCCGTCTGATTCCGTCTGATCAGGCGGCCCGCGTGGCCTCGCTGTAGGGGCGGATCGCTACAGCGTGATGGTCAGCATGTCGCGGAACAGTTCGTCGACCCGCCGCGCCACCGTGCCGTCCAGCCAGGTCATTCCGCACGACGGGCGCTCGTCGACCGGGATGTCCTTACGACCGCGAACCGACCGTCCCGTTGGACGATTTTCGGCTTCCGGCCGTCGCGGATCTCGCCGTTACCGCACGCATCGCAGCGCACTACTTCTTCCCGCACTCCCGCCTCCTCCGGAAGTCGTCCGACCACTCGGCCGGATACTCGTACACGGTCACCAGTGTCTCGCATCGCCGTCCTTCGTCAATCGCGATGACCACATGAAGCCCCTGCCAGCAGAGCACGTTACGAACAGATCACTCCCATGCTTCCATCGGCGACGGACGCCGAAGTACGCGGGTGTCGACTACCGCAGGGAGGCGGCCAATGTTTCCTCGGATGCGCGGCGGCGCGGCGTAAGTGAAGATCTATTTCCGTTTCGGATGGAGTCTCGAAAGAGCGCGAGGTCGCTACAATAATCGAGCTTTCGCAGGTTTGAAGGCTGAAAGAATGGATACAATCATTGTGAAGTTTGCAGTCTACGGCCAGTCCTTCGTATATAGTTATTCTATAAATTGAAGGTGGGGAAATGGTAACGATAGGCTGGTATGTACACCATCAGGGTTCCGGACACGGGACCCGATTTTGCTCGATTGCTAACGCGCTGCTGGAGCGGGAGCCAACGGTGGATATTATGGGCTTCGGAAGTGTCAAGCCTGGCGGCTGGGAGGGTCCTTGGACTACCTTGCCCAGGGACGATGTGCCATTTCCGAGGGGGGCGGATGAGAGTGCGGGGGGAGCCCTACACTGGGCGCCCCTTCTGCATGAGGGTATGCGTCAGCGAAGCGCGGCGGTAGTTGACTGGATTTCGCGCGCCGATTGCCGAATCTTTGTCTCGGATGTATCTGTCGAGATGTTGCTTCTTGCTCGGCTATGCTCGGTGCCGACGGTTACGTTCGCGATGCGCGGACGCCGTGATGACCGAGCCCATATCCTCGGCTATGATATTTCGCGTGCGATATTGGCTCCGTGGCCGGGTGAGACGCAGGAGCATACTCCCCGAGGTCAGGCCCGAAAAATCATTCCCGTGGGGGCATTTTCTCGCTTCGATGGATTCATTGATCACGATTCACGCGGTGGGGAAGGATCGCCCCCGTCTGTTCTGCTAGTTCTGGGTCGCGGCGGCCACTCAATCCGAATTGACGAGCTCGTTGACGCAGCATCCGCAACGCCGGATTGGCATTGGCGAGTATTGGGCCTCGACAATGACGGAAAGGTAGAGAATCCTAGCAACATCACTTTTCTTGGCCAGATCCGCGATATCTGGAGTTCGCTAAAGGCCGCAAGCGTCGTAGCCGGGCCGTGCGGTACGAATATTGTGGGGGAAGTTGCGGCAGCGCGGAAGCCCTTCATTGCCCTGCCTCAATCGCGGCCCTTTGATGAACAGATGGCCGAAGCGCGTGTGCTTGAAAGATATGATCTGGCCGAGGTGGCTTGGACGTGGCCTACCCCGGGAAGATGGCAAGACTTGCTAATTTCAGCAGCGACCCGTGACGGAAATCGATGGGGCTGGTATAATGACGGACGCGGGATATCGCGTATTTGCGATACTATCATGGAGACATTAGGGTGACGTCTCGTTGTTGACAGGTAGCTAACGGGGGATATTTGTGACAGCTTCTGAGACTGATTTTGTGTTAGCCCAGTACGAGACTTTGAGGGCCGAGATACTTCTACTGATCGAAACTCAGTCCCAGCTCGTCGGCGTAAATGTGGTTGCTTTCGGCGCGTTGCTTTCCGTTGCAGTTCAAGGGGAGCATGCGTCAGTCGTACTTGTCTATCCCATCGTATCACTGATTCTAGGTATCTCATGGCTTAATCATGCGTACGCAATTTGTCGTACGTCAGAATTCATTGCGCGCCATATTGAGCCAAATCATTTTCAAGCCGATTTAGGTTGGGAAACATATTTGCGAACCCTGGAGCCTACCGCAATAAATAAAATTGGCTACTGGGGTGTTCGGGCGGTCTTTGCTGGCGGTTCTGTTCTTTCACTCTTGGTCAGTCTACTTATTGGAGTTCATGGCGAAACCCAATGGATTGCATTCTGGGTGTCTAGTGCGATTGTTGTGGGTACGATAGTTCTGTTTGCGTTTATGCGGGAGCCCAGTCATGAAATCTCTAATCCGAATTCTGGCTCGGCTTGATGGGATAGATGCTGTTATGTCAATCTGATCGGGACCTAGGGCTCGTCAGCGGCGTGCAGGAGCACCAGGGGTGCTCCCTCGCCCGACCGTTCATACGCAATGCCGAGATGCGAGGCGTCGGGTTCGCGGCCGCGCTCCGACCGCGCGCTTCAGTCCGTGGCCCAGTTCTGTGTCGAGGTCCGCCATGCCCGCCTCGCCGTGCTCGGCGGAGCCCCGCCGGCTCCGGGTACTGCCGGGAGGACGGGGCAGCGGCGGCCGGTGTGACATTCCTGCGTGACGCTCCCCGGCGCCCCGACCCCGGCGCCCCGACCCTGGCGCCCTGACCCTGGCGCCCTGACCCTGGCGGCAGGGTCAGCGGCTGGAGTTGTCGGCAGGGGTGAGGGACTGGGTGCCGAGGATGCGGACGAGGTCGAGCTGGGCCCGGGCCTCGCTGCCGGGTCGCGGGTAGAGGACGACCAGGGTCTGGCCGGTGACGTCGCTGGTCATCGTCTCGCAGAGCAGGTCGATGAGGCCGACCTGTGGGTGGATGATCCGTTTATGGTCGGCTCGGCGGACGCCGACCTCGTGCTCGGCCCAGCGCCGGGCGAACTCGTCGCTCGCGGCCAGCAGCGCTGACACCAGCGACTCGACGTCCTCGTCGCCCCGGCGGCGGCCGTGGGTGGCCCGCAGGTCGCGGACGTGGGCCCGGGCGTGCTGCTCCCAGTCCTCGCGCGGGAAGCGCTCGCGCATCGCCGGATCGGTGAACCAGCGCCAGGCGACGAACCGATCCCGACCTTGGCGGGTGGCGGCGTCATAGCTCAGCGCCACCGACATCGGGTTCTGGGCCAGGGCCTCGCCGAGGTCGGAGACGACGAACGCCGGGGTGTCGGTCAGCCGGTCCAGCACGTGGAGCATCCCGGTCGAGACGTGGGCAGACGTCGAAGTCCGGGCCGGTGGGACGTGCCCGGCCAGGTAGAACAGGTGGTCGCGCTCGTCGGCGCTCAGCCGCAGCGCCCGGGCCAGCGCGGTCAGCAGCGGGGGCGACGGATGCGGGCCGCGGCCCTGCTCAAGGCGGGTGTAGTAGTCCGTCGACATCACCGCGAGCGAGGCGACCTCCTCGCGGCGCAGGCCGGGCGTCCGCCGCCGGATCCCGTCGGGCAGCCCGACGTCGGCCGGGCGCAGGCGTTCACGGTGCCGACGCAGGAAGTCGGCCAGAGCAGGTCGGTCCACGACTACCAGATTGCGCCGGGCGCGCGGCCCCAGCCAGGGACCGCCGATCCCCCGATCGACCGGTCCTGCTCAGCGGCCCCCCAGCCCGGGCAGGCTGAGGACATGACGACGACGAAGCTGACGACGAGAAGGCTCGGCTCGGCCGGGCCGAGCGTGGGCGCCCTCGGGCTGGGCTGCATGGGAATGTCCGGCTCGTACGGCCGGGCCGACGACGACGAGAGCGTGGCGACGATCCTGGCCGCCATCGACGCCGGGATCACCCTGATCGACACCGGCGACTTCTACGGCCACGGCCACAACGAGCTGATGGTCGGGCGGGCGCTGCGCTCGCTGGACCGGGACGCGGTCTGCCTGAGCGTCAAGTTCGGCGGCCTGCGCGCCCCGGACGGCGCCTTCGAGGGCTTCGACGCCCGGCCGGCGGCGGTGCGCAACTTCCTGGCCTACTCGCTGGTCCGCCTGGGCGTCGACCACATCGACGTCTACCGGCCGGCCCGGGTCGACCCGAACGTCCCGATCGAGGACACCATCGGCGCCATCGCCGAGCAGGTGACGGCGGGGCGCGTCCGGCACATCGGTCTGTCCGAGGTCGGGTCGGAGACGATCCGGCGTGCGGCGGCCGTCCACCCGATCGCCGATCTCCAGATCGAGTACTCCGTGCTGTCGCGGGGCATCGAGGACGGCATTTTGGAGACCTGCCGCGAGCTCGGCATCGCGATCACCGCCTACGGCGTGCTCTCGCGCGGCCTGCTGGCCGGGACCGGCCCGTCGAGCGACGCGGGTGACTGGCGCGCGCACAGCCCCCGCTTCACCGGGGACAACCTGGCCCACAACCTGACGCTGGTCGAGCGGCTGGCACCCGTCGCGCGGCGGCGCGGGCTGACCGTTCCCCAGCTGGCCATCGCCTGGGCCGCGGGCCGGGGCGACGACATCATCCCGGTGATCGGGATGCGCACCCGGACCCGGATCGCCGACGCGTTGACGGGAATGGCGGCGACGCTCACGCCCGAGGACTACGCCGAGATCGACGCCGCGGTGCCGTCCGGCGCGGCCGCCGGCGGTCGTTATCCCGAGGCGATGCTGGCCACGATGGACAGCGAGCGCTGACCTGTCGAGAAGGCGCGGTACATCCCGCGGCCTCCCGGCACGCGGCTCCGGTCAGGCCCAGTCAGGCCGGGTCGGGCCCAGTCAGGCCGGGTCGGGCGGGTCGACCAGGTCGGTCGGCACAATCGTGATCGGCACCGGGATGGTGAGGCTGAGCCGGGCCGAGCCGGTGGTGGAACGCACCGCCACCATCCCGCCGTCCCGCTGCTCGAACACCTCGACCATCGGCCCGTCGGTGTCGATCAGCCAGCAGGCTTGGATCCCCAGCGACCGATACAGGTCGATCTTGTAGGTACGGTCGAACCGGCCGTCGGCCCGCTCGGCGACCTCGATGACCAGCCGCGGGACAGTGGTGATGATGGGTGACACCCGGTCGTCCGGCGTGAGCGGCTCGTCCCGCGCGCCCTCGTCGGTGGCCGGTCGGTCCACGACCATGATGTCGGGTGCCAGGTCGACGGCGTCACCGAGGCGCAGCCGTGCCCCGAGCGTCAGGACGTCGAGGTCGTCGGGCGCGGCCTCCCGGAGCATCACCGCCAGCCGCTGGGTGACCCGGGTCTCCAGCGGGGTCGGCCAGGACCGCACGACGCACAGGCCGTCGGCGAGCTCGACACGCGGGTCGTCAAGGCCGGCCTCGACGGCCTTGGCGACGGTCACGGGCGGCGCGGGCAGGGTCAGCGTCGGACCCGACCGGCGCGCACGGGTGGAACTGCTGGGCGCGATCACTCCGCTATCGTGCCCCGCGTCCGCCGCCCTGTCGAAGTGGACCGGAGGCGGCGGCCCGTAACGGGCTACGACAGCCCTGGTGAAGCAGGCCTAGTTGAAACCGCGCGAGTCCTGCTTGAGCGCCGTGTCGATGGTCAGCGCGGCCGCGACGACCAGACTCAGCAGCGGGTCGGCCAGCGGCCGGTGGATCTGGACGACGTAGTTGTCGGCGCTGGTGAACAGTGTGCGGGCCAAGCCCTCCCACGTCTTGGTGACCCGGGCGACCTCGGTGTCGGTGTGGTCGACCAGGGAGAAGTTCCAGGCCCGCCAGTTCTCCGCCTTGAGCATGCCGATCTGCTGCTCGCCGGACATCAGGGCAAAATTGATCTTACCGAACACGTTGCGCTGGACCAGTGAGCCGATCTCGGCGCCGTCCGGGCGGGTCACCACGACCCGCGACTTGAAGACCTTGGCCGGTCGGGTCAGCAGCATCTGGACCACGCCGGCGCGGTCGCGGACCTCTAGGCGGTGAGTAAGGAACTGGTCCCAGGACGTCAGCGCGCGCACGGCCTTCTTGACCGCGCCCTGGCCGACCTCGACGACCGAGCCGATCTGGTTGCCCTGCTGGTCGAAGACGGCGTACTCGTTGGTCAGCTCGATGAGCTTGGTCTTCTGGTTGACGACGAGGACCGGCTCGGTGAACAGCGATCCGGTGCCGGCGCTCTGCGAGTGGACGCCGGCCTCCTCGCGGACCTGGCGCTGGATGCGGTCCGGGGTGTAGTTCGTCCGGACCGGGTCAGGCGCGTAGCCCTGAGCCGTCCCCCAACCCGGCTGGGGACCCTGAGGACCTTGGGGACCGCCCTGAGGCGGCGGCGGCCCCGGCTGCTGGAACGGGGCGTCCTGGGTCTGGTCCGTCCACTGGGCGCCGTCCCAGTAGCGCAGGCCGTGCTGGCCGGACGGGTCGGGGTGCCATCCGGGCGGCGGCAGTGTCTGGGCCATCGGACCTCTCCTTTTCCGGGCCCGCGCCCACGCGAATCGCGAACCGACGGTCCACAGTATGCCGACTTTGTCGCCCGTCGGGGGCCCGACCCGTCGTCCGGCGGCCGACAGCGGCCGACAGCGGCCGACAGCGGCCGACAGCGGCCGACAGCGGCCGACACCGGCGGCGGTGAACAGTGCCGGAACACGCGACGGGGGCGGTCCCGATGAGGACCGCCCCCGCGTGCATCACGTCACCGCCGGTTGATCAGGCCGCCGGGGCGCGATGGGACGTGCTCACAGCATGGTGCTCACGAGGCTGGACTCAGAAGTCCATCTCGCCGCCGCCACCCGGCATGGCCGGGGCCTTGTCCTTCTCCGGCTTGTCGGCGATGACGGCCTCGGTGGTGAGGAAGAGGCCGGCGATCGACGCGGCGTTCTGCAGCGCCGAGCGGGTGACCTTCGCCGGGTCGATGATGCCGGAGGCGATCAGGTCGACGTACTCGCCGGTCGCCGCGTTGAGGCCGTGGCCGGTCGGGAGGTTGCGCACCTTCTCGACCACGACGCCGCCCTCGAGACCGCTGTTGAAGGCGATCTGCTTGATCGGCGCCTCGAGCGCGAGGCGGACGATGTTGGCGCCGGTCGCCTCGTCGCCCGAGAGGTCGAGCTTGTCGAAGGCGGTGGCGGACGCCTGGAGCAGAGCGACGCCACCACCGGCGACGATGCCCTCCTCGACGGCGGCCTTGGCGTTGGACACCGCGT